>Ga0172381_10004289_pt1 | contig 14793 bp, 13 predicted proteins | sample Leawel6488metaG_FD_119754 | JGI IMG/M metagenome (GOLD analysis project Ga0172381, IMG submission 119754) | Leachate microbial communities from a municipal landfill in Southern Ontario, Canada - Leachate well 64-88 metaG | ecosystem: Engineered > Solid waste > Landfill > Unclassified | place...
CTGGCAAGACCCGATTGGCCAGCACGTCCAGCACCCACTGTGCCGCCTGCGCGCCCACCTGTGGCGGCGTGCTGTACACGGCCAGCAAAGCCCCGGCGCGCACATAGGCCGGGGAAAAGGCGACCAGGGGAACCTGCACCCTGATCGTGGTCATCAGGAGGTTCTGGAGGTTGCTGCTGTTGAACACCAGCGGGTCGGCCAGGGCCAGCAGCACATCGCTGCCGTCAAGAACCGACTGCAGGGCCGCAAACAGGGGCGCCTCTTCGCCAAGCCGCGCCTCTTGCAGAGCCAGACCCTGGCTGCTGGCGATCGATCGCAACGCCGGCGCCTTGGCCAAGGAATCCGGCCCCCACAAAACGCCTACGCGCCGGGTCTTGGGCAGCGCCAAACGAATCAGCGCCAGCTGGCGTTGCAGCGGTTGGTCGAGTTCGAGGACATTGAACCGGGCCGAGGCCTTGCGTGCGCAGGCGCGCAGCACGCGCTCAAAACTGCGGCGTGGCAGCAGGGCATGGAGTACCGGCGCTTGGAGCTGCACCCGGGCCAGCGCCGTGGCCGCCTCCGTCCCCAGCGCCACCCACACCTTGACACCCGACAAGCTGGCAACCGGAAGCGCCGCCAGTTCAGCCGGGCTCCATACTTCAACGGGGTGATGCGTCGCACCCTGACGGGCCAGGCTGTTGACCAGGGCCTGCGTGGCGTCCAGGTACGGTGCACTGTTTTGACTTCGGACAATGCCCACATGGACTTCCAACATTTGCGCCCTTCCAGGCAGGGCCGACAAGCACAGGGCCAGCCCTAACAGAAACCCGAGCAAACGCCGCGCCATGACAGCTTCAGTTGTCGATGCGCAGCGTCACAAAAGCGCGGCGTTTAAACAAAAATTCCTTCGCAAAGTCAGCATAGGCATGGCCCTGGTTTTGCACCGTCAAAGCCAGCTCACCGGTGCGCTGGCCAAAGCGCAGCGACTTGCTCAAGCGCCAGTCGGTCCGGTTGATGTATTGCCGCAAGCCCTCACCATGGTCCCGGCTGGGACCCGATTTTTGCACCCACAAGGGTTCACTGTATTGATGGCTGATGGAAAACCGCAGCCCCGATGGCAACTGCTGGGTCAGGAACAAGGTGCTGGTTGACTCTGGCATGGACGCAAGCAAGCCGGTTGTTGACGGCGCTTGCGAAAAAACCATGCGCGAGAAGGTCTGGTTGAAACCCAGTTGCGCACCCAACCAGGGCTGGCCAGTCCATTGCAGCTCCAGGCCGCGGATGGAGAAATCTTCAGCGTTGACATAATCAGAGACCCGGTAGTCTTTGCCGTCTATTGGCGAAATATAGGGAACACCGTCGATCAAGCCACTAAAAGACTCATCATATAGACGCACATCCAGCGTTGATTTCAACCGGGGGAAAGTGCCCAGATAACCCAGTTCCCGCGTCAGCACGGATTCACGCTGCACGTTGCCGCGCGCCAGAATGTTGACATCGAGCAAGTCGTTTACCTTGGTGATTTGGTTGTAGGCGGAATAACGCACATCGGCCTGGCGCTCAAACGTACTTGGCGGTCGGAACGAACGCGACATGCCGGCACGCAGGGTCTGCTGTGGTGTCACATGCCAGTTCAGCATCAGCCTGGGTGCCAGACTGGAACCACTACCCCTGCTGCGCTCTGCCATGGCACCGGCATTGAGCAACAGGTCGGGACGCAAGCGCCATTCGGCATGACCGAACACACGCATGAAGTTATCCACCAGGGCCTCGGTCGTATTGAAAAAAGGCCGCGAGGTCACAGACTCACGCCGAAACTCTGCCCCCCAGACCATGCGCAGCGCCGGATTCAGTCGCAGGGTGTGCTGTGCCGTCATGGAGCTGTTGCTGGCGGTGCCGCTGCCATCCAGGGTCACGCGGTACCATGGCGGGAAAAACGGGATGGTATTGACATCGCGGTAAGTTTCCTGGTTGTGCGCAAAGCCGAGCACCAGGTCCTGATCCTGGCTCAGCACTTCTTTCCAGTCCATCTGCACGAATTTGTTCTCAAACGTGGTGTCGCGGCAGTCTTGACCCGGCTTGTCCGCAAAACCTTTTCCTGAGGCCATGTTCATCCAGCCGGCGTGCAACTGCACCTCGCTGCGCTCCGAAACCTGCCAATCCGACCTGAAATTGACGCGCTGTACCCGGTTGTGGCCGTGGGCACCGCTCAAGCCGTCATCGGCACGCTCGTCGATGGACAGCCGCATGCCGCTGTGGTCGGTGCGCCATCCCAAGCCAAGCCGGGTGTCCTGAATGCCGTTTTCACCGCGGGTCAGCGCCGCGCGTGGCCCCAGCGTGTCAGTACTGTGCCGGGTCACAATGTTGACCACCCCAAGCATGGCGCGTGCGCCATAAGCCACCGAGTTGGAACCGCGCAGCACCTCGATGCGTTCAACGTCATCGAGCATCACCGTCATCAGACCCGGCGCGACACTCCCGGCAAGGTAATTTGAATAGACCGAGCGGCCATCGACCAGCACCTGGATGCGGGCGGAGTAATAGCCATAAACGCCGTGGTAACTGGCTTGCGGCGCGTCGGCTTCAAAAGACGTGCTGGATTGAAAACCCGGTACCAGGCGCAGCAAATCCGCCACGTCGCGCGCCCCCGAGCTGCGAATAAAGTCACGGTCCAGGATGGTGACCGCACCCGGTGTTTCATCCAGCCGCTGTGGCAGACGCGATACCGACAGAATGATCGGCATCTCTTCCAAAAAATCTTTTTCAGAAACTCCAACGGTCGTCTGGGCAGCAAGCCGTTGGCTGCTCATCAGCCCGGTCACGCCAACAAGAATGCATGTGCCCGATCGGCTCATCCATGGGAAATTGATCATGGCAACATTGTGCCTTGACGGCGCACCGCCCAAGGCCACCAACGCCGCCCGACACGGCGTCAGGACGGCTCAGCCACCACCCGCCCCGCCTCCATGGTGATGCTGCGCTGACAGCGTTCCGCCATGGCCCGGTCGTGGGTGACCAGCAGCAGCGTGGTGCCGAGTTCACGGTTCAGGTCAAACATCAGGTGCATCACCTTTTCGCCGGTGGCAAAGTCCAGGCTGCCGGTCGGCTCATCGGCCAGCAACACGGCCGGTTGCACCACAAAAGCCCGCGCCAGGGCCACGCGTTGCTGTTCGCCGCCCGAGAGCACCTTGGGGTAAGCCCTCAGGCGCTGGGCCAGGCCCACGCGGTCCAGCATCTGGGTGGCCAGCTTGCGCGCCTGGCGTCGGCCCGCCAGTTCGAGCGGCAGCATCACGTTTTCCAGGGCGGTCAAATTGCCCAGCAACTGAAAGCTCTGAAAGACAAACCCCAGTTTTTCGGCACGCAGCGCGGCGCGGTCATCCTCGCCCATGGCGAACAGGTCATGCCCGGCCAGACGCACCGTGCCCCGGCTCGGGGTGTCCAGGCCGGCAATGATCGACAACAGGGTGCTCTTGCCCGAGCCCGAAGCACCGACAATAGCCACGGTCTCGCGGGAGCGCAGGGCAAAATCAACGTCCTGCAAAATCTCAAGAGTGCCAGTGGCGTCGGTCACCGACTTGAAAACGTGCTCTACCGAGATAATGACATCAGACATGGATTTTTCTTTGCAACAAAACGATTTGAACCGGCGCCACTTTATCGCGTTGGCGGCAGTCCTTGCCAGCAGCGGGATTTACCACCGCGTGGCCGCTGCGGCCGCAGCGCCGCCCGAGCGCCCGACCCTGCTGGTGCTGGGCGACTCGCTGAGCGCAGAGTACGGGCTCAAGCGCGGCACCGGTTGGGTCGCCCTGCTCGAACAAAAACTACAAGCTGAAAAAATAAAAGCCGAGGTGGTCAACGCCAGCATCAGTGGCGACACCAGCTCGGGCGGTCGCGCCCGCCTGCCCGCTTTGTTGGCGCAACACCAGCCGAAGCTGGTGGTGATCGAACTGGGGAGCAACGATGCCCTGCGCGGCCTGCCGCTTGACATGACCCGCGACAACCTGCTGGCCATGACACGGCTGGCACAACAGCATGGCGCCAAAGTGCTATTGCTGGGCATGCAGGTGCCGCCCAACTACGGCCGTGATTACACCCAGCGCTTTGCCCGCATGTATGTCGAGGTCGCCAAGACCACCCGGTCGGCGCTGGTGCCGTTTTTTCTGAAGGGGATTGCCGATGTCCCCGACAGCATGGCCTGGTTTCAGGCCGACCGCATCCACCCCAGGGAAGAAGCCCATCCACGCCTGCTGGCCAATGTCTGGCCAGCCATCAAGAAAGAACTGCAATGAGTCTGACCCCCCTCAGCGCGGCAGACGTCATGGCACGGCTGTCGGACTTTGACGCCATCATTGATGCCCGCAGCGAAGACGAGTACCAGGCCGACCACCTGCCCGGCGCCGTCAACTGGCCCACCCTGAACAATGCCGAACGCATCGAGATTGGCACCCTGTACAAGCAGGTCAACCCCTTTGAAGCCCGCAAACGCGGCGCCGCCATCGCGGCACGCAACATCGCCGGACACCTTGAGCAACACGTCATCGACCACCCCCGCGACTGGCAGCCGCTGGCTTATTGCTGGCGCGGTGGGCAACGCAGCGGCTCACTGGCACTTGTTTTGAGCCAGATCGGTTTTCGGGTGACGCTGGTGGAAGGCGGCTACAAGGCTTTCAGGGCGGCGCTGGTGCAAGACATTGTGGCGCGTGTCCCCCAGCTGACTTTCCGCGTTGTTTGCGGCCCGACCGGCAGTGGCAAAACCCGCTTGCTGCAAGCCCTGGCGGCACAAGGCGCCCAGGTGCTGGATCTGGAAGCCCTGGCCAATCACCGCAGTTCGGTGCTGGGCGCCATGCCCGGGCTGGCGCAACCCACTCAAAAGCATTTTGAAACCCTGGTCTGGGATCAATTGCGCCACTTCGATCCGGCCGTGCCCGTCTTTGTGGAAAGCGAGAGCAAAAAAGTGGGTAATTTGTCGGTGCCCGCAGCGCTGATGGACGCCATGCGCAACAGCACTTGCCTGAATCTGCAACTGTCCGATGCCGAGCGTGTGGCGCTGTTGCTGGAAGACTATGATTATCTGACGCGCAACGTCGGCTATTTTTGTGAACGGCTGGCAAAGCTCACCGAGCTCAAGGGTCACGAGGTGGTGAAGCGCTGGCAAACCATGGCGCAGGAAGGCGACTTTGCCCGTGTGGTCATGGAATTGCTGACCCAACATTACGACCCGGCTTACCTGCAATCGATGCAGCGCAATTTTGTGCAGTTTGCCCAGGCGGCTCAGTTGGCGCCGACCGAGCGCTCAGCCGGGGCCATGAACACCCTGGCCAGCCGGATGCTGGCCTGAGCAAACCGGGCGTGGGTCGGGGCGGTCAGGTGGCCGGGGTGTCTTCAGCCGCTTGATCCGGCTCGTCCTGCTGGCCGTCAGGACTGCCCTCGCCCGCCTTGCGCTGGGCTTTTTCCTTGAGTTTCTCTTCTTTTTTCTTCTTTTTCGCCAGTTCTTTTTGACGTTTCTCGTATCCGTAATTAGGTGTTGCCAAGTTGTGCTTTCAAGTTAAGGGTGCGATTTTAGCCGCCCGGGCGGGCTTGGCCAACAGAACAGACCGCCCGGAACTCACGTGAGTGCTTGCAATGCTTGCTGCAAATCCTGCTGCAGGTCAGCCGCAGATTCCAGACCGATGGAAAACCGAACCAGCACGCCCCGCTGCAGATGCGCAGGCCAGCTGCTGCGCATGGTCTCAAGCTGGTAAGGCATGACCAGACTCACGGGACCGCCCCAGCTGTAGCCAATCCTGAACCATTGCAAGGCATTGCAAAAAGCATCCACTTGCGCCTGGCTGTAGCCCGGTTTGAAGATCACGCTGAACAAGCCAGCCGCCGCCCCAAAAGCATGGCCGCACAAGGCCTGCCATGGCGCATGGCCGGGCGACTGCGGTAAAGCCGGATGCAGGACCTGGGCAAATTCAACGCGTTGCTGGCACCAATGGGCCAGCGCACGGGCGCTTTCATCGTGCTGGCGGTAGCGCAGCGACAGGCTGGGCAGACCCCGCAACACAGCCTCGGCATCGCTGGCGGCAACCCCAAGTCCAAGGCGCATGTGGCACAGCTTGAGCTGCATGTGCAGGCGTTCGTCGGTGCTGATGACACTGCCCATCAGCACGTCGCCGCCACCGCTGGGGTATTTGGTCAGGGCGTGAATGGAAATGTCCACGGCCAACGCGGGCAGCTGACCCGGCTGAAGATCAAACGGTTTGAAGGCCAGACCCGCACCCCAGGTGTTGTCCAAGGCACAAAGGACCTTCGCCGCCCGACAAATGCGCACCTGCGCGCACAAGTCAGGGAACTCCAGCGTGACCGAACCTGCTGCTTCCAGCCACACCAATTGGGTGTAAGGCGAGATTTTGGCGGCCAGATCGGCGGGGTTCATGGGGTCGAAATAGCGATGCGCGATGCCCCAATGCGCCAGCTCGCCCTCAGCCAGGGCTTTGGCGGGACCGTAGGCGTTGTCGGGAATCAGCACCTCGTCACCACTCTTGAGCAAGGCCAGGTTGACCGTCGCAATCGCCGCCAGGCCACTGGGTACCAGCAGGCACTGGACACCGCCCTCAAGCGTGCAAAGCCGCTCTTCGAGCGTGTAGGTGGTCGGTGTGCCGTGCAGCCCATAGGTGTAGGCCGACTTGTCTTTCCACTCAAACTGGCGCATGGCGGCCACATTGGGGAAAAACACCGTGGAGGCTTTGAAAACCCCGGGTTGCGGCGCGGCAAACCCTGCCGGCGGCTGGTAGGGGTGATGAATCAGGGTGGTGGTGAGCTCAGCCATGATGGCAACCCGGGTGCGTCAAACGCTCCATTTTTTGATGAGCTGCTCGGGTCGCAGGCTGTCGTAACTCTCAAAGGGCTGGTGAATCCAGGGGTTGGTAGGCAAAAATTCGACCAAATAATCGGGCGTGAACTTGGACAGCGACTTGGTCCAGATCACGGCACTGCGCAACTCGGTGATGGGTTTGTAATTGTTTTTGAGCTGTTCCATCACGGCATGAAGCGTGAGTCCGGAATCTGCCAGGTCGTCGACCAGCAACACCTTGCCGGCAATTTCGCCCTTGGGTGTGGTGATGTAGTGGGCGATGTCGAGGTTACCCTGCTGCGTGCCAGACTCGGCCCGGTAGGAGCTGGTGGACATGATGGCCAGCGGCTTGTCGAAGACACGCGACAAAATATCGCCGGGGCGCATGCCACCCCGGGCGAGGCAAAGAATGATGTCGAATTCCCAGCCTGACTGAAAAATCTTGATCGCCAGTTTTTCGATCAGGCCATGGTATTCGTCATAGCTCACATACAAATGCTTGCCATCTTCTGTCAACATAAATGCCCCTTGAATAATGATCGCTGGCGCGCCACGGATGCCATTGAAAAAACGCGTTCGGGCTCAATCGGCCAGAAAGGGATGGCGCATCATGATGGTGTGATCGCGGTCCGGACTGGTCGAAATGATGTGCACGGGCACCCCCGTGACCTGCTCGATACGCTGCAGATAAAGCCGTGCCGCCATGGGCAATTTGTCGTATTGGGTGACCCCCACCGTGCTGTCGCTCCAGCCCTCCATGGTTTCGTAAACGGGTACACAACGCGCAATGTCGTCGGCGCCCATGGGCAGGATGTCGGTCGCTGCGCCGTCGAGCTCGTAGCCCGTGCACAGCTTCAGTTCTTTCAGGCCGTCCAGCACGTCGAGCTTGGTGATGCACAAGCCGCTCAAGCCATTGACTTGCGCCGAGCGCTTGAGCAAGGCTGCATCGAACCAGCCGCAGCGCCGGCTGCGCCCGGTGGTGACCCCTTTTTCAGCACCCACGGTGCTCATGTGCCAGCCCGGCGTGCCTTCGACTTCCCAGTCGAGTTCGGTCGGGAACGGCCCCCCGCCGACGCGGGTGCAATAGGCCTTGGTAATGCCCAGAATATAGTGCAACAGGCGGGGGCCGACCCCGGCACCGGCGGCCGCATTGCCCGCGACGCAGTTGCTGGAAGTGACAAATGGGTAGGTGCCGTGATCGACGTCGAGCAAGGTGCCCTGAGCGCCTTCAAACAGCAGGTTCTCGCCCTTCAGATGGGCGTCATTGAGCTCGCGCGAGACATCGGCCATCATGGGTTTGAGCAGCTCGGCGTGGCGCATGGCTTCTGAATAGACCGCTTCAAACTGCACTTCACCGTCTTTCATGTAGGGTGCCAGTGTCGGGCCGAAGTCAAAGGCTTTGGAGTCCAGAAAAGTGGTCAATACATGGTTGTGCAGGTCCAGCAGCACGCGCAATTTGTTGGCAAAACGCTCGGGGAACTTGAGGTCCTGCACGCGCAGGGCACGGCGGGCAACTTTGTCCTCATAAGCGGGGCCAATGCCGCGTCCGGTGGTGCCAATTTTTTCGCTGCCACCCTGCTCCCGCGCCACTTCACGCGCCACGTCGAGCGCCGCATGGAAAGGCAGGATCAGCGGGCAGGCCTCACTGATGCGCAGGCGCGAACGCACGTCAACACCGACCTTCTCCAAGCCGGCGATTTCTTCGAACAATTTGGCCGCCGACAGCACCACGCCGTTGCCGATGTAGCACTTGACGCCGGGGCGCATGATGCCGCTCGGAATCAGGTGCAGCGCGGTCTTGACCCCGTTGATGACCAGCGTGTGGCCCGCGTTGTGGCCACCCTGGAAACGCACCACGCCCTGGGCGCTCTCGGTCAACCAGTCGACCAGCTTGCCCTTGCCCTCATCGCCCCACTGGGTGCCCACGACGACAACGTTACGTCCTTTGATAGCAGTCATTTTTCGCTTCTCTATAGTTTCAATGCTTGGCCTGAACAACCCAATGTCCGGCGGCCTCGATCAGCTCGCGGTCGCAATGGAACTCATCCACTTCACTTTCATGACCCGGCAAGATGCACACCACGATCTCGCCGCGCGCGCGCAAGGCGGCAATCGCGGCATTGAGACCGGCATCGTCGCGCCAGGGCGCGCGAATGGCCGCCTGCAAGGCGCGCGGCGCCACCACCGCCACCAGCGCCTTGAGATCGAGACTGAAGCCCGCGGCGGGCCGGTTGCGGCCAAAGACCGCGCCCACTTCGTCATAACGGCCACCGCGCACCAGGGCATCGCTGGCACCCGGTGCGTACATGGCAAAGCGAACACCGGTGTAATACGCGTAACCACGCAGGTCCGCGAGGTCAAAACTGAGCTGGGCCGCCGGCAGATGCTGCGCCAGATAACGCAGACTTTGCAGGGCCTGGTGCACCGCGGGCAAGGCGGGCAGGGTTTTTTCTGCCTCTGCCAGAACGCGCTCATCGCCATACAGTTGCACCAGCGCCAGCAAGCCCTGACGGACAGGCTGCGGCAAATCGCGGGTGAGCGCAGCCAACTCGGCACTGTCCTTGGCGGCGAGCGCCGCATGCACCTCCGCCAGCCGGGCCGCGTTCAGGGAAACCCCGGAGAGCAAGGCCGTGACCAATCGGGCGTCCGCGAGATCAACACTGGGGGCCTCCACCTTGGCCGCCCGGAGACAGTCAAAGGCCAGCGTGAGGATTTCGATGTCAGCCTCCAGTCCCGCATGACCGTAGATTTCTGCGCCCAGCTGCAGCGGCTCGCGCGTGGCATGGGGTGCACTGGCGCGCGTGTGCAGCACGGGCCCGCAGTAACACAGGCGGGTGACACCGGCACGGTTGAGCAGGTGGGCATCAATGCGGGCCACCTGGGGCGTGCTGTCAGCGCGCAAGCCCATCATGCGCCCGGAGAGTTGATCGACCAGCTTGAAGGTCTGCAGGTCAAGCGCCGAGCCGGCCCCCGTCAACAGCGATTCGAGGTGCTCCAGCAAAGGCGGCATGACCAGTTCATAGCCGTAGCTGCGTGCGGTATCAAGCAAGTCGCGGCGAAGTTCTTCGATGTGGCGGGCCTCGGAAGGCAGGACATCGGCAATGTGATCCGGCAGAACCCAAGCGGACATGTGATTTTGAGAGGCTGTTAAATACGCGATTTTACCGGGCAAAAGTTCGGGACTGAATCAAACCAGCCAGCAAATCAGCCCCAGCCCCAGCAACAGGCTGCACAAGCCAAAGAACCGCAACTGGCCGTCGCTGAGCTTGAGAATCTGGACAAAGGTCTGGCGCCAGGTGCCGGGTGAAACGAAGGGCATGAAGCCCTCGATCACCAGCACCAGCGCCATGGCCAGCCAAAAGGTGGTGCTGTCCAAACCAGCCCCAAGCCTTACTTTTTGGGATTTGCGGTCAGGCCACCGCGCATGGACCTGAAAAACTCCGAGCTCGACGGGTCGAGCACCATGACGTCGTTTTTACTGGCAAACGACGCCTTGTAAGCATCCAGGCTGCGGTAGAACTGGGCGAACTGGGGGTCGCGGCCAAACGCTTCGGCGTACAGACGCGCCGCTTCGGCATCGCCCTCGCCCTTGAACTTCTGGGCGTCGCGGTAGGCATTGGCCACGGTGATTTCACGTTGGCGGTCGGCATCGGCCCGAATTTTTTCACCTTCGGCAAAACCGGTGGAGCGCAACTCGTTGGCGACGCGCTTGCGCTCGGCCTCCATGCGGCGGTAGACCGATTCGGTGATGGCATCCACGTAATCGACCCGGGTGATGCGCACGTCGATCACATCCACGCCCCAGGGCTTGGCGCCGCGCACCTGGCTCAGGACTTCAGCCTTGACATCGTTCATCACTTCTTCACGCTTGGCCGACAGCAGCTCCTTGACGGTACGCTTGTTGACTTCTTCCTGAAAGGCGTTGCGCACCACGCGGTTGAGCTGGCTGGCGCCGGCCGCTTCGGTGGTGCCCACATTGCGGATGTACTCGGTGGGCTCGGCAATGCGCCAGCGCACGTACCAGTCGATCACCACCCGCTGTTTCTCGGCCGTCAGCACCGGTTCGTTGTCGGTGCTGTCGAGCGTCAGCAGGCGCTTGTCGATGTAGGACACATTCTGGAATGGCGGCGGCAATTTGAAATTCAAGCCCGGTTCAGTGATCACTTCCTTGATTTGACCCAGGGCCAGCACCACACCAAACTGGCGCTGATCCACCACGAAGAGCATCGAGTTGAGCAGCACCAAAGCAAAAAGAATGCTTGAAAAAATAAATCCTAAGCGGTTCATGCCGGGCTCCTATCGGGTTTCACGGGAACGGTCACGCGCCGCATCGCGGGCACGCGCATCCGAAATGGCGGCAGCGGCATTGGCCGGACTGGGCGAGTTCGACAACGGCACGCTAGAGGTGCCTTCAGTCGCTTGGGCTGTCACCTGCATGAGCTTGTCGAGCGGCAGGTAAAGCAGGTTGCTGCCCTGCCTGGAATCCACCATGATTTTGGTCACGTTGCCGTAAATTTCCTGCATGGCATCGATGTACATGCGGTCACGCGTGACCTGGGGTGCTTTTTGGTACTCGGCGAGCACCGACTTGAAACGTTGCGCGTCACCCTGGGCCTGCGCCACGATGCGCGCCTTGTAGGCATCAGCCTCTTCCTTCAGGCGCGAAGCCGCACCGACGGCACGCGGAACAACGTCGTTGGCGTAGGCCTGGGCTTCGTTCTTGGCGCGCTCGCGCTCCTGACCGGCCTTGAGCACATCGTCAAAAGCGGCCTGCACCTGTTCGGGAGGCCGCACGCCGCCTTGCTGCAGGTTGATACCGACCACCTCGACCCCCACCTTGTAGCGGTCCAGGATGGTCTGCATCATGGCGCGCACGCGCGGCGCGATCTGGTCACGCTCTTCAGACAGGGCGCTGTCCATTTTCATCTTGCCGACCACTTCGCGCACCGCCGTTTCAGCCGCCTGCACCACGGCATCCGTGGGATTTTTGCTCTCGAACAAAAAGGCGCGTGCGTCGTTCAAGCGGTATTGCACGGCAAACTTGATCTCGACAATGTTTTCGTCCTCGGTCAGCATCGCCGACTCACGCAAGCCGGTGGCCTTGATGACCACGTCACGGCCCACATCGACAGACCGGATCTGGGTCACAAAAACGAGCTCGTGACGCTGGATCGGATAAGGCAGACGCCAATTGAAACCGGCACCCACGGTGGCGTTGTACCGGCCAAACTGGGTAATGACCGCCTGTTGGCCTTCCTGCACGATGAAGAAACCGGTGCCGAGCCAGATCAATACCGCCACCGCGGCCACCAGCCCCATGCCGATACCGGCACTTTTCATGTCGGGCTGAAAACTACCGCCGCCACCCGAACCGCCGCCGCCGCCGCCGCGAATGGGCGTGGCGCCGCGACCGCCGCCTTTGACGTTGCCGAACAGGCCGCCGAGCTTGCGATTGAAATCACGCCACAACTCGTCGAGATCGGGCGGTCCCTGGTTGCCACCGCGCTTGGGTCCGGAAGACCCCTGATTGGGCGGGGGCGTGTCGGGTGCTTGCTCCGGAGGTTTTGCTGCGCCCTGACCCTCGCTTGCGTCGGAGGGGTCATCGGAGCGGCCCCAACGGGGATCGTTCAGATTGAACATGCCACGAAGTCGGGACGGCAATGAAGCCAGACTAAAAATCGGTCGTTGAAGTTTCATCGAATCACTCATATTTGTTTTGACGCCATTGTGCCGAAGCTGGCGTCAGCCTCATGACTGGCATGGAAATCTGGCGACAAGGAATCTGTTGGAGAACCCCGAATTTTCTCCACCAGCATCTCACGCAGCAAGGGCAAGCCCTCACCGGTATGCGCGCTCAAGAACACGCGTGGCGTGGGCACGCCCGCCAGCTCGTAGATGTCCTTCAGCGCCGTGGGCCGCAGAGCCGGGTCGACCTGATCGAGTTTGTTGAAAACCAGCAGATGGGGAATATCGCCCGCGCCAATTTCAGACAGCACGCGCTGCACCTCGGCGATCTGCTCGAGATGATTGGGGCTGGAGAAATCAACCACATGCAAGAGCAGGTCGGCATCCACAGCCTCCTGCAAGGTGGCCTGGAAGGCGTTGACCAGCCCGTGCGGCAGGTCACGGATGAAACCGACGGTATCGGACAGGGAAATCACCCGCCCGAGCTCCCCCAGGTACAACTGGCGAGTGGTGGTGTCCAGCGTGGCAAACAGCTGGTCGGCCGCATACACACGCGCCTTGACCAGCGCATTGAACAGCGTGGACTTGCCGGCGTTGGTGTAACCCACCAGCGAGATAGTGAAGGCGTCACGGCGCTCGCGCTGGCGGCGCTGGGTTTGCCGTTGCCGCTTGACCTTGACGAGCCGCTCCTTGATGCGCTTGATGTTGTCCGCGATCATGCGCCGGTCCAGCTCGATTTGTGATTCACCCGGTCCGCCGCGCATGCCGATGCCGCCGCTTTGACGCTCGAGGTGCGACCAGCGCCGCACCAGGCGGGTGCTCAGGTACTGCAGTCGGGCCAGTTCGACCTGCAGTTTGCCTTCATGGCTGCGCGCGCGCTGGGCAAAAATCTGGAGAATCAACAAGGTGCGGTCGTTCACCGGGAGTTGCAGATGGCGTTCGAGATTGCGCTGCTGCGCCGGACTCAGGCTCTGATCAAAAAGCACTTCCTGCACGCCCAGTTGGGTGGCGAGTTGCTTGATTTCATCGGCCTTGCCACTGCCAATGAACAGGGCCGCGTCAGGTGCCTTGCGCTTGCAGGTGATGCGGGCCACGGGCGTCAGACCGGCAGTCTCAGCCAGCAGACCGAGTTCTTCGAGTTGCTCGTCAAATAAGGGAAGACCGAAATCGACCCCCACCAGCAAGGTGGGGGTGACGGGTTGATCAGGCTGCTGCAGGTTGTTCACCCTCTGTCACTGAAAAATTGACGGCCCGACCCGGCACGATGGTCGAAATGGCGTGTTTGTACACCATTTGTGTCACGGTGTTGCGCAACAGCACGACGTATTGATCGAACGATTCAATTTGACCTTGTAACTTGATGCCATTGACCAAATAAATTGACACAGGAATATGCTCCCGACGCAATGCGTTCAGAAATGGATCTTGCAAGAGTTGGCCTTTGTTATTCACGATATTCTCCGTGTTCGGAAATTTAAGAAGAGGTGACGATACCACAGTGCCATCGCGCGTTCGCAGGGGAGCGTGGCTAATTCCTCAAGAAAACCCGCGCCACCGAAAAACAGGGCAAATCAGGTTGGCTTGTCGGCAAACGGGTTGCTCGATGTCTTCAATTCGATGCGCAGCGGCGTGCCCACCAGATCGAATTCCTTACGAAAGCGTCCTTCGAGAAAACGCTTGTAGGCATCGGTCACATGCTCCAGCGAGTTGCCGTGGATCACGATCACGGGCGGATTCATGCCGCCCTGATGGGCATAACGCAATTTGGGTCGGTACATGCCGGCACGTTGCGGGCTTTGAAACTGCACGGCTTCCAGCAACAGCCGCGTCAGCACCGGTGTCGACATCTTGCAGTTGGCGGCCCGGTAAGCCTGGGCAATGGAAGCCCACAAAGGCCCCAGACCCTGACGCTTTTGCGCCGAGATGAAGTGCATATTGGCAAACTTCAAAAAAGGCAGGCGGGTCTCAACCGAGCGCTTGACCAGTTCGCGCTGGTAGTCGTCCACAGCGTCCCATTTGTTGATGGCCAGCACCACGGCGCGGCCGTTCTCCAGGATGTAGCCGGCAATGTGGGCGTCCTGATCGGTCACGCCCTGGGTGGCATCGATCAACAACAAGACCACGTTCGCGGATTCAATGGCCTGCAGGGTTTTGACCACCGAGAATTTTTCGATGGCCTCAAAGACCTTGCCGCGACGCCGCAGGCCAGCGGTGTCGATCAATTCAAATTTCTGGCCATTGCGCTCAAACGGCACAGAAATCGCGTCGCGCGTGGTGCCGGGCAGGTCAAAGGC
>Ga0172381_10004290_pt1 | contig 14792 bp, 13 predicted proteins | sample Leawel6488metaG_FD_119754 | JGI IMG/M metagenome (GOLD analysis project Ga0172381, IMG submission 119754) | Leachate microbial communities from a municipal landfill in Southern Ontario, Canada - Leachate well 64-88 metaG | ecosystem: Engineered > Solid waste > Landfill > Unclassified | place...
GTGACAATCAAAACGGAACGGTTAAGTTTTATACAGTCATGGTTTAAGTTCCTTAAATCAAAGGGAATCCCATGCTGTATAATTAAAACGGATAATAAGTATTCAGTCTGGCGATACAGCGAAGAGTCTTTTTCGGATGATTTGAGTAACAAAAATAAGGTCGATGAAGTCATGCCGACCGAGAAGGACTATATCATGGTCCATAACACAAAAGAATGGGAATGGGTGTAAAATCAGTAAGTTAATATTAGTGGCGTTGCTTGTTGTATAAGGCTTTCATCATATACAATTTAGCAACGCCTTCTAATATTGCGGTGGTTCCCTTATCTATTCTGTCCAAGAGTGGAAACAACTCTTTTTCCTGCTCAGACAGGCGGGTATGTGTTTTTTAGTGCTTTCACTGAACCTGTCTATCATTTCTTCCCTTGTTAGACATTCAGTAATCAAGCCCTTGAACTGTTCCTTTTCAGGGTCAGATAGGGAGGCTATGGTGTTTTTGAGTGTCATGCTAATACCTCAGTTGCTACGGCTTTAGCGAGCGTCCTCACCGCTTGGTAATCTATATATTCCTGAGTGCCAGGATCAGCAATCTCATTATTGATAAGGGCAAGCTCGGCGTCCTTGTTTCCGATTTCATCTGCGATAATCGCATCAATGATCTTAGCCCTTGTCAATTCGCCTTCAATGGCAACGTAGGAATAATCGTAACAAGTTCTTCCGTCAAACTCTACTTCCTCAATGTTATAGCGCACCTGTGTTTTACCGGCGCTCGTAATGATTGTTTCCGGGTAAGTATCTGAACCGTGTATCATTCTCATGTTATCCTCCTTAATGGGTTTCTTTGCCTCAATGTGAAGCAGCATACTTCCATAATAATATGAACCCTAAAATCTACATATTTATCAAACAGCGTCTTGCAGTCGCCATGCTTTAACCATCCCCAATAACTCATAATGCCATTTACAATCTTCTTTTTATCGGCGGAAGGCCAGTTATCAACGGCGTCTTTGAGTTTTGCCTTAAATCTTTTTGCGATTGTTTTTCTAAGCAGTACAAAGTTATGAAAGAATCTATACCCTTTCGCCATAATGCTTTTTACCCTTTTTAGCATTATGATGTGCAAGTCTGATGTTTCCCAGGTCATATATTTTGTTATATAAGTTGCCGTATCTTTTCATAAACCCCCCTCTTGTGTTTATTCGTCTCCGAGTCTTCGGTCTCCCTACCAACACGTATGAGACAGTTTTTATTTTTCACCAAGCGGTGCGGTTGTGCGCCTTTATGTATTACTATTTCTCCGAATAAACATAAGCTGCCTGCTGATATTCTGATTCACATTCGCTAAGGCATTATTAGCATTCAGATAGAAGGCACCAGCATTCGTACCATTATTAGCATTGCTGCTTGAAATGACTACGCGCCAGCCAGCAGCCATAGGACATACAACCTTGAACATTAAAAAATCACCTCCATTGATTTTATTTTCTAACTCTGCTATTTTCTCAGCACAAGCCGCCCGCCGAAATACCGATACACATTCGCCAAGGCATAATCAGCACCCAGATAGAAGGCACCAGCACCCGCACCATAAAAAGCAACGCCGCCCGAAAAGACCACGCGCCAGCCAGCAGCCTGATAATAATAATCAGTAATCTTTGCAGATGAGCTCCCGCCTGTTATTGACGCAGGCAGAAAAGCCCTGCCCGTAAGTTCAAGCGTTCCTTGATAACCATTTGCATTGTGCATCGTAATGGCCACGCCATTTGCGTCAGTTGGATTGGTGTAGTTAGAAGTACTTTCAGCATCAGAGAAGTTGGCGAAGTTATTGCACAGATAAGGGATATTGTTATTGACCTTATACCCATCAACGAATTTATATAAATGACCATAAAAATTCTCAATACCACGATACTTCAGATAAACCGAGGTAGCTCCTGCACCTGTAGTAATCGAGGAAGTCGCTGTATTACCAGAAGCATTACCAGAAGCATTACCATTGCCTGATTTAGCGATGGGGTTAGAATCATTATACGCTGCCCAATCTGCAACGGCTGCAATTCCGTACCCAAGAACGCTCTGAGAATAGAATGAAGCATATTCTGTCAGGTAAAGCAGTTGCAGTGCTGAAAGTGCATCACCATATAATTGGCTCCATTGTGCCGAGGCTGCGTCGTTAGCTGTTTTACCACCGCCCCTGTTTTGAGCCCAAGTTCTGAAGTGCGCTTGCGTTCCGTTTGCACTTCCTCCTGTGATCGGGCAAACACCAGAGACAGAACAAAGTTTATCACCTGTGGTATCTGTAACATCTGTCTGAGTCTGGATAACTGTTGTCGCTGCGGTTTCATCAGTCAGGTTTTCGCTAACCGTAATCTTGGTTGGGCTTACTATGCTCGCTACTGTTACGGTTGCATTGTTACTACTTGTTCCGGTGACAACAAGTTTCTGTCCGACAGTCAAGGCTGTAGCCCATCCTGTTCTTGTGGCAATCGTTATCGAGTCATCAGAGGTAGCAAAGACAGCACTTACGGAAGTTTGATAACACTGCCCAACGTACTTACTTGCTGATACGTCATAAAGGCTCGCTTCATAAGCTCCGACGTAGAGGTAATCTTTTTCAACCGCATCGCTCATAAACGCTTCGTGAACTTTAAATCCAGCCAAAGGACTTGGTGATACTTCCCATGTATGAGTGGTTCCTAAGTATCCGTACCTGTACCAAAACTTCGGAATTTCAACCATTACCTGTCCATCGGTTCCGTCGAGAACGGAAGCAGTTACCCCGTCTTCCTTCTTCGTCCAGTCTGTTGCACAAAGATAGTAAACAACCGTACCTGCATCGTTGACAACGCACCCTCGCAGCCTTCTATGAACGGGAAGATAGGCGTCAGCAAGCGTAACACCACGAGCCTGTCCTGCCGTAGAGCCTGTTCTAACGTAAGTGTCAGCAGATTCATCCCAAGAAACTCCGTAGTAAGGCTGGATAAAGTTAAGTATTGTTGTCCCCGCGACCGTACAGTTCTGCAAATCACCACTTGTAGGTGTCCCTAATATGGGGGTTACAAGGGTCGGTGAAGTCGCCCTAACTACGTTCCCCGTTCCCGTTGAGACAGGCACAGCGTCTTGTAGAATCCATCTCTTATTTCCGGGGTTGGTATCAGGGGTTATCTTAGTAGGGCTTGATTCAGCCCCCCCAGCGTCGTCGTCTAATATATAGGAATAAGCGATACCTGAGGCGTAAACAAAGGCGAAATCCCCGTCAAGTAGTCCAGCCCCGTCTATCCCGTCCAGCGCAGTTGCGCCACCCCCTAACAATGATGTTTTTTTATAAGCAGTTGTGTCAGCCATGTTAAGTCCTCCTGTTAAGCCTTAATTTCTTCTTCCTTTAGTGGTTCCTTTGGTTCCTCAATAGGTTTCAAGGACATCATCCCCGTGACAAGCAGCCTCACTTCCTTATAAGGTCTTTCAGCTAAATAATTTACTACCGCCTGTGCCAAGTCTTCTCTAATCTCAAATGTTTTCATGATAGTTCCTTTCATTTATAAGCGTTACATATATTTTTTTGTAGTCAATATTTTATTGCAATTTACCAAAAATATGATATATCCTTTCCACAAGGAGGAATTATCATGAAAAGAACAATTATGCTTGTAACTATTCTGATCCACCTATTTTTTTCCAGCAACTTATTCGCTTTTGATTCATGGACAAAAGAACAAGCGTTCACTGAAGTAGGATACTTGGCATTACATACAATAGATTGGGGACAAACATTACATATATCCGATAACCCAAATGAATTTAGAGAAACAAATTTTCTCCTAGGGGAACACCCATCAAGAGGAAACGTTACTGAATATTTTATCGCTACAGGAATCGGACACATTTTAATCACTCACATATTACCTACAGAATGGAGAAAGTATTGGCAATGGAGTACAATAGCATTAGAAATCGGCTGTACTGCAAATAATTATAAACTTGGAATATCGGCAACATTCTAAAGTCTCAATCCTTTATTCATCAAATGTCATATGTTTTTAACCAGCACCAGCATCATCTTTGGGCCCGTAAAAAATTAAAGTTATTACCCCAGTAATCCCATCATAAAAATCAGTATGTTCTTACAAAATCTAAGGGATTTTGCGCCGCTTTGATACGGAAATTTGAAATAGATATTGTCGCACCTACGGCTCCCATTATCCATAACTGGGCTAAATCACCAGCAGTCCATCCACTTACGTCATCTGAAACATCCACCGCGCTTGTCGATGTCGATGTTTTTTCAGTCCCAACCGCCACCCCGTTTCTATAAATACGGGCCTTCACCGGGTATGATGCGTTATCTGTACTATAAGTCCATGTAAATCGTATCGTACCTGATCGCGGTACGACAAACTCATATATTTGTTCATAAGAGGTAGGGGCGTTTTCATACAATCGTGTAACTAAGTCAACGTATTGAATAACATCTCCCGCCGTAAAATTAGAGAGAGCTGCGTTAATGGTAGCCGCTGAAGCGGTTACGTCCGTAGCCCCATTAGCCAAGGTATGCTTATGGCCGGGGTTAGAGCTTGAGGTTGACTTCAGAAGGTAGTCAAGTGAAGTAGTCACACCACTACTGTCAATCCCCACCTTTGCCTCAAGATGTTCAATACAGTCATAAGCCCCGTTTATGTCGGCAGCGGCTACATCGTCGGTAGTATCTACTTTGTCAGTAATCGTATCTAAGGCGGTTGGGAAGTTACTTGTCGGCCATGCCATTTTATTTCTCCTTTGTTTTTCCTATCTTGTTTTTAAGCTCAGATAATTTAGCAGTTCGGGCGTACTGAACATAAACGCCTCTTAATTGATTCTGAATCCACCCAGAAACTATATTAGTACAATATTGATTGACGGTTAGCCCGTTTTCCGCTGAGACTTGTTCAATCAATTCAATTTCATCCGCATCCGTGAGTTCGATTTCTATTTTCATGTCAATCCTTTAAGTTTGGCTTCCTACTGCAACCCAAGTTCCCGGCGTTCCCGCAACGGTACACGCCTTAATAACACCGCCGACACAACAAGTATCACCTACTTCTGCCGCTCCCGTGGGATCGGAGGCACGAGATACATAATGGAAATCTCCGTAATTAGTGGCAGCGGAACAATAAAAAGGTACGTTTCTTCCCGTGTTGTTAATCCAAGCTCTTACGCCTGAACCATATTTCACGCCCGTTCCATATTTAAAGCCACCATATTTTCCGGAAGTTCCCGAAGTAACCAAAGCGATTCCAGCGGATGTTATTTCGGTTCTCTGACCCGTGGCGGCTGTCTTTAAAACAGAGCCGGTAATTTCAGAACCAGTAATAATAGCGGCATCAATATTGGTTGCAGTAAGGACTCCACCCGTAATTTCGGTAGGGCCGAATATTTCAAGCCCCCCTGCCGTTGTGTATTGGAAATAAGCACCTTCTTTGCCAACATAGATTTTATCGGAAATGAATTTGCCGAGTTGGGTTGCCGAAGTGTCATAGATAAAGAGTCCCTTCTCGCCTGTGTCGGTTCCGAGTCTTATAATGGTTTGGTCGGCGGCATTATTTATAAGAAGACTTCCATCATTTCTGACAATCCAATCGCCAGATTTGTAATCTACGTCACCATCTATTTTAAGGTAGTCACCACTTGCAGCCCAAAAACCGTAGTCACTCGCGCCCCAATTACCTGTGCCGTCATTCTTTACTAACCCGTTGAGGTAGCCCATGACAACCTTTGAGGCATCGGTAGCGTCTTTTACGCTTATCCGTTTAAGGTTCTGGTCAAGCTCAATCCTTGCGGTTCCCGAAGCCCCTGATTTGAGCATTGTTGAATCAAGCGTCCAGCCACCTATTGTTCCTGAAGTCGAATAGATAGACCCCGCTTTAGTTACGGAAAACGGGGCCGAAGCCGCTGTAGCGTTCCCTACCCATGCTCGGTAAGTTGCGTCGTCAGCATCAAGGATGATGATGTCATTCCCGCTGCCTAAGCTGATTCTTTGGCCGCTTGAGTCTAATGAAAGGTTTGTGGCAGTAAGAGTTGTCGCTCCGAGAGTAAACCCCCCTATTGTTCCTGAAACGGCCCTCAAAACCCCTGCTTTGCTCACTGCGAAGGGGTTGGTGGCAATGTTAAATGTCTCGGCCCCTAACCATAGATTACCGTCGGCATCGACATGAAATGATGAATCATCCGAACCACCTATATCAATCGTCCCAGCCTCAATAGACCCAGAGACAGAAACTTTTCCCGTTGTAGTGTCGATTTTGATGTATTCATCCGTATCACCACCGGCAAGGCCATAGACATCAGTTGAAAACCCAAGAAATCCGTTAAGGTTCCCCATCCTGATCTTTTCAACCCCTGCCTCATAGACAGAAACTTGAATTGGGTCTGCGGGTTCCAAAAGAATATAATCATCCGTCCCGCCTACCTTAACTCTACCGGGTAGGAAGTTAGAGCCGGTTCCCGTTACATCAAAAGTCGTGTCAGGGCCAGCCATTACAGGTTGCCACGAAGCGGTAGAAGTATCCGAAGGAATGACTAAAGCGGTCGGAGAAATATCACCCCAATCACTAAAGGAAACGCTAAAGTCCGAACAGACGAATTGGAGGGCAATGTCTTTGCTGATCTTGATAGAATCTACGAGAACAACATAAGACCCGCCGTAGTTAGAGTCATTAATGGTAATCACATCGTCCGGCTGAAGTGCTAAAAGAGTTCCCTTCCCCGTAAACCCCGCCTCGGCTTGCCTCATTAACTTTCTTTCAAAGTGAAGCTGCCCTATTCGCTTAACGTCCTGAGAGTCTTGAACAAAGGGGCATTCGATTACTTCAGACGAAATTACCGAGGCAGACCCGTCAACCGCCACAAGGACTTTCTGAAGTTCATCTTGAGCCTCCCCTGAAGGCTGATAAGCTATGTAACCGGAGTCCGAGTAGTCTTCATTTACCAAGTCTCTATAAGAGAAAGTCCCTTCGCCTTGTTCAGAGGTTCTAAGAACGTCTGCACCCGTGATAGTGTCCTTAGAGGTCTTGGATAAGACCCTTAGTTTTAGAGTGTCGCCTACGTCTAAACACGAATGGCACATGGTTAATAGTTGGGATAAGACTTTCTGACGGTCTTGTTTGTACCAAAAGGCCCCGTTAAACTCTAATCCCCAAGAGGTGTAGGTAGCCTTAGCACTCGCAAAGGTCGTAGCGTCTATCATAGCCGAAGGTACACCCATGTCCTCAAGAACAAACTCAAGGACATCAGCCGGGTTAGTCAGAGTCGCCGTGTCAGACCGGGTAAGCTCAACCGGAGGGTCAAGGAAAGCGCTTCCCGGCGTCCCCCAAAACCCGTGAGCGTCAGCTACCCCATCGGAAGTTGAATCAGCGATTATGGCCTGAAACACTCTCCAATCGACACTATCACCATCTGCTTGGGTGGACTGAGTAAAGGTATAATCCGAACTTGAGTATTCAGACTTCAGCCCCCACGAACGGGGGGAACGTATCTTACTGATTGTATAGGTATAAGAAGGACTACCTAAAACCAGATAGCCCGCCCCAGAGATAAACACATCCCTTAAAGGCACATAGGCCGTCCCGAAAGGCACCGGAACACAGAGAGCGCCATTGGAGTAGGTTCTATTCGACGGGAATAGCGTCTGAGGGTAGTCCGTGTTCGGATAAGAACCCCTTAGATAAGACTGTAGGAAATCTTCAGCGGTTATTTTAAGTGTCTGGTAAGAGGGGTCGGCAGTCTTGATCCTGAATTTCCAACCGGCAATCTTCTGATCGCCGTAAGTCGCGTTAGACAAATAGAGTTCAATCAGAACCGACCCGCCCTTAAAGTCAGCGAAATCTAATACATTTCCTGAATTGGAGATATTGAAAGACACTTCAGAAGGAGCAATGACGGTATTTTCAGCCATGTTTCTTCGGAGTTCAATCCCCGAAAAGTCAGTCAAGACAATTCCAGAAGAAAGCCCTTCGCCTGAGTCCCAAGTAAGACCTGAGTCCCATGTAATCCCTGTCGCCCACGCCACCGCCCCAAGAGGCTCCGTAACAAACGAGTACCCCACGCCGTTCTTGTCATAGACGTAGAATGCCCACCTGACTTCTTTGTTGTCAGAAGCTACAAGAGCTTGTTGTGTAGCGTTTAGAGATAACATTTATGAAACCTTGCCTAAAATTCTGAGTTTAATCCCCGATAATCCCCAATGAGCAACATGTCTTCCAGTTCGAGATAGGTTACATGCAAACCTCACCACATAGGAATGACCGTCGTGGCCTGTCCATTTGAAACTTCTTGCTATTCCGTTTGCCTTTGCAGCGTCGTGGTATAGGTCAAAAATCGTCCCTGAGTCAGACTCGCTTAAAGCCGCATAGTCCCAAGAAACATAGAAAATAGACCCCGTAGAAAGAGTAATACGTTCCTCTGAGTTGTCATCAGCCAAGTGGACGACCTGATTCTTATATCCCTCTTCGGTGATGTTACCCTGAGCGGTTATAGCAAGGGTGTAGTCATAATCAGCCGTTACAATGGAAAGGTAGTCGTATGGTTCTTTAGCGCTAATGGGAATCACCTCCTAATAAGTATTCCATGTTAGTTCACCCGCCTAATCGAACTTTGAAGATCGGGATTGACTTTGATCTGTTTAGCCACCACGTTTCCGATCTCCCTGCCATCAATGACAACCGGCACTTCAACCGTGATTTCTCCACCACCGATTTCCGCACCCGCCGCAATAAGATGTTTCGCAATCGCCGCTCCTATCGCGTCAGCGTCAAGCGTTGTACCCTTACTACTCTTCGTCTTGGGTGCCTCGTAGGTAGGAACGGCCCATGAGTAGTCGTAGTCTCGCTGATTAGTCGCAGTGTCATAAGAAACACCGCTGATAAAGTCACTATTGGGCATTAAGTTCGTCCAGAAGTCATCAGAAGCCGACCTCAAGAAGTTAGACCGTTCCGGCTCGTAGGTAGGAACAATCCATTCCGGTCCAGCCTCGCCAGCTATAGACCAGCCAGAGGTAAGACCGCCCTTGGCATGTTTCGGGGCATCAGAGAATTGAGAAACTGCCGCATTATAGGCTTCGACGGCTTTGGCGATCGCGTCAGCTTTTTGTTGCTCTAACTGGTCAGACATTAAGGTTTCAATTATTTTCTCAACAAAAGAAGTTCCAAAAATATTCTCCCCTAAGCCTGTTATCCCTTGATACAGGTTGTCTATTAGCTTGTTATCAAAAGAAAATTCCAAGTTACTTGCTTCCGTAACCGCCTGCTGGTATGCAGCTTCGGCATCGGCAATAGCCTTTTCTTTTAACTGTTGCGCTGCTACTGCCTGTTGAGCCGCATTCTGTTCAGCTAAGGTGTTCTGATTTCCGATAGATATAATCGAGGCCGCCGCTCCAGGATCGGTGTTCGCAGCGATTACATTCAAGGCATCTAACTGTTTTTGGGCTATATCAAGGGCTAAATCCTTGCCCTCCCCCATCGTAGTCACATCTGAAATAATAGAGTCGTAAATGGCCTGATAACTACCTTCCGTCCCGTAAGACTTCTGGAACTCAAGATATTTAGTAGCGAAATTCAGGTAATCATTGACATCCTCTTCAGAAGCCCCCGAAGCCATAGCCTTTTGTTTGGATTCAACGTATTGACGAGTCCATTCCTCTTTAGACTGTACGGGGGCAAGGTTGCTTATCTTCAAGTTGTTTAGCCATTCGTCAATCGTCTTTGAAATTTCTTTAAGGCTTTCGACATAATCCTTCTGAGAATCAATAGCGTCTTCCATTGCTTCTTCAAGGGTAGAGTAATAAGTGTCGGCGTATTCAGCCAACTTCACGAGGGTAACGTAAGCCTGTTGCCCAAACACATTGGTGAGGTCTAAGGCTTCAATCACAGCCCTATAACCGGCCCTTGTGTTGGGAAGGGTAAGATTCATCTTTCCCACTTCATCAGTCAGCTGTCCCTGTAATCTCGCCTGTTTCTCTTCGTCGCTAAAGAACTTGTCGTAGTAGGATTCGGTGGCATCTCTCAGGGTTTCTAAGTCATCAGCCAAGTAAATCAACGCTTCCGAAAGGGCTATGGCTTCTTGAGTAGTCCCAGTGAAGCTCTGGTTGGTCATCTTTAAAGTATCAAGAACAATGGCTTTATCAACCAATAGTCTTGTCGCTGTTTCTAAAAGACCCTCTCCGACTTGCTGATAACCTCTAATTAGTTCTCCGAAAAGGGCTTCGGCTGCGGTGTCGCTGATGTTTGAAATAGCCTCGGAAATAGCCTTATTTATTCCTTCAGAATCAAGGCCCCGTAAGTCTAACTGCCCACCGCTAAACACATAATTTAAGGCTTTCTCGGTATCAGCACCCAAGCCTTCGGAGAGAATCACAAGGGTATTTGAAAGGTCTTTAAAAACAAGATTTAGAAGTCTTGTTACGTTTGAATCAAGTTCCTTGTACTGCGTGCTGTAAGACGTAGAGTCACTACCAAACCATCCACCTTCCTCTTCGGTACGGATAAGGGCGTATTGTTTAAAGGTAGCATCCACTCCGGCAAGAAGATCGCTGACCTTCGCGGAATACATTTGGATTCCAGACTGATCGACCGAAGTTTCCGTTCCGCCACCAAAAACCGAATTGACAGCACTGCCAACCCACCCACCGACTTTATCACCTAACCCGTCAAGAATCCCTAACGTAAGAATGTCAACCGTTGTGTTAGCGTAATCAGAAAGGAAATTCGATACACTTCCTTGAGAATATCCCGTTTCTACCCCATAATCCCCGGCGTTACCCACGCTTCCAGCCCGTATAATGCTGGTCACTAAGCCCGTGATATTATTATTAAGGGACTTCATGGAACTATTGATGTCTGACAGCTCCTTGTATTCCATGTCGTAGGTGTCTTTAAGAAGTTCCCATGACTTAGAGATAGATTCACTGCCCTCACCCGCATCAGCCCCCAAAACAGTCGAGGGGGCCAGCCACGAAGAAGCGGAGGCAGAGGAACTACTACCACCCAAAGATATGCCTGCCGTTGCAAAAACACTGGCAAGAAACGCCGCCATTGCCGCCGCCATTGCAAATCCCGCTATCGGAACACCGGCCTGTGCTGATACGGCAGCAGCGTAGTTAGCCATAGCTTTTTCTACTGCCATTGCCATCTCAGCCGTGTGCGCTACCCGTTTTAACTGCATTAAGGCTTTGTATTGAGAAGATTCCTGATTGAACATAGTAGCCGTGGAATCTATCATCTGAGAAGTATAGGCTAAGGCTTCTTTCCTGTCCTTATTCCTGTTCTCCCAATCCTCCGAAGCAAGTTCAACCTGACTCTTTGCCGCTTTCTTATTGAGGGCTTCAATGCGTCTTGCCTTCTCTTCGGCAGAATCCGCGCTGGCTTTGATAGCGTCAATCTCTTTCTTCCGTGCCTCTTCAATCCAAGCTAACTTTTTATTGTAGTAATCCTCTTCAAATCCAGTCAGGTCGGCATATAAATTAGCCTCAGCGTCTAATCGGTCAAGGAGTTGTTGTGACATTAGTTTCGCAACATCTACTGTCGCCGCCCTCTGTAACAGTTTCCTGTCTTCCTCTGTTTTTGCGAGAGCAATGCGCACATCCCACTCAGCCTCAAGCGCCGCTATTTGGGCCTTATTAGAGGCGTCTGAATACTGGTCAATCGTACTGTTGGCCTTCATCATGGCCTCTGTACGCTGAGAGAGGGTCTTTAGGTAATCGTCCTGATATGATTCATCAATCCCTAACTTGCGCTTGTTACTTTCCTTATCTAATTTACTAAGAAGCTCGGCCTTCTGTGTTTCCGTCTCTTTTAGCTTGGCAATCTCCGCTTGTGATGACTTGTATCTCTCTTCGTTGGCGGTTATAGCCGTGTCACGGATCATTTTTATCCGGTCAAACTCATTCATTCCGGCTTCTTGCTGAATCTTAGAAAGCCTTTTAGCGTTAGAGATAGCAGTATCGTATTTCTCCGCTATCTGGGACATCTCAGCGTCATAGAGGTTCTTGGAGTCCTGGCGTGCGCGTGCTTCCCGTGCCTTGCGTTCTTCCTCGGATTCTCCCGTTGCGGTACTAATGTTAGGAACGGCAACTTTTCCTAATGCCTTTGTTTTTGCCTTAGATAAACTATCATATTTAGCAATGGCATCTAAAATATCTTCAGAGAGAATTTTCCTGTTGCTTATGCTAAGTTTTTCTATTTCACCCCAACTCTTTTTTGTTTCTTCCCACGCCACATCAGCTACGGCAAATTGCCTTGTAGCCAACGCACCAATAGCAACAGCCGCATTACCGATCATCTTGACTAAATTCCATGTAAGAGCAACCGAATTGCCAAGAAATTCACCTATCGGTTTCATTGCGGCAAATATTCCACCCCACCCATAGGCAATAGGAAGTAATGCACTTCCAAAATCACGAGCCATCGGAGCGAAGCCTTTTAAAACATTCCAAGCGCCCGATATAGCCCCACCAATCGCCTTAAAACCCATCTGTATATATCCGGCAACTTCGGTAGCGTTTGCTTTAATCCAAGCGGCGGCTTCCATGCCGGTTTCAACGAGTCCCTTGTAGAAATCCTTAAATAATGCCCGTTGCATGATTCCCCAGGCAGTTTGTAATGATGTTCCCACGGCCTCCCAGGTTTTACCAATATCTCCTGATGCAGCTACGATTCCAATTAAGTACGGCTGCATCCTCTCAAGCGTGTCACCGTGTTTTTTCCCTTCCTTCACCAAATCCTTTAAACCATCTTTATAAATCCCCTCTTTTTTAATAAGGGCATCCATTTGTAGAGCGACCATATCCCCCTGTTTAATTTGACCAGAGAACAAAGCCCTCATTTCTTGGGAGGCTTGTTTAGTTTTATCCTGTCCGGTTGTGAACAGTGCAACAGCGTTAGTAAGGGCGGTAAAAGATTCAACCTGTTTTTCGTTGTTGATATCAAGAAGAACCCCTTGATTAATCATGGCGCGATTCATAAACTGAATTTGCTCATAATTAGCGAATGAACTTGCGTCTATCTCCATCAATTTTCTATTTAGGGCTTCCGCATAAACGACGGCTTGCTTATAGTTCTCAACTACACCTTTTGGGCCTTGCATGGATGTTATCTGAGCTGCTACGGCAATCGTTGATATTTTTAAATCATCAATAGCCTTAACGCCGGACATAACTTGGTCTTTGAGGAAGGTCACTACAGCAGAAACAACGTAGAATGCCGCATAAAATCTCAAGACGGCCCTTGTCATGGACGCCATCGACATCGCATGGTCGCCCACCATTTCCTTGTTTAACTCTTTGAGCTTGGCGTTCTTGGCGCGTTCGATGTTTATCCAATCCTGAGAACCACGGGCAACAGTGGCTTGCTCGGCAGAGGCAGCGTTTTTTACGGAGGTCATTTGTTCTGTAATAACGGCCTGTGACCTAATGCCAAGAGTATTCCAGTTAGCAACAGAGGCGGCGGTAACTTGTTCCCTCGCCGCTATTTCCCGCGCCGCAAGCGCAGCCTGACCCCGGCCAATAGCACCCTGATACTCCATGATGAAAGAGCGTTGGGCGAGAGCTGACTCAGCAACCATTTTGTTGGCGGCTATCTTGGCCTGGGCTACTTTTTCTGCCTCCGCTATTTCCCGCGCCGCAAGCGCAGATTTGGCAGCGTTCATTTCGGTAGCAAGTGCCATTATCTTTGCGTTCTTGGCTTCCTCAATGGCTAATATGTCACGAGCATTACCAGCGGCCTGCGTCTTTGCTAGTTCGTACATGGCAAGGACGTTCTTCATCTCCGTAATAATTTGAGCCGTCGACCTAATCCCAAGTGCTTCAAAGGCAGGGTTCTGAACCTTCTGGATATTAAGGGCATTAATCTTGGCTACCATCGCGGCTTGGGCGCGGTACTGTTCTGCGGCTGAGGTGTTAGCGGCGTGAGCTATGCGGTTATAGGCGTTAATGGCACCATTAGCCATTGCCGTGTAGATAACATCAGACTTGACTCCAAGAATTTGAAAGTTCTTTTCGATAGACAGGGCTGTTGATTTAGACTGAGAAAGAATAGTCCTTTGATTTCTCTCGAACTTACTGCTATCTATATCTAATTCCACATATACGGTTCCCAGCCTGCCGTCGCCAGCCATCACACACCGCCTTTAATACGATTCAGGATTGAAGATTTCTTCTCGTGAAACGGGCCTTGGAGGAAGTGTAAGGGTCCATGAAACTTCCCAGCCCTATCGGTATAGCCGGATTTCTCAACCATAAAAGCCCAATAAACCTTAAAATTTCCCGCATATGCCCTGACGGTTCCTGAGCCTTCCTTGTTTACACGCCTAATGCTGTCATAAAGATTGTCAGGGGTTCTTCTGCCCGTCCATCTTTTGTCGGTATGGAATGAAACCGTAGTGCCTTTATTACGTCCGGTTTTAGGGATAAATGAAACATCAGCAGACCCCCACCCTCCCTTACGGACAACGGGAGGTATCTCAACCACATTCCCGGCGAGGCGTTGCTTGGCTTCAACAACCACTTCATCCATAACGGAATTAGCGTTGTCCATCGCGGTTTCTTCGATCCTATTAAAGACTTCCCCCGCCTTCCACCCTTCGATTCTCATTTACTCACCCGCGTCGTCTCGCCTTTTTTGCAGCCACCAGCCGGATAACTTCACTACCTGATTAAGACACCGCTCTTGGTTCTCTACCTTAAACATCCGTAATGCCTCGTAAATAGGCACTTGGTTGTGTGCCACTGGGCCGCCGCTACTCATGATGTATTGGTCTTTCACCATGAA
>Ga0172381_10004291_pt1 | contig 14792 bp, 43 predicted proteins | sample Leawel6488metaG_FD_119754 | JGI IMG/M metagenome (GOLD analysis project Ga0172381, IMG submission 119754) | Leachate microbial communities from a municipal landfill in Southern Ontario, Canada - Leachate well 64-88 metaG | ecosystem: Engineered > Solid waste > Landfill > Unclassified | place...
TAAGTATCCATTTTTCGTAAGTGTTTGTCAGTAAGATTTCTCATCCTATTATTCCAAATCATTTTTGTTTGTCTGGAAATTTCAGCACGTTCTTTATTATAATATTGATTCATAGATTTAACAATTCCACCTTTAATAACAATTGGTTGTTTACCGATGTTATTTACTATAGTTGCGAAATTATTGACACCTAAATCAATTCCTATAATGCGATTGTTAAAAGGTAATGATTCTGGTATTTCTGTTTGATAAACTATCTCCATCCAATAACAGTTGCCGGAGGGAACAAAACGTACTTGCATTAGCTTACCAGTAACATTTGTTTTTATACTACTGAATTGTCGTAATGGCTTCCATGAGAAAATAAGTTTTTGATCTTCTATTCTACATTGAATATTCTTTATCATTAATATACTTCTGCCGTTTTTATTCTTGTATTTAGGTAATGCAGGCTTCCCAAAATATCCTTCTCCTTTCTTCTTAGACCAATCTTTGATCGCCACAAAGAATGATTTCCAGTTCTTGTCTAATAATTTTAATGTATTCTGTGAGACTTGAGAGCCAAAATCCTTATATTCATTTATATTATGTAGCATATTATCAAGCTTGTTATATCTTATCCAGTTATTATTATTAATGAATTCTTGTCTAAGTATATAATTCGCTTCATTATAAAGATTTTTAGCTTCAAAACATTTTGTGTCTATTATTTTCCACATAGGATTAGTCTTTTTAATAAGATGACGTTCTACTCTTAATGCTATCAAATAATTTTATTCCTTTCTTCAACTTTATAATTTATTTTTAATTTTATAATTCAAAATATTCTGTCATTTCATTCTATAACTCTTTCAAAACTATACTTATCAATCTCTTCCATAATTCCATCTACTAAACCTTCTACTGCTTCATCATCAATATAATCAGAATCAATATCCATGAGTCCCTCTCCACCTTCGGAGATAGCATCTACTAAAATCTTGCGTAAAATATCTGGTTGAATTTCTAGGGTTGTGATTTTCATTTTTATTCTCCTTTTATGAAAAATATTCTACTGCAAATCCATCATAAGTCGTATACACAACTTCCCTTATTCCTTTTGCTTTTATCATCTCTGTACAGGCCGTACACGGCTTCGCCATAGCCCATGTACCATCTTTCCATTGCCTGAATACATATAATATACAATGTTTAAATGGAATTGTCAAGTCTTTTGCTCTCAATAGACAAATTGTTTCCGCATGTGCTTTCGGAATTACATTATTGCCATAAAAAATCCTATGCCTGTTATACTCTGCCTGCATAGGGTGGGTTTTCTCTGTATTGTATCCTACAGAGACAATATGTTTTTTGTATACCAAAATCGCTCCTAGTTTTTGTTTATTGTAGTCTGAAAGAAAAGAAGCGTTCCTAGCTAGTTCAAGATATTTTATGTGGTTGTTCATTTTTCAAATTCTTTAATATCAATTGCCCTTGTCATTGCAGAATGTCGATTGATCAATGCCATGTGAAGAATTGAATTGTCTGTTAACTCACCTTTCAATTCAGCATCATTTAATTCTGGTAAATCATTCAAGTGACTTAGATAATTATATTGAAAGGTTTTCATTGTTTTAGTATCAAATTTATTTGCCCAGTTCTGAGCAATTGATTCCAGTTGTTCATCTGTACTATCAGCCCACTTTTGTTCTTCTGAAGATAACATTGTTTTCTCCTTTCAAATAAAAACCTAATGAAACTCAAATTTTATTGTATTTCATAATTTGTTATTAACACTTCTTGAGTATCTTTTATGTTTTTCTTGTCTGATTGTGAATTAAAATTTCCATATTGATAATTTAAATTAATGACATTATATTTTTTAGACCAATCTATTAAAATTTGATTTGATTTACCATGATGAGTTAAGATATTATTCAACGCAAAATTTATTCCAGAGTTATTTAATTTATCTAAAAAGAACAATAAAGATATTTCTTTTTCTATACCCCACCTCCAATTTTTTACTCCTTCATAACAATAATCTGCGTTACTAATAAGATATGGTGGGTCTGCATATACAAAAGCATTATAAGGAATATTGTTCATATCTTCAAAATCATAATTTGTGAAATTACAATTTATAGAGTGTAGTCTATTTAAGAATATTGATAATTTTACTTTTAGCTTGTCATTATAACCATTAAGTCCTTTTCTAAATGCCGAGTTGTATTTATAATTTGTATTAATTCTCATTCTTTGATTAAAAGAAGAACAAATTAAAACATATAATTTTATAGGATCATAAGATAAATTAAAATCATTTCTTAAAATATGATATCCTTTTTCATTATCTTTATTTATATTATATTTTAATATAGTCTCTTCGATTTGATACAAAATATCATTTGTGTCAGAATATTTAAAAAATTTAAGCATATCAATAAGAAAAATGTTAATATCATTAAATATAATTTTCTTTGAATTAGTATTTATTCCAACATTGCATCCTCCGCAAAAAAGGTCTACAAAAAATTCAGGATTTTTGGGCAAATAAGGAATAAGATATGGAAGTGTTTTAAATTTTCCCCCAACATAATTCAAGGGGCTTTTTATAAAATCACTCATGTTAATTTAATCCTTGTTGTTTCAATAATTCTGGTATTCCAATATGACATTTTAAAGAAACAAGAATAATATTTAATCTTTCTGCTCTTTCGTATTCTCCATTTTGTACCGCACGATTCCATAATACTTGATGATACCAGATGTTCAAGTCTGTTAAATTTTCAAAATAATTTATTCCTCCTCCGCATCCATTGGGATATACACCTAGTTTATGTTTGTTTCCCATCCAATCAGTAACATTTTTTTCTAATTTATATCCTAATACTTTGAATTGTTCAAATGTCATGTTATATCCTTTCCAAAAACCCTATGAAATTAGTGTTTTATGTGGTTGTTAAAAATCGTCTAATCCACCACCATAAAATTCATTTGGTGTAAAAAGATAGTAGTCTGCCAAATTTGTTGGGTTAGCATCTTTTTCAGACCATAGACATTCTCCACCAAAAATATCTCCTGCAATACGACCTAATTCATCCGCATCACATTCTTTTATAAATTGAATGATTGCCGTTTCTAAATCTTTTTCGCTAATAAGGAATTCTTTTTTCATTATATTCTCCTATGAGAAGATGTCTGGATTAATAATTAATATTAAAATAACTAAAATGATTTCTGCTAGAAGTATCAATAATATCCCTTTCTGCTGACACGATAAAAGATGTCTAAACATTCTTCATATTCTTCTCTTATTGGATGTTTGAATTTTACTAGGTCATTTGGTTTCATGATTAATTAATCCAATTCCAAGCGAAGAATTGATATTCATATCCATTTGAAATATTAAATCCAGCCATAATATATTTTATTTCAACGGAACGATTAAAATATTCAGATAAATATTTTTCTACCCAAAGTCCAGTATTTTGTGTGCATGTGCTGTTGGCAATTTCTCGTGCCATACGTGCTTTGTCATAGTCCCACTGTTCTAGTCTATCAGAATAGGCACAACTATCAGTTTCACATTTCTCTCCAAACACCAATTGTGCTTTTTTAAATAACTCATTGGAATAATGTGGACTAAAGTTCTCAATAATTTCTTTTTTATTTTTTGTTGGTTGAAGCGTGTGACAAAAAGTATATCCATCTTCATTAATCCATTGCAAATAATCGTTTTTCATTTTAGGTTTCCTTTCTAAACTATCATGAAAGATGTATTCTATTGGGTTTTATCCGCGAAAGTCGTAAACTATATCGTCTGGATATAAAATGTCGGCACAAATCCAACAAACCTTAATGTTTCCAATATAGTTATGGACTTTGCGTCCTGCGTCCACCTCATCATTTGCTCTTGTTACGAAACATCGTGGAAGACTATCTTCTTCTTCATAAACTCTGACTGCATAAACATTCATTGCTATATCCTTTCATAAAACATAATGAAATGGTTCATTTATTGGTTTCTGTTATTATCTTGCACTTGCTATTATAACAGGATAGACGAATAAAAACAATATAAAAAAGAATATTGTAAAGAATATTGTTAAAGATTTATCCATCTATGAAGTCCTGTTATTCTGTTAATTCATATCCAATGTGAAGATTAGAGTTTGTCAAACTTTCTTTTTCATAATACTTTTTAGCTTTTTTCTCTTCACCTTCAAATAGGATTTTTTGTCCTACAATGTAATTTTGTTTTCGAGATTGTTCTTCATTTTCGACCCACACTTTCCAATTTCGTTTGATCATTTTTGTTATTCCTTTCAGTGCTAGATTTTTAATGAGTGAACATCTTTTGGGTTTATGAATGTCCATTTGTCAAAATAGCTATTGAATTCTTTTATTGTATCATGTATTCCGTTGTCATATTCTGGATTCCCATCACAGAGTATAAGGTTAGAATTTTCACTTAGTGGCAAAAGAATTTCTTTATTTTCTTCATCAATTTTAATATTATAAATTACAGGCTTATTTTCTTCGTCAAATATTTTATACCCTTCTGACAATAGATTGTTAATTTTAGAACATACTTTTACCGCATTATTCCATCTACAATCATAAACACTTGACATGATTCCTCTTTTCTGTTAATTTGTTTTCTTTATTATATCATCTAACTACCGGATTAATTATGTATATGATAATCACAAACATAAACAATATTACTGTTAGCAATAAATTCTCCTATGTAAAAATAATGTAATGAAATTTTACGTTCCAAGCTCATGCCAAAACAAACCCGATTCTTTATCTTCTTCTATAGCATTCGCCGTCATTACTTCAATAGAATTAAAATCTTTTACATCGAAAACTGTTTTTCCATCTGTTAGTGCATATAATAGTTTTTCCATTTTGTCCTTTAATGTAATGAAATTCTCATTTTATTATGTTCTTAATTTTTTACAATAATATATTCTGTATTTCCGCAACTGTTATTAAGATGTTCGAGATGATAATCTCCGTCAATCCTACTCCAACCAATACCACCACAATAACATTCTGGCATTCCACAAAGTGCTTTATCAATTTTCTTTACTTGATTGTTGGATAATACTTTGTTTTCTTCAGAAACAATTGTTACTTTTGTTGGATGAAATCTGCTTTCAATAGTGAATTTCATTTAGCTAATCCTTTCTGCTAAACATGATAAAATGCTCGTTTTATGATACTTTAAACTTAGTCTGTTATTCTCAAAGTAACATTTCCAATAACTTTATGATGTATGTCTTTCCATTCAGTGTCATATAATTCAAATCCCATTCCACCATCGGTCGAATTTACGCTCACTAATAAATTAATATCTTCTTTCATTCTATTTAAAACTTTATTTAAAATATCTTTTTTGTCCCAACTTTTATTAGCTTTTATATCAATTTTAATTTTCATTTTATTTATCCTTTTATAAATAATATATATTTTATGGTAATTCTGTTAACCAATCTGTTTCTTCAATAAGAACATCGGCATTACAAAAAACTTCAATTAGTAATGTTTGGTCAACCGTATTACATCCAACTAATTTATATTCAATATCTTCTAACAGATATCCGTACTTATCACCTACTAGACAATTAGTTACATTATCATTAAAATTATCCATATCAGAAAGAGTATCATCACCAATAGAAAATTCAATTTCGATTACACCTGAAATATTATTATTATCATCAATTGCATCTTTTATTTGTTTTGCTGTTTTATAAATTGGATTTTCTGCCGTTGTAATCATTCTGTTATCCTTTCATTTTTATTGAATATAAATCGCATGAAATACCAGTTTTATTGGTTTTGTTCTTCCAAATCATCGTCACAATCATCGTAAACTACTTCTGTATCTAAAGATACTCCCATACCGGTTAATTCTTCTTTCACCTCTTCGATGTCTGAAATAATTAACCCTGCTCCGTCTAATTCTTCAATTAAATCTATAATATTGATATGGAATGACATAATTTTCTCCTTTTGTTATAATAATCAACAACTAATGTGTTCATCCAAAATTGATTCAATGCTAATATTGCTAAAATCATTGTTAAGGTCAAATCCGCATCCATCACAAAGACCAATTTCATTTTCTGAAATATCTTCTTGACAAATAGGGCAGTGGTCAGGATCTTCTTTGATATTATCGTAGTCAATGATAAGGACTTTCATATCATTTGGGACATATTCAACGTATGCAATACCACCGCGTACACTGATAATTACTGTGTCATTTCTGTTATATTCGTCCATTTTTATTCTCCTGTTATGCGTAAATTATCTCATTGAATAATCCAGTCTGAATGATACAATCCGTTCCTTCCGCATCAATATCATTATCTAAAATCTGTTTTTTGATACGGTTAGATATTTCAAAGTCTTTATGAAACAATCGTCTAATGCCTTCAAATATAGTATCTCGATTTACAAGATATTTTGTTTGTTTTTCGTTTTCCTCATTTTCTACTCGAATTTCAAACTCAATAACATTTAAATCGGCATCTCTTTTTATTTCATAACAGCCTGAAATCCAATAACCAATAGCTCCTGTTTCAACCGCATCGGTGAGGATGTTATTGATTTTTTCGTCTGTTAAGTCATAGTCAATTTCAATTTTCATTGTGTTTATTGTCCTTTCAGTTAAAGGGATATTTCCTCTTCAAAATTATTACAATGATTGTTATGATTTTCTTCAAATTTTTCTTTCAAAATTTTACGCAACAATTCAATTGCCAAATTAAAATCTTTATGATCTTTATTTCTAATGGCCAAATTCCTTGAAAGCCAGTTCCAATCTGTTTTACGGCTTTCTGGAACGTCCATAGTATTTAGAATATTCATCAGGTCGGTTCTCATTATATACTCCTTTTATTTATTGAGTCAATGAATTCTTTTTTTCATTAGGTTTTAAATTAGTCCAACAATTTTTTGCAATTCTTCTGGGCATTTTAATAATTTTTCTTTACTAATTTTTTTATAATCATATCCTTCTGTTTTTGTTTCTGTAAAATCAAGTAACCATAAAAAGCGATCTTTTTTAGTCCATCTATTAAGAAATTTTCCGGCAGATTCAAGTTCATTTAGTTTAGAAAATAATCCTTCTCTAACGTCGTGAGATGTTTCATAAATTAATTTCTTTTCATCTATCATCCCACCAGAAGAAATCCATTCCCAAATTATAGAACAACTTTCTTTATTATTGGCCTGAATTTCACCATATAAAGTTCCTCCATTTATATCTTTTTTGTTCCAATAAGATGTGGCTGTTATAACGAGTCCCGTTAATGGATGATAATAAATAATAAATTCATCTACTTCTTTTTCTCCATGTTTGAAATCATAGGATAGTGTTAACTTAAATCCTTTGTTTTCAATAAGTTTTTTGAATTCGTTCCATGACATATTAAAGTGCGTATCACCTAATGTTGCAAAATATTTATTTACGTTCGCATTTATTTTTGCAGTTTCACGCAACATAAACAGATTTTCAAAATCATTAAACTCTTTATAACTTTTTCCATTTAACATTTTCTCTACTTCAAGAATTGGATCTTGATTTAACATTTTTTTAGTTGTTTCATTCATTTTAAATATCCTTTCAAAATTCAATAACAATAAAATATCTATTTTATTGTGTTTATTCTTCTACCCAGATAGCATCATATTTACTAAAATAAATCCTGTTATTGAAATCAGAATCTATTTCTGAAGCGGTACGTGACGTTTCTTTAATATAATATTTCATATTCCCGTATTCGTCAATAGTAAAAAATTTGCTTCCAATTCCGATTTTATCAAAATCAGATACTAGCATTTTATTAATCCTTTCCATAAAAACCTAATAAATGACAAACTTTATGCTGTTATCCTTCAAAACGATATCTATTACCTTTTTTCGTAACCGTGAAATCTGTTAATTTATTCCCGGCCATAACCTTATAACTTTCTTTTTTAGATTCGTTGTTTGGAATAAGTGAGATATCTTTTCTGTACCAGAAATCTTCAATTACTTTGATTATACCATCTTTTGTGGCACTACTTCCGAATAGTTCAATCATTCTGTTATACTCCTATTCTGCATATAACGAATGGTCTGTTATATTCCATAGATATACATAATCTTGTAATACTAATTTTTGGCAATTGTCAGGCAAATCATCAAATTTAATTTTCTTTCCGAGATGGGTATATAGTGGCCTATCAATTTGAAATTGTGATGTGCCATGCTGACCGATTCCTTGAGGATGAAAAGGATTGCTAGACATTCCCAAATACCAATGCTCCCCGGCTGTGTTATGTGTATAATTCCCGGTGAAAACTACGGTATAACGATCTCCGCTTTTTTCATCATCATAGCATCGAATATAGCGCGGTTTTCCGTTTGGTAGTAATCTTTCTTTACGTTCAAGATATTTTTTATTCATTGTATTAATCCTTTCATACTTTGGCATGAATGATATATTTTATTCTGTTATATACTCTTCTTTATAAACTGGTATAATCCCCAAACAATCCGGGCATTTTATCAGTTTATAAAGAAATTTATTTCGTTTATTATATTTTTTAATCTTTCCAGTATTATAACACGTTTTGCACGTTTCTTCAATTTTAATTGTTAATGGTTTATATTTACATTCTGAAATATAATAATCGGCATCTTTTTGTGCTTTTTGCTTTGCTAATTCTAATGTGTCACCACCAGACATGACCAAAGCACGATTATTGTATTCTATTTCATAATTAAAAAATGTTGACATATAAACTCCAATCTGTTATTTAAAACTCTCTACCATCTTTGAATACTGAGAAGTCTCCGCATAGTATAGTACATTTCCCATATTCTAGCAAGTGATTATACTTTTTATCATAATCCCATGTATTAAAATCTCCGGTAGACTGTGCATAAGCTGCTATAACTGCCTGATCTGGAGGACAAGTATAAATTTGTTTGTGTTGTGTAGATAAGTTCATTACTGTACAGGTCATTTACTATTCCTCTTACCTTCCATAAAATCAATCCATCGTTTACCCTGATTGATATTTTCAAATTGTGCTACCAATTCCAGACTATTATTTTCTTCCTGATAAACTGCTTCTTGAAAATTACTGTCAATTGGATTGCCTAATGACAATTTGTTATAGTGATAATTTGGATGTTGGTATAAAACTGTTTTATCTTTTGTAATTTTTACAATGCAATCTGTTAATATCGCTCCGCCACCATAAGAGCGATTATTATTTAATAGGATTGTAATTGGATTTTCCCCGGTAGAACGGCTAATATATCCAATTGTGTCGTGTTCTTCCATCCAATCTAGTCCAGTATCTTTATCACCATAAAAAATACGGAGTCTGTTATGGGAATGCAATTCTTTTTCTAAAATTTGTTTAACTTTTTCTGGTGTACCATCTTTATAAAATGTTTGTTTTGTCATTATATTTAACCTTTCTGTTCTGTTAAACCGCATGAAAGAGTTGTTTTATAGGTTTTAATTATCGTGCCGCTTCATAGATTCTCACCGATGAATCTGGATAACATTCTTTTACTTTGTTATACAATTCTGGAATCTCTTCTCCAATACAAGAACCAAATACCTCTTGAATATCTCCTTCTGTGTAATCGTCATTTAGTAAGAAGGCAATAACAACATAATTTTCAAATGGCAAAATTGAATTTCCGTTATCATCAATCATTTTTCTCTCCTGTTATTTAATATATAGTTGTATCAAAATGCTCATCAATAGGGAATCTGTCATATTGATCGTAGAAATACATTATACCTTCTGTTAAGTCAATATCAGTATGACAATTCTTAGGAAGGATGTTATTTAACATATCTTTGATTTTAATAATTTCTAGTACAGTTCTGTTGCTCATGTCTGAGGAAATTTTTACAGTGATAATACCATTTTCAAAGGTAAAGTATTCGTTATCCATTGTTAATCTTCTTCCTGTTTGGTCATAAAAGGATTATATTATAGTGATTTATATTATTTTATAAATATTCTTGTAAATTTTTGATTACAATTTTTGTCATAATTTTTGGAGCGTATTTGTTTGATATTTTATAAACAAAACTAGATAAATGAAATAGTTCATCACTTCCTAAAACGTCAGGCAAAGTAGTTAACATTTGTTCTATAATAATCTTCATTAATTCTTTTACAAGTTTGTCATTCATATCTGTGTTATACGCATTTGAACATGGATTAAAACAAGAGAATATTTTATTTTTATCAAAATCAAAATCAATTCCGCCATCCCAAAGAACATTGTTTTTAATATAGTCTCTAAGTTTCCCGGAATTGGTAATATTATCATCATCTGATTCGATGTTTTTGTTAGATAAATAAATATTATTATTTACTTCTTCATAAATCAAATACTTATTAAAATCTTTTATATTCATTTTATATTCTCCTTTTCAAATTAAATAGCATAAATGGATTATTCTATAGGTATTATACTCTGTTATTCCCAGATAGGCAATACAGTAAAGTATAATCCACCTATAGGAAGTCTATTCTCTTTTTCGTCTATGATACGCCCGCTCATGAAACAATCATATGCATCTTCAGGCGAGTTATAGAAATAATCATCATAACGTGATACTTGACCATTTTCGTAAATTACGAAGATTCCGTATTTCATGGTATTTATCCTTTCGATTCTGTTATGATGAATAAGATTCGGCGCATGATTCATCACAGAATAATTGTTCTTTATCTTCTGGTACAAATTCTTGACCGCACCATAAACAAGAACGTTTTTCATCTTTCCACGCTTCAGGACAGCCGGATTCATGACATTTAACATGATTGATATATAATACTTCACAAGAATCGCACATTGATTTTATCCTTCCCGGTCTGTTAAGACCAATAGAACATTGATTTTATAGGTTTATTGTTTTCCAGCGTTTTTGGTCTTGTTCTAGTTCTTCCGTCCAATCGGATGATCCAAAATTTTCCGTGACGTTTGCATAATTTCCCTGTAATAGTTCTGCATTGAAAGAGGAAATTAATTCTTTTTGATCATGATTAATATAACAGAATAACCATGTAATATCACAAGCTACAATTTTTAAATCCCATTTGTGACCATCTTTGAAACTTACTTTTAAACTGAATAAATGTGCTTTTTTCATGGTGGTATAATCCTTTCATGTTACTTTTTCTTTAAGCATATAGCCTATAAGGATAATTATTATTTAATTTTTCCAATTCTTCGGCAGGATTTATTTTACTTATAAAATTTAAGTGTTTTATTTTACCTAATGCTAATTTTTTGTTATTATACACAATAATATAAGCTAATCCATTGAGAGGAAAGAAAAAACCTATTTGAATATCTTTATTATGTGTTATTAATGCAATTTTCTCTGCATTATCAATGCTAAAACTGTTATTAATTTTCTCTTCCCGATTTACATTAGATTCAAACATACTCATACTATCATAAAAATTACTTACTGACGATAATATAAATTCGCCATATTCGTTTGTATATTTAAAAATTTTATTCATTTTTAAACTCCATTCTTACACGTCTCTTAATCAGTTTATGGGAATATTGAGGTTCATTTTCCCGGTATTCTTTTAGACGTTCCTTAGCTTCTTTTCTGGTAGTCTCTGAGGTTAAATTTTCCCATCCATCACCATAATTATAATTACCTTGTACTGTGTATTCATCTTCTGTTTTTCGTTTGTATGCCATTGGATCACCTCCGTTTGTTCTGTTATATAATTTTATACTCATTTTATAGCCGGAATCTTTTTGTTCCGGCTATGTTGTCAGGATAAAATTATTTTTGTTGTTATGATAGTATATGTTTAATTTCCTTTCTGTTAAGGGTAACTGTATAGCCGTCTGAGCGCTTAACCGTCCATTTGTCGGCATTCTTTCCGATAACTTCTGCATTAAAATACTCACCATAAAATTTATTGTCAGGAGTATTAAAATATCTGCATTGTACGATTGAGCCGGTTTTTAATGTTTTTCTCATGTCTGTTAATCCTTATTTTACCAGAATAACCGCCATGTTTCGCCATCCCATGAGTTATATTTTCCAGAAGGGAGAATAAAACAGATAGCTGCTCCGCGTGGGTCGTGATTGAAAGAAATACCAAAACCTAAAGATTCGGCAATTACTTTAACTTTTGATTCAATTTTATCTGTTTTGTTTTCATAGGCAGAATCTTCTATTTCACCGTTGCAAGCCTTAGTATTCAAATTTGTTAATGATTTTTCGTATCTGTGAAGGGTATCCAATGTCTGAAGCATTTCAAGAGTTTTAATAGATTTATTTGTAGTCTCTTTCATAAATAAATCTAATGTAGATGTATATTCCTGACGTTGTGTTTTATTCATGATGTTTTTCTCCTGTTTTTATTTTTCTAATCGTTGTATTCAGTATAGCGATTCTGTTAAGCCTTGTCAATAGGCAATTTTATACGATCGTTACATGCGCGTATTGAATCGGGTAATAATAAATTTTTGTTGATCCTTTTTGGAGAGTATAAAATAAATCATCCCCGTTCACTTCCACATTAAAAACATTTTCCTTATTTATGCGTACAATTTTGTTAACGTTTTCCTTGCATGTTTTGATTTTTTCGGCCAATTCTGGAGGAGTAGTATTATCTATAATGTCCTCAATTTGATTATTCAGTCTCAAGGGTAATAAATCCATAGGTTAGATTCCTTTCTACCGTGTTAGATTATCCGCAAGTAATAAAATGTTATAACATGCCATATTCTGAGGAATATCTAAAGAATAAGATTTTTTAATCATCTTTGCTAATTCTGCATATGTAACAGTATGAAAAAATGCTAAAAAATGAAATACTGATATCGAATGATATAAAATCTCTTCCTGATCTTTGTTAAATTCTTTAGGAATTCTATATTTAAGATTCCCGTTCTTGCAAATGATGATATTATTTTTAATTGTTTCTTTTGTTGCATTATCATATGTTAATTCTTGATTCATGATAGAAGTCCTTTCAAATTTGAATGAAATCATCATTTCATTGGTTTAATTCATTTTCTCTTTTTTAATAAACAATCGGCAAAGGGTAGGATTATATTTAATCTGTTCCCGTTGTCGAATCTGTTCCGCCTGTTCATGTGTTGGAAAAACGTCTAGCGGTTCAATATCCGCATCGCTCCATGATTCTGTTTTGTTGGTACGAGTTTTTAAGTATAGTGCGTGTCCTGTCATTAGTTGATTCCTTTCGATTGTATAAGATTATTGCCAAATTGAAACTTGAAAATAAAAAATATTTGTTATCCATCCAGCCGTTAAAACTTTGTTTGTTTCATGAAAGTATTTATGAAAACCATGTTTTAATAATGTCTGAGCGAATTTGCCAAAACCGAATGATCCTGCAAATTGTTTTTTATTTGGAGAAATATTAGAGAATAATATATTGTTTTTATTTTTTAAAACACATAAATTTAATTTTTCAATTTTCATTTTTTGTTATTCCTCTCTTGTATAATCCGAATTAATTATACTGGTTTGGCCTGTTGTTTTATTTACAGGCCAAAACGCTATAATCAATTAATTTATTTAATCAATGAGTGTACTTTCCTTTTCTTCTATAAGATTTTCAATCCATTGTACTGCCGATTCTGTTTGTGGCTGTGTTAACATTTTTCGTAATTGTTTTAATTCGCGCCTTGTTTGTGTTTGGTTTTTTGAGATGATTTTTCCAGTTGAGTCGTACTTATCGGTTGGTTTATGGATTGGTTTTGTTTCTGTTTGATTGTTGAAATTTGATACCATGATTTTTAACTCCTATTATGAATTAGTGAAATTTATCTACTGGAATAAATATTCCCTTTTTAGTTGCACTATAGGGAATGTTAGTACCAATTCTGTTAACGTCGTTCTGATCAAATATTATCCATCGGTTAGAATCTCTTGAGAATGAACCGGAGGAAGTTAATCCCATTGTACCGGAAATATAATAATATTTTTTATCTTCCATGTTATTAACCTATTTTTCTTAATTCCCGGTATTCTACCGCATACCCGTTATTAACTAGAATTATATCCATTTGATAACGATGTTTATTTTTTTCTATCCATTTTTTCTGATTTTCAAATGTTTTAAAAAATTTTGTTTTCCACATGTTTGTTATTTCCCGTTATATAAATTATTTGCTCATTGATACCGGTTATGTGTGAGATAACCGGTATGGATGAGGGAATAATTATTTATATTTCATAGTTCCAAATTAATTTGATTAAAAATTTGCAATTATGATTTTTTAAGAAATTGTATATTATTTGAATAATCCATTGTTTATTAGTCATTACACTATAAGATTTTCTATTATAACTATTTTTCATTTTCTTTTTCTCCATTCTAAAATATATTACCTATTGAGTAGGACTATCATAATAATAATCCTACCGGATAGGCAAAATATCCGCATATTTATTTAATTGTTTTGTTTTGTTACTTGCTATTCAATTGGTAACAGTGGGTAGAGTAAGTGATTAACCTAGTCGCTCTATGCCATCCTATTTAATTTTTAATGTTCTGGTGGGAATGGATAACCCGTATTGCTTTGTTTTTTTTACTGATTTATTTCTGTATTTCGTTTCTTAGATATATAATAGCGACTATGAATACAGTTGTCAATAGGCAATATTTGATTTTAGGAATTTTGATACAATGATACAATTTATAAGATTTTATGATTATTTATAAGTTTATTGATAATCTCACCGGGGGATCTGGCCGGGAATCTA
>Ga0172381_10004292_pt1 | contig 14790 bp, 33 predicted proteins | sample Leawel6488metaG_FD_119754 | JGI IMG/M metagenome (GOLD analysis project Ga0172381, IMG submission 119754) | Leachate microbial communities from a municipal landfill in Southern Ontario, Canada - Leachate well 64-88 metaG | ecosystem: Engineered > Solid waste > Landfill > Unclassified | place...
CACCTCTAGCGGGAATCATACTCATACTGGTTCTGTTTCTCCACATCAAGCAGGCGACAGAATGGTTGGAAATGGCAATCCACCCGCCAACCCAAATGAAAATCATACTTTAGCTAGTGTCAGTAGCGCAGTAGCCGTTTATAACTCTGGAAATACAACCGCCGATTCGTCAGACAATCAACCACCATACAGAACTGTCGCTTATATCCAAATGCAATTTTCGATTGGTGGGGGATCAATAGTAAAAAGAATGCTAAACTAAAACTATGGAAATACTTACTACATCAAATATAATGTTTACCTTAGGTGTAATAGGTACTATTATTGGCGTCTATAAATCTATCAATAATCCTCAAAAAGAACTTGAAAAAGGTCAGGCGATAAATGAAGAGAGAGATAAAAGTAAGGCTACCCTATTAGAGCAGAAAGAGGTCGATACCAAAGCCCAACTTCTAGCTCAGCAAATGAATACAGAGAGAGAAAATAATAATAGAAGATTTGAGGAATTAGGTAAAAGGCTTGATGCTTCATTTCTTTTAGCTTCAAACCATATCCATACAGTTGATACAAAAGTCGATATTCTGACTAAAGAAGTTAGCGGACTGACAAATAAAATAACCGAACTTGCCACGATTATCAATGAAAGAATACCTTGCGGTAAAAAATAACATGAGAACAAAACAAGAAGTTATTAGTTTTTTGGAAAGTAAAGTAGGCACAAAAGTAAAGTGTATCGGTAACTCTTCACTAGACGGTCAATGTGTTACTCTAATCAAATCTTTATTGGAGTTTTTGGGCGTTCCAGACCCATATAAGGCCAGAGGTCATGCTCTGGATTGTATTAGTGCTTATTTAAGCGAAGGTATTGCTAAACAAGGTACAGGATTTTTATCTGTTTTCTCAAATAAAACTATGGGTGTTGTATCTGGTGTTGCTTATGGTCATATCTGGTGCAACGCTGGCGATGGAGATGGAGCTTATTATGAAAGTAATGGACAAAAGACTTTGACCGTTACAAAGGGCAAAACATACTCTTACGATAAGGTTTGCAATTTTGATAGTTACATAAAAGATATTGGCTCAAGCGAGCCAGAAAGTACACCTATGGCAGACGAACTAATGCAAATCACAAAAGCGGATTTTGCTAAACTAATGAAGAATAGCGAGAGCTTAGATAAAATTGCCTTATTACTTGGTTTGGATAAAAACCTAGACGCAGATAAATATATCGAGGCTATCAACGCTAGAACAAAAACAGTTACAGAGATCAAAGAAGTAATTAAAGAGGTCGAAGTACCAGTTGAAAAGATTGTTTATAAAGATAATCCCAACCTTGCCGACTGGGAAAAAAATGGCTTAGTTACGGAACAAATTATTGACGGCATTAAATATCTTACGAATTATAAAAAGAAAGGCTAAAATGCTAAAACTAGATCAATCAAAATTAAAGAAATTTCTTAATAATACCTTGCTATTTTTAGCACCTGTCCTAGTAATTTATCTAGGCGCAGTAATCGTTTTGATTACTCAGCATGGTTTCTCTTGGGATTTATTTGTTCCATCGACTTTAACTCAGGGGGCTATGGTATTGTATTTACTTAATGTTTCTGTTGACTATTTAAAAAAGCTAAAGAGTCAAACTGTTTAAGTTCTTCGAATCTTAAGTTTTTGGCTAGCCTCACATCTTTTCGGCAGACAGTTATTTTCTCTCTGCTCGCTTTTAGTTTTACACAGCAACAATCAAAAGGGTTAGCCGTCAAATCTTTTCGGCAAATTCGGCAGGCAAAACCATCTCTTAAATAAACTTGTTTCTTTTCTTGGACTGGGATTTGTCTTTTTTTATGTTTAGGGTGCTTCTTTTTAGTATCACAAGTCGGACATTTTTGTTTCCTAGAGTTTTTGCTCAAGAATCTTTTCCCACACTTGCAAAGTTTCACGTATTTATAGATTGACATATAGACCAATTTTAGATTAGCTAATAAATATCAATCTTTAGTATATACCGCCAAATAAAAAAGTCTAGTTTTATAACTATAATGGATTAAGAAGCCCAACTACTATGGAAAAAGAATCCCCCAAAATTAAAGAGTTAGATTTAAAAGAAATTCAAGACATTATTTCTTACTGGCTAGTTAGAACTGGGATTCTAACCGATCAGACTATTTTTGAATCATTCGCCAAATTAGAAGAAGAGACTGGCGAAGTATATTTAGAACTTAAAGACATGGATAAGAAAAAGTTAGGTTTAGAATTAGCCGATGTGATCTTCACTTGTTATATTTTAGCTATCCAATCGGGCATTGATATCAATAGTGCCGTAATTAGCCAGTTAGATAAGCAGTTCTCTCGTTACAATCCTTACAAAGCGGAGTTACTTAGAAAAGAAGGGCTAAGCGGAAAAGAGGCACTAGGGGAGCTTAAACGATCCTCTTTACAATAATTAAAATAGAGTGTACTATTTTCTTATGTGTTCTGGTAGAGAGAAATCAAATCGAGGGCATTATATCAAACTAACCGCTTGTATTAGCGGTTTTTTTGTTCTATAAACTTAGTAAACCTATTTTTGCAGTTAACTGGACAGTGAGTTGCGAGATTAGGTTTTTTTAGTTGACTACCCATTCCTACTATTATATACTGGTATTCTGTTCCAAGCGAGTTGCCAAAATCCCTGACAAACGCACTTTAAGCCTCTTAGTAATAAGAGGTTTTTTGTTCATTGTAATTTTTTTCGCTAAATGCTTTACTAAATAGGGGTGGTGCCGTTGTTTTGTCCTTTCAACTAAACACCTACTTGCAAAAGTCGCCACCCCCAAACATCAATCTCTTTTGCCTATTCCAATTTTTTCGTTTTCACTTTATAACTTTCTTTAGTTGTTGGTTAAAGGCTCGGACTTAACAATTTTAGTTGGCTCGAGCCTCTAGCTAATAACTAGGCGAGAAATTCAATAGTAGCGACAGGGATTCAAATCTGGCGATGTCGCCACACAGAAAAGCACCAGAGCCGAAAAAAAGCGATGAGCTAGACAGCATTCTAGCCAAAGGGATTGAGAAATTTTCGGTATAAAAACTTTCATAGAGCAAGTCTATGGCTAGAGAGTTTTACTAAACATGGAACAGAAGGTTTAGCGTTTTACAGATAGGCAACGGACTAACAGAGAGATAACTGACCAATTAGCCGTTTAAACCTCTTTAACTCTTTGGGGATACCCTTTTTTGCATCTAACTGCGGGATTAAGTTTAAGTTTTTCCTAAATTAAAACTCTTACCAATTTTAAATAGCCTCTCAATTTACCGAGATACATTGGCATATATTTACTACTTTACACTTATTACAATAAGTATATAATCATTCTCAATATAAAGTTGAAAGGATAAAACCATGCGAAAGAATAAAACTTGGTTAAAGGTAATGGCTTTTAAAAAGTTTGATAAAAGATCAGACGGAGTTGCTAACACTCTCAAGTTAGATGAAATCACAACAATTATAGCTACGGCAGAAGCTCTTGGAGCAAGAGAAGATGACTTGAAACTAATCAAGTATGATCTAGTTGTTCCAAAATTTAGAGTTTTCGACTGGTTAGCTATGGCTATCGATGGCCGTCTCCAAAATAAAAACGCAGTTAAGGTTTTCGTTCATTCCTTTTTAAAGGTTAATGGCGATGTAGATAAATTTATCAAAGACCTTAGAGAATCCGATTATGATTGCGATCGATCTTGGCAAAGAGTAGCTTTGTAATTTACCTATTTACATTAAATAAAATAGGTATATACTCAAGATCAGTACAAATAAAAAGGACAAAGAAGTGAAATACGCAGAACTCAAAAAACTAAGCTCGGAAAAACTAACAGAATCATATAATAAATGCAAAGTATTTTGGGCTTTTAGCAACGAGCAATTCGATGAAAATCTCAAAAAAGAAGGAATTGATAAAAACGAAAGAATAACCTCGATCGGCATGGGCGGTTATTTACCAAGTAAGAATGTAAAAAAATACATAAAACTAATGGAAGAGCATAGCGATTGGTTTAAAACCGAGATCAAAAAAGTCAATAAAGAAGAAGTTATTTTATACGAATTAAGAAACTTCGAATGTTACTACACAGGCGACATCACAGACGCTTTGCAAGTTTTAGAATCTTATGGCTTTACTAAAGCCGAAGTAGTAGAAGTATTTTTAAAGAAAGGTAAAAAATGCCGATAATGTCTATAAATAAAGAAATGCTAATGCAACAGTTAATCGATAGCAACATTTTCGATTGTAGCTCTAACTTCGCAAACTTTAGGGAAAATGTCAAAAACTTATTCGGATTTAATGTTAGCGAGAGTTTATTAAAAGAGCTTTGGACTGAATATAAAAATTACGGAAAATAAAGGAAAAAATGATCAAACAACCTCAAGAAATTATCTCAGCAAAATTAGAAGTAGTGGTTATGCCTAACGGAGAAGTTATTTGTTTAGGTGGCCGAATAGGGTTTTTTGAAAAGCTAGGTAAATATCTATCAGAGCCAAAAGATTTAACAGGAAAACCAATAGAAGAAGAAAAGGAAAACTAAAAATATGAGAATAAAAATACAGCCAGAACAAACAGGATCTAGTTTACCTTACCCATATTTTATAAGCGAAAATGGCGATGTAGGGAGACAGGATTTTTGGAGGGGAAAGCCACTTAAACTAATTGGTTTTGATAAAACCCCAAACGCACATGTAGGAGTTTTGGGATTAGAGGATTTTTTTAAGGAACCAGAAAAAGCTATCGGTTTGTATCCCATATTTTTGCACGCAGACGGCGAATGGTACACAGAAGTAACTAAAGTAGGTAGCATAAGAAAATTAGAGAATCTACATTAGTAACTCGAGAAAAAACTGCTACTATACATTAAATAAAATAAGTATTAAAATGAAAGTTGAAAGGGCAAAATAATGCAAAACATTTATCAAAAACTTAATAAAGCCAGATTAGATTTACAAGGGCTTAATCTCAAAAAGACTGGGAAAAATACCTACTCAAATTACTCATATTACGAGTTGGGGGATTTTCTACCCGCTACCATGATTATTTTTGGGGCGATAGGTCTAACTTCAAAACTAGATATTGTCAAAACAGAAACAGGCGAAGTCGCTAATCTAACTATTATCAACTCAGAGAATCCAACCGAAAGGGAGGTTTTTACAGCCCCAACCGCAGAAGCAGAAATCGGTAAGAAAAAAGACGGATCTGGTGGTGCAGATCCAATACAAAACTTAGGCGGAAAAATAACCTATATGCGCCGATATCTGCTAATGGTCGCTTTAGAAATGGTCGAAACCGATACAGTAGAAAACACTAAAAAACAGCTAACTAATGAAATCTCAGAAGAGGATTTAAAACTAATCGATGGAGCAAAAACAGAAAAGGCTTTGGATAGTCTTTATAAAGAAATGAGCAAAACCTACAAAATTAAAATGCTTGTTCCAGTTTTCTCAACCGCAAAAGAAAAATTAAAACAAGAAGAAAGTAAAGCCTAATGCAAATAATAAATTGTGAACAAGGTACAGAAGAATGGCACAAAATCCGACTAGGTAAGTTCGGGGGAACAGACGCACAGGCAGTCGCCACCGCAGGAAAAGGATTAGAGACACTCTGCTACCAAAAAGTAGGCGAGATTTTAACTCAAAGACCTGCTAAAGAACCTTACACTAATAGCGATCTTGATAGGGGGAATGAGCTCGAGCCAATCGCTAGACAGGCTTACGGGTTACAAACAGGTTTGAAAGTTACAACAGTCGGTTATATTTTGAAGAATGAATTTGTAGGGGTTAGCCCTGACGGCTTAGTTGAAGACGAGGGAATGTTGGAAATTAAAAGCCCTTCTGACGCCGTATTTGTTCGCTATCTTTTTACTAGAGAAATCGACCCTAAATACTTTTGGCAAATGCAACATCAGCTTTTAGTTGCAGAACGTAAGTGGGTTGACTTCGCAGTATTCAACGATAATTTGAACAAATTAGATATTACCAGAGTTTTTAGAGATGAAGCTAAAATCGAAAAAATTAGAATAGGTTTAGAAATTGGAGAGGTAAAAGTCAGAGAAATTTTGGAAAGGGTTAAGGGCTAATGTTAATAGATAAAAATCAAACAGACAATCAACTTTTTAGATCGATGACCAACGATCAACTCGATAGAATGTTAGAAAAAGGCGCAGATGGCGATATAAGGAACTTGGTAAAAAAAGAAATTGATCGAAGGTTTAAAAATAAATTAAAAAGACAAGACAGGCTGAAAGGACAAAATGCCAGATAACATTACGGAAGTAAGTCAAGAACTCGCTCTAGTAGTTAATCAAGCGGGCTTAGCCGAAGAAAAAAGTAAACAGTTAATTGCTAATTTCGGAAAGTTTTTTGGAGAAGCTCAAGAGATCGCAAAAATAGCTAAACTAATCGAAGTTACTGATATCTCACAAACCGATGAAATGGCTAAGGCTCGAGAGATCAGATTGCAACTTCAAAAGATCAGAACTCAAGGTGTCGAAGCTCTAAGAATCCAATTAAAAGAACAGAGTTTAAGAGAGGGTAAAGCGATTGATGGCCTAGCCAATGTTATCAAGGCTCTTATCATTCCAATAGAGGAGCATTTAGCAAAACAGGAAAAGTTCAAAGAACGAATCGAAACCGAGAGAAAAAATAAAATCGAATCAGAAAGAATCGCCGAACTTGGCAAATATGTGGAAAATGTCGGAGTTTATACCCTGCACCCAGATAAACTGTCCCAAGAATCATTCGACCAACTGCTCAAAACTAGCAAGTTTGCTTTCGAGGCTCAGAAAAAGGCAGAAGAAGAAGCCGAAGCAATTAGACTAGCTAAAATCGAAGCCGATAAAAAAGCTCAAGAAGAAATCAAAAAAGAAAATGAGAGGCTAAAAAAAGAAGCCGAGAAGCGTGAAGCCGAAATAGCTAAAGAGAGAAAAGCTGAACAGGCTAAAATTGACGCAGAGCGAAAAATCCAAGAGGAAAAATTAAGAATCGAAAAAAAAGCCAGAGAAGAAGCTGAGGAAAAAATTAGATTCGCTAAAGAAGTTGAATTAGCAGGGATTAAGGCTAAAGAGGAAGCGGAAAAAAAGGCACTTCAAGCTCCAGATAAAGAGAAGTTATTGGCTACTGCAACCGATTTAGACAACTTTAAATTTCCAATTCTTAATAGCGAACAGGCTCAGTGTATTAAGCATGACGCAATAATGGCGCTGTCTAAAGTAGTAGAACTAATCAGAGCAGAGGCAAATAAACTATGATACCCATGAAAGCACAATTTAGAATTATAAAGAAAGTTGGGAATGTTATCGAAGAAGCTGAACTGTTAGCGGTTAGTATTGATAGTGAGGATATCGAAAAAATAGAAGACAGCGGGGATTGCTACTATCAGAGTAGCGATATCAAGGTTAATTCAATGAATTTGAAAGACTACAAAAAAAACCCAATTATAATTAAAGATAACGATCCAAATAAAGCTATTGGAAAAGCAATAGGGATTCGACATAATGGCGGAAAACTATTTGTAGATGTTCAATTTGAGCCAGTATTTTTTAACAAGTTGATGGAAGAAAAAAGACAATCAGAAAGATTGGCTGAGTTGCAAGTTTATTTGACCCAATTCTGCCCTGTTTGTGGAAGTCACCCAGTTATCACAAAAGAAACTTTCGATGGTTTTAGTCAAGATACTGGGGAAAAAGAATTTGAATATCAAATTAGTTGTCCTAATCATTCAACTATAAAATCATTTTTCGGTAGAAATCACTATAACCGATCCTTTTTAGTTTGCGCTAAAAAGTCATATATGGGAAGCAAAAGAAGAACTGTACTAGAAAGGTTTTGTTTATGAAAACAGCAAAAGAGCTTTATAACGAAAGTCTAGCCGAGATAAATCAAATCAGTGTAATTACCGACATCTCAAATAAAATTAAAGAGATCACGGACGCACTTTATAAAAAGGATTTACAGAATTGGTCGGGCGATAAGTTAAGTAGAGCAATATCTAGTCTAGCCGTTTTAAGGGTAAATTTGGGGATCGATATGGTCAATGCAGTGGCTTATGCGGATATGAGCTATTTAAGCCGAAAGATGACCTATGCAAGCGAATGGAACCCAACAAAACAACATTTAACTGCCATGGCTAATAAGGCAACGGTACAGGATATTGAAAGCGAAGTTTTAATGAAGATAGCCGACCAACAGGAAAGCGAATTAAAAGCAAAGCACTACGCCGAGCAGTTGAGAATTATGTACGATTCAACCGAAACCTTAATTATGGCCTTACAGTCGAGATTAGGAGTTTTAAAACAGGAAAAGCAAGAAACTAGACACTACTAAAATATGAAAATAATAATTTGGATCTTTTATCTTATCGGGGTATTTTTTACCGCTTGGGTATTACATGAGTTCTACCATTATTTATTTTGCGGTGGAGAGTGGATCGCTGGGATCGGTTATGTAAAAGGAACTGCGATAGTAGGTGGCGTGACTTGGTGTACTGGTAACGCTGGCGGTGAAATTATCCCCTCAGCTTTAGAAATTTTCTTTTATATGGTTTTTATTTTATTGAAAGTTAAATATGATCGAGAGTAAATGGCAAGCCAATGGGATAAGTTTTGTAAAGGTTGATAGTCAAGTTTATGCTTTAGTTAGCGATATTACTAAAATGTTGGATAAATCGATTGAGATTTTAAAGAAATCAAAAGAATCAATCCCACCAATTTCGCCTAAAGATTCAGTAATCATTGGAAGAATACCGAGACGTTTCGCAAAATTAGCAAATAAAAAATTAGGAGAAAATTTATGAGTAAAAGAAATCATTTATTAGATAAAAGAATCAGAAAAGTTATTAGAGCCGATCACGCTAAAAAGCAGATCGAGGGGGTTAGCTATCGCAGAGTTAGGTTTGTGAAGCTAATAAATAAGTATGGCCGAGTTTTTTATAAATTAGCAGATAAATTAAAAAGAAAGGATTTAGATGCCAAAAAAGATTAAAAAAAATAAAGTCGAGGATAAGGAAAAAATTATAATCTCTTACCCAATGTTTAAAATGAATGGTAATGGAATTGAGCTAGAAATCAGACACTGCCCAAGTTTTAATGTTACTGTTGTAGGTTTCGAGAGTAGCCATAATAGAACAGAAAACGATTTTGATAGTATCAAAAGTCTTGAGGATCATATCGAGTTATTAGTTGAAGCCGTTAAGGAATTAAAAAGGCTTAAGAAAAATCAAAAGAAAGGCTAAATGTCAGATTATAAAAATGTTTTAACTGGTTATGTCAATCAAAGACAGGACGGAAGCGGTAGAAGTTATTTAGTAATCACTAATGTTTCTGATAAGCCGTTCACTTTAGAGCCCAATGGCAAAGTTTACTTAAACATGACGCCAGAAGCGTTAAAGGCTAAGAACTCAAGAATGCCTAACTTTACTAAGTCGGTGGCAGTCAACGATGAGGACATGGAAACCCCATACTAATCTACCTATTTACACTACATAAAATAGGTATATACTTGAGATCAGTAAAACAAAAAAAGGACTTATGAAGAAACAAACCCCATATCAAATAGCCGCAACAAAGATATTTAATGATCTTCAAGCTCAGTATTTAGAAAAACTCGAAGAAGAAGGCATGAAATACAGCCACTACGAGGATCGAGAGCAGGGCTATAGCGAGCTAGTTTATGAGGATTGGGTTTTAGAGAACTTGGAAGATGTCTTAGAAATGGTAGCCTTTTTAGGATTCGATACCTTTCAAGAATGGTTTATGGATTACGCTAGCAGTAATAAAGATACTGATTTATCAAGATTATGGTCTAAGGAGCTTTCGGCTACCTTTGAAGAAATTATAGGAGAATTACAAAATGGCTAGAAGAATTTTTGACACAATACAATTTTTACAGATGGCTAAAATTACTAGACCTACATTTATTAAATGGCAGGAGCAGGGTTTAATCCCTAAAAGAAAAATAGGTAATGCTTATTATTTCCTTCAAGAGGACATTGACGCAATCCCAAAGATCAAAAAGCACATGAAATCGAGAATGTTGAATGGTTATAAAATGCGAAAAGACTTGAAGGCCAAGTAGGTATTATAAGTTAGCTAAAGAAAGGACAAAATGCGAAACACAAATGTATCATTTGCAGAAAACCTAATTTATTTTGGTTTTAACATAATGACTTTGGGTATCCCTTTTTTGATAAAAATAGTCATCAAAAAAGCCATTTTAGAAAGTAACTACTCTTAAAAAAGAGTAAAGGTAGGGTACAAAATTAAAAATATAAATTATAGAAAGGACGAAATGTCAAAGGCAGAAGAAAGAGCAAGCGAAATTACTAAAGAAATGCTTAAACTAATGAAAGAGTTTAAGGTGGTTTTTAATATCCTAGAAGATGAGGGTTCGGAGTTTATCGGAACAACCGCTATTGTTCTAGGAATTTACAACGCTAAAGAGAAAATGTCTATCAATTCAAAAATTGGCGGACTTGTTCTTTGCGATGGTTTAACTGCTCGTTTAACTAACGAGAGAAAATCAAGTTTGTCAGAAATGTTGGCTGATCTTGCTTCTAACTAGATTTTTAACTTAGCTCATTTAGGTGGGCTAAGATTAGGGATTTATAAATTATAAAGAAAGGACAAATGAAAAAAGGACTTTTCATTTTTATAGGGGCAATTATCCTCTTGCTTCTAACAGTTGGTTTTGTACCAGTTGGTTATAGAGGTATCGCTATTAGGTTGGGAAGCCTAACGGGACAAATTAGAAACGAAGGAATTTTCTTCAAGATTCCACTTATCGAGAGCAATAAAAATCTCGAGGTTCGTGTACAGAAAAAAGAAGTTGATGCGACTGCCGCCTCAAAAGATTTACAGTCGGTTTCTTCAAAAATCGCCGTCAATTTTTCTATCGACCCAAATTGGGTAACTGATCTATACCAAAAAGTTGGTACTGATTATGACGACAGAATTATTGCACCTGCGATTCAAGAATCTGTAAAATCTGTAACTGCTAAGTTTACGGCAGAGGAACTTATTACTAAGCGTGGCGAGGTATCAGATGCAATTCTAGCCGAACTTCGCACTAGAGTAAGCCAGTATGCGATTATAGTTTCCGATCTAAACATTGTAGATTTTGATTTTTCAGAATCTTTCAACGCTAGTATCGAGAGAAAAGTAACCGCACAGCAGGACGCTTTAGCTTCTGAAAATAAATTGAAGCAAATTCAATTTGAAGCCGAGCAAGCCGTTGCTACTGCTAAAGGCAAAGCAGAAGCTCAAAAGATCGAAGGCGAGGCTCTTAGAGCTAATCCAGAAGTTTTACAGCTTCGTGCTATTGAAAGATGGAAGGGCGATATGCCTCAGTATTGGGGTGGTGGAGCTTTACCATTCTTAAACATCAAATAGGTTTTTAACTCTACCCTTCTGCTAGAGGGTAGGGATTAGGAACTTATGAAAAATAATAATAAAGTATTTGGAAAAATAAAAACAATCAAACTATCAATTTGGGAAAGAATAATGCTCTGGTTTGTGAAGCCTTCTTATGGAATTGATCTTGCTTGTGGAAAAGATAGATCAGTGATAGTTGAATGCAAAAAACTTAAAGGAAAAACTTATATTCTTAGTATGAAAGAGCTATCGTCTCAAGTGGATATTACTAGGGAGATTTTCGACAAGTATTCGAGAACTAAAACCGAAATTATTGATAAAAATATAAGAGATCAACTAATAAATAAAAAATAACATGAAAAAACTAACAAAAAAGAAATTAAAAGAAGCTAACAGCCTTACTATAACAAAAAGGATCATTTAGAGAGATCGATAGCAAATGATAAAAGAAAAAAGGGACATAAAAAATATAAAAAGGAGCAATGAGAAAAAATATCAAAAACTACACGAGTGAGATTCCAGTTAATAGATTGATAAATAAAATCCAAGAACTTTTAGCATCTAAAAAAGCGGATAAAATAATGATCGATTATGTGGCAGGAGAGCCTATCGGAATTGCTTTTTTAATTAGTACGCCTAGAGGTCTAATGCCGATTAGATTGCCGGCAAGAATCGAAGGTGTCGCCAGAGTTATGTATGGGGCTAATTTAGATCAGCTTAGAGATACCCAAATAGCACAGGTAAAAAGAACCGCTTGGAGAAACATTCACGATTGGATTGATGCGCAAATGGCCCTAATTGAAACCGAAATGGTAAAACTTGAAGAAGTCTTTTTGCCTTACATGGTAGTTGATGAAAATCAAACCTTTTTTGAAAGATTCGAATCAGGTAAATTAAAACTAAATAGCGGGGAAAACAATGCACATAATTAGAACAAATAATAATATCGAGGAGCTTGACGATTGCGTAAGAATAAAAAAAGTTCTTTTAGATTATGGATTTGAAGCTACTTTAGCAGAGTGCGAGATACTTTGGAAAATGCATTCAGAAAGTTTTGCGGCAGGGTGGTTAATTTTACCAGAAGAGGACGATGCTTTATTTAATTCTATTAGTTATTATTTAATAGAGGATCAAGATGAAAAAATTTGAGTTAATTCTAATGATATTACCTATTATCGCTTTGGTTTTGCTATTTGTAATTTTACTTAGGCCAGTCTTTCAGGGCGAGCAAATGAGAGAAGAATTTATTTTTAACTGCAATAAAAGGGGTGGAATTTTATTAGAAAATAAAAGAGCATTCGGTACTCAATATGAGTGCGCCTCGTATATAGGAAAATAAAAACTATGAAAAAATTGTGTAGTGTTTATGGTGTAGATGTTTTTGTTAATACAGATGACCAAGAAGTCGTTGATCATGTAAGTTTATTACTTAATAAAACAAAAACTATTTCAGAGCTACCAGAGCTTTTAACCTTAAGAGAGGTGTCGGAACTTTTTAGAGTAACCACTTTGACTATTAAGCGATGGCAAAAAAGTAAAGGTTTAGAGCCAATAAGAATAAACTCGAGAGGCGACAGGAGATATAAAAAGGGTCAGATAATCGAGCTTTTAAAGGGGAAAAAGTTTAATGCCAGTTAATAACTTAACGACTAAAATTACAGATGATTCTTACGAGGCGGCATATTATTTAATGTGCGGAGCTAGATTCGTAAGTGTGAAAAGTAGATCTGTTCCAGTCCAAAAAATAAAGAAAATGTTTATTAGGCATCATTGGACTATCGAGCTAAACGAAGTGCCAGTTTGGGCAAGTCAGAAGTGGAAAGACTACGAGGCTTTTGGATCTTTAAGGGATTTTGTATCGGCTAGAGTTAGGTTAAAGAAAAAAATACTTGAAAAATTAAAATACTAAAACTATGAAACAAAATAAACATTCTTTAATAGGAAAAATACTTTGTCTTTTAGGTTTTCATAAAATGAAGGCTACAAGAAATAGCATAAAAACTAAAACTCAAGATATAACTAGAATCTATGAGAGGTGCGACAGATGCGAGTTGTGGGGTAAAATCCTCTATTTTAAAGATAACAATAAAGCTAATGAAAATACTTAAAATTTATCTAATCTTAATTTTTTTACTTATGGCGGGAAGTATATTTTTAAATTTAAGAGATGATTTTAGGGCGGTAGAGAGTTTGGGAGAGTGGCTAAAATAAGAGAAAGGGCTTATTTATGACTAAAGAATACTGCGAATGTTGTGGGGCTTCACTTAAAAAGTATTGGCATAAACTTACCCCTGGTCTTGTAAAGGGTCTTGCAAAATTTTATGCAGTTGTAGTTTCTAAGGGAGAGAATAGCGTTCATCTGTTAAAAGATATGGACGGAAGTTTTAAGTTAACACCTCACGAATGGAATAACTGGACTAAGCTGAGATTCCACGGGCTTGTAGCTAGGGTTGATAAAGACTCTCATAGTGGCTATTGGCTACTAACTAGAAGAGGGGCTGATTTTCTAAAGGGTAATATCGCAGTACCAAGTAAAGTCCAGACTTTCAGAAATAAAGTCGTGGCTCACGATATAAAAAAAGTTTTTCTAAAAGATGTTGTTGGCACCAATCCATACTTCGAACAGTACGAGCATTATAGAAATCAGTTAGAGTTTATGGTTTTTCCAGAAAATAAGAAACCAGAGGCTAATCTGCCTATAATTCCATCTATGCGTAGCCGTGGCAAAAAAATATCTTGTAGCTGTGGAGGGCGCATAATAAGGAAAATAACCCCAATAGGCGAGAGCGAGAATGGGAACATGATCGTTGAAACAAGATTGGTTTGTAATCTGTGTAGGTTTGATTTTGGAGAACCATAAAAGATACTATTTATTATTTGCTTAAACTAGGTAATAATGTTAGTAATAAATTATAAAAAATTGACATAACAAGTTAATTAAGATTGAAATAAAAAAATGAACCAAATAGCAGTTTTAATCCCAACTTATAAAAGACCTCACAAACTAAGAAATTTAATTCTAAATTTTAATTCATGTTCTAGCCAATCAAAACTTTACTTTATTGTTGATCCTAACGATCAGGAAACCCTAGACGAATTAGAAAAAAAGGAAAATCGCTTAATTACTAACTATGAGATTTTTGAAATAGTTGGCGAATATGTTAAAGCTATCAACTTAGGTGCTACTTTAACTAAAGAACCTTTTGTTTTTTGTGGAGCTGACGATATCCTTTTCTCGCCTCATTGGGATTTAAAACTTTTAAAGGTAATGGAAGATAAATCGGTCAATGTTACTGGTGGAGTTGATGATTGGCTTTGTTCTAAATCGGGGGTTCATATTAGTCACCCCTTAATCAGACGATCTTATATTGACGGCTTAGGAAGCTACTGGGGCGGTAATGAAGG
>Ga0172381_10004293_pt1 | contig 14788 bp, 21 predicted proteins | sample Leawel6488metaG_FD_119754 | JGI IMG/M metagenome (GOLD analysis project Ga0172381, IMG submission 119754) | Leachate microbial communities from a municipal landfill in Southern Ontario, Canada - Leachate well 64-88 metaG | ecosystem: Engineered > Solid waste > Landfill > Unclassified | place...
CAAAATATCCACTATTAAGTGAAAAACAAATCCGATAAAAGCATACAACCAGTAAGCTAAAAAAACCATCGGTAATAAATCCCCTAAAACTGTTTCTGTAAATTTCATATTCTTTAAAATTAGCATCGTGTCCACCAACGGCATCTTGATTTATTTTAAGTCTGTATCTTTTACAAGTTGTAGTATCTGGCAATGATAAATCAGAATCTTCATTTATTGTTAGGAAAGCATTTGGACTTGTTAAGCTAAATACCGTTGTTCCACCAGTCAACAAAGCACCACTAACAGTAATCCCTGCCGCATCAGTTGTCAATGTATAATTTGCAGAAGTACCTTGTAAGATAGTTGTAAGAGTTATTGTGGTTAAATTTAATACTGCTGTTACTAAAGCTGAATCATCGTTTATAGCCGCAAGTAAATTTGCAAAAGATTCTGCATCGGTAGCACCAACTGTAACTTCAAAAGGAGCTGCTTCTGCTGCTACAAATGTATAAGTTTCAGAATCAATGGTTACGACTTTACCTAAAGCAATTACGCCTGTCAATTCAAGTGTTCCAGTTGCTACGGTTGTAGCTGCAAATAATTCTACTTCTGACGATAAAATTTCTTCACATCTTAAATCATCTGCATTTGTTAAAACGAAAACCCAATTAGCATCTACGATTGTGTTATCTGCCACAGCAACCCAATGATGTGTGTTATCTGCCATAGGAAAATATCTATCCCCAACTTTACCAACTGTTCCGTTTATCCCTCCTACCAAAGTGGCTGTAAGAACATGAGCATCATCCTGCCATTGAGCATTTGCAACATCGGTGGTTACTGCTAATGAGTTACCTGCCACACCTGCAATTTTAGCTTGAATAGTCATTCCATTTGAACCATGATATTCTTTAAATTCGCAAGTAGGATGTACGGTACACCAATGAGTTAAACCATAACTTATTCCAATATCGTTTATAGCCTCGTATAAATGAGCCAGTGCAGTAGTATCATCTGTGCCAATTAAAACCTCTCCTTCAACGCCAGGAGCTGCTGTTAGGGCTGCCACATAAGTGTAAACCTTACCATCAATAGTTACAATATCTCCTGCCTGAACAGAAGTACCTGAACCGTCAAATTCTAAGGTAGCACTTGCTTTTACTGCATTTAAAGGAGTGTCTGCATAGGATTTTGAAACATCAGCACCATCAGAAAGGTCGTTAACTTCCACAGGAATAATACCAGTTGTGTCTGTTAAGTCAGAAACATCTGTTGGAATAATGTCATTGAAATTTATCAATGCGCTGTATCTATTTATTAAAAATTAAACAATTTATCATGGAACAGAAACATATAATAGCAAAACGTAGAGAAAGAGAAAAGAAATTAGAAAGAGTATCATTGTATTGGGAATGGGAAGAAAGAGAACCAGGAGAGGCTCATATTAATTGGGAACAATGGCAAAAACTCAGAGTTTTACGTAAAGAAATCCTCAAAAAAAGAAAAATATACAAAGACACTGAACCTGTAAAACCACAATTTTCAGGCATGACTTCATTTGGTGTACTCATAGAAAAATACAACAATAGTTATTCATCACAAGAAGAATTTGACAAATATATTTGCAGATTAAATTGTGAATATCAAAATCTTAATAAACATTCCACCAGAGAATTATTAGATTATTATAGGAATCGTTGGTCTTATTATAATTGGAGATTTAATGGTGAAGATTTTTTACCACAATCATTTAAATATGTATTGGATAATAGAGAACATGTGCCAAGAAAATCGAAAAAGAAAACAGTAAAAGAACGTTTAAAACATCAAGGTAAAAAAGATAAAAGAGTTGGACGAAAAAATCCAACTAACAGAAGATAATATCATATAAAATTAAAATAAAATTAATTTATATGGATGAAGTAAAATTAAAGAAAAAAATATCAGATTTGGAATATGATATATCAGAGTTGGAATATGAAATATCAGAGTTGGAAGATGAATTATCTGATTGTGAGAATAATTATTCGGAATTGGAACAAGAAAATAATGAACTAAAAAGAAGATATCGTGATAATTCGGTCTATGGTGAAATTAAAGAAAAATTCTTACGTGAAATATCAGAAAAATTTTCTCTTGAAGAATTAGAAGAAATATTTCAATTTGAGCCAGGAAAAGGAATACAATTAAAACTAAAAAAATGAGAAATAGAATTAAAAAAGATTCTTTGTTAGCAAGGAAAGCAGGTGAAAAAGAAAAGGCTTTGGCATTAACAACTTTAATTGCTGAAATTGAAAGAAGTAATCCAGAGATAATAAATGGTGAAAAAGTATGGACTGATGCACAATGTATTAGTGCAATAAAGAAAACTATGGATGGTAATGAATTGTGCGGTAACTATATCGAAAATGAACTTTTATCTATATATTTACCAAAAATGATGTCAAATGAAGAGTTATCAACTTTGATAGAAAATCATATTAAAGAAAAGAATTTTTCTGGCATGAAAGATATGAGTAAAGTAATGGATTTTTTGAAACAATTTGCTGGTAAATATGATGGTAAAGATGCTTCAGATATTGTAAAAAAACAATTATCTAATAAAGTTTCACCTAATTTAGATAATGTTATTGCTGATACTATGTTAAAACAAGGAACAAAAATTAAGTTTAATTCGGCATCACCTATTGAAGGAACAGGTAAAATTGTTGGTGTTGCAACAAATGCTATGACCTTTATTGGACGTTCATATATTATTGAGCCAGATAAACCTATTTCAAATGAAACATATCCATATACACATTGCGTTTTATATGAAACTATGTTTGATGTAATAAAATAACAAAATTATGGGAAAAAGATATGCAGTTTATTTTGAAGGTAAATGTGATTGGTATGGAAAAAGACCAGAAGTGGAAATAAAAGGTTATTATGCTCAATCACAACCAAAGTATGAATGGTCATTTACTGATGATAAAAATAAAGCTAAGTTGTGGAAAACTGAAAAGGGTGCGAATGCACAAATTAGACATCAAAAAGAATGTTCTTATAGAAACTTAGTTGGTAAAATTGTAGAAATTGAAGTAGAAGAAATGAAAATAAAATAATTTTGAATGGATAAATGGGATAAAAGATTTATGGATTTGGTTGATTTAGTTGCAACCTGGTCAAAAGATACAAGTACTAAAGTTGGTGCTGTTATTGTTGATAATGAAAACACTATACTATCAGTAGGTTATAATGGTTTTCCAAGAGGTGTTGATGATACTATTGAAGATAGATTTGAAAGACCACAAAAGTATATGTATACTGAGCACGCTGAAAGAAATGCTATTTATAATGCTGTTAGAAACGGTTTACAGTTAAAAGGAGCCAAAATTTATATTCCTTGGTGTTCTTGTTCAGATTGCGCAAGAGCAATCATACAAAGTGGTATTAAGACTGTCGTAATGAGAGAACCTGATTATGATGTACCAAAATGGGGTGAACATTTTAAAATAGCCATTGAAATGTATAATGAGAGTGGTGTTGAAGTTATTTATTATCAAGATGAAAAAGGACATAAATATAGTAAATAATATGAAATGTGATAAATGTGGTTCTACAAAAGTAGAGCAAAAAGATTGTAAAGTATATACAACAGGACCAAAAGTTAAAAAACATCCAAATAGAAGAACATCTTATGGATATTTTTGCACAAGATATACTTGTGAATGTGGTCATAAATGGAAGGTTAAGATATGAAAATTAGAAACGGTTTTGTAAGTAATAGTTCGAGTAGTTCATTTGTCATTTTTAAAAACAAATTATCTAATGAACAAATAGAAAAGATAAAAAATCATTATTCGATTTCTAGAACTATGTGTGATCAAGGTACAAGTCTTGATTTTTTTTATGGTTATGATGATTATTGGTCAATATATGAAACTGATTTGACTATTGAAGGTTCTACTAGTATGGATAATTTTGATATGTATTCATACTTAGAAAAGTTCGTATGCGTTGAACAAGATGATATTGAATGGAATTATTAAAAATGGAAAAAAGTGACTTTTTTTAACAAATATATATTTTTGTTAAACTTTTTGAGAAAGAGTTGATATATTACTAACACGAAAACGAGGAAAAGAAAAAACTGAGGATACATACAGCAATTTAAACTTATACAAACTATAATTTAAATCGTAAACAAAAGGAGTGGTTTTTTAATAATACAAGTTCCACTTTTTCTAAACTAAACTTTAGAATAAAAAGAAAAACCGTATTTGCATTAAAGATATGTTATAAGACAACATTCGGTATCCTGAAAAAACACATTCAGACTAAGCTTGAGAAACTTAGTCTGAATTAAAACAAAACGAGGATGTACACAGCAATTCTAAAAAATTAGAAAGCTAATATGCTAATGGTTTAATCATAGTATGATTTTCCAACACAAAACCTATCTCCAAGAGATAGAACGAAGTTCCAAAAAAGGGTGAATGTGTAAAAAATTGTCTATGTGATTCTAGTAAAAGTTTAAGAACTTTACTGCATCCTGAACTTAAAAAGATTTTCAACAGCAATAAAATCTCTATGGAAGAAAAACAAATGGAAATCTGAATTTTTTTAATAATAACCAAAAAATAATTGAAATTATGAACAACTTTGTAGGACAAATAACTAGTCATGACGCTTTAACAGAAAACGGTGCATTAAGTCACTCGACAACTGGTGATTTAACTTTAGATTATTTTTCAAAGGCTGGAACCTATCGTAATAGGACAGAACTTGAAGTATTTGGAGATATTTCTGCGGCTTGGAATGAGAATCCTGAACTTGCGTTAAAAACCATCTTCTATTTACGTTCAGTAACTAGAAAGACTAAAGGTTTTTTCGAAAGTGACAAAGTAAACAAAGGTCAAGGTGTTCGTGACGAGTTTATCAAACTTGTTAAGTGGTTAGAAAATAACCACCCAGAAATCTTGTATAAGAACCTTTGGTTAATTCCAGTAGTAGGAACATGGAAAGACCTTTGGTATGATTCATCAGAATCTAAATATGTTCATTATATCAATTCGATTGAAGTTTATAGATTAGTTGAAAAGGGACTTACTGACAAGTATAACCGTGGTTTACTTGCGAAGTATTTACCAAGAATCAGATCTAAGTCTAACGTGAAGAACGAAAGACATGCTAGATTAAACAACTGGGCAAAAGGTCTTTGTGACTATTTAGGTTGGTCACAAACAGACTATCGTAAGTTCAAGTCAAATCCTGAAAATACCGCACATCTATTCCAAAGAGTAATGTGTAATGGTTTATGGGAAAACCTTGATTTCAGTGTGATTTCTGGTAAAGCACTTTTCAATCTAATGGCTTTAAAAGGTAAAGATGGTAAAACAGTATTTCAACGTCACGGTCTTGAAGATAAGTATGTTGAGTGGTTAAAAACTCAACCTACCGCTAAATATACAGGTTACGTATATGAATTATTCAAACAAGTAAAAGGTAAAATGTCTTTACCACAAAAGATTACTTTTGATAAACAGTTTGACGGTTTAGTTGAATTAGCTAAGAAAGATGAAAACATCATGGATGGTGTTTGGTGTTGCCTTGATACTAGTGGTTCTATGTTATCAATAGTAGATAAAAAAGATACAAGTGCATATGATGTTTGCGTTTCTCTTGGAATTTTCTTTTCAGAGTTGAACCAAGGATCGTTCCATAATCATGTTATTATGTTTGATAATGCTTCAAGAGTATTGAAATTAAATGGTTCATTTACAGACAAATGTCTTCAGATTAGAAATCATTCAACTGCCTGGGGTGGAACGAATTTTCAAAGTATCGTGGATGAAATAGTTAGAGTAAGAAAGAGTAATCCTCTAATTCCACTTAACGAATATCCAAAACATATTTTGGTTGTTTCAGATATGCAGTTTAATGCTTATGGTGAAGAAACTAATTATGAAGCAATGAAAAGAAAATTGGCTGAAGTTGGTTTAGTAGATATGGATTTCATTTGGTGGAATGTTATTGGTGGTGAAAGATCAAGAATAAATCGAGATTACACTAACAAGTCAACAGACGAGGGTGTAACTATGTTAAGTGGTTTTGACGGATCAACAATTCAGTTAATTCTTGGAGGTGATATGGAAACTGTTGATAAAGTAACAGGCGAGACTCGTAAATTAACACCTTATGAGCAAATGATTAAGGTCTTAGATCAAGAGGTGTTGAATCAATTAAAGATGTAAGTTTTTCTTTGATGTCTTCATCAAACCTAATTCTTATTAAACGAATATTGTTCTCAGAACAGTATTCGTTTTTTATTTGATCTCTATTTTGTCTTTTTTTAAGTCCTTTTTTACCGCCCCATCTTTCAATGATATCAAAATGTTGGCGACCATCAAATTCAATACACACATTAAATTTTGGTAGATAGAAATCAAAAAATAAACAATTTTTATCTTTACAATCAAGAAATTTGTGTTGTTTAATATATTCGATTTTATTGTTCTCTAATATAATACTTATTGATTTTTCTCCTTTGCTTTCATTGCAAATTGGACAACCTTTACCAGAAAGATGTGAGTCAGGTCTTTGTAGAAATGTACCATGTTTATAACACCTTATATTTACTGGTGTTTTATTGTTTTTGTAATCAACTAAATCGTATTCATATTTTTTACCATGTATATTAATAGATTTTTTAATAAAATCTTCAGTTGTTGATTGTTTGTTTTTTGAACAATCAGGACAACCATCACTTCTCAAATGACAACGGGCATTTAATTCAAAATCGCCATGTATTTTACAAGTAACTACGATATTATTTTTCATACCATTATAAATAGTATTAGTGTAGTCGTATTTGTTATCATGTTTATTATTACATTCTTTGATAAAATCTTCGGTTGAATACTTGTGTCTGTTTTTATGTTTACAATTTTTACAAAACAAACCTCTCAAATGTCGTTTTGGTGATTGTTTAAATTCGACACCACAATCATTACAAATTAATATGACTTTTGTGTTTGTATCAACATACTCAACCAAACTATAATCATATTTGTCTCCATGTACTTTTTTGGCTTTTTCAATAAATTCTTCAGTAGTTAATTTCTTACCCATTATCAGTTTTTCTATATTTTTTAAGTTCTTCTTCGATACAATATTCTATGAATCTTGATTTTTTGGTAAAATTATCTTCTATGAATTTCATAATATCAGGTGATAGTGTTATTGTTAATGTTTTTTTATTTTTTTCTTGCATTTATTTAAACTTTATTTATTATTATATATAAAATATTTAAAGTCAAAAAGGTATATTTATACCTTTATTTTCAAAAAATTATAAACTCGCAATGTAATAGGTTAATTGTATAAAGGATATGAAAGATATTTATTTAAATGGAACAAAATATAAAGTATATAACATTATTATAGAAGGAAATGATATAACGATTGAATATAATCGTGATAATGAATTGATGGAATTATTTAATAAATTTCAAAATGAAACTGAAAGAAAACTTAAATATAATAATAAAGAATATAATATTATACAATCAAATTTAGGAACAGGAACAAATTTATGGGAATTAACATATGGGTAGAAAGAAATTAAAAAATAAGAAAGAAAAAGTTTCAATATATCTTAAACCAGAGACTTTAGAAGAGTTTAAGAAACATTGTGAGGTAAATGGTGTAGAGAATTATTCAGAGTATATTGAAGAATTAATTAAAAATTATATTAAAAATAACGAAAAATAAGAATTATGAAAAAAGTATTTATGATGATAGCAATAATAATTTGCTTTGTGAGTGTAAGTTTCGGACAGTGGAACTATAAAAACGTTGACAATGGTCTGGACGAGCCTTATAAAATTTCCTATGTATCAGGAACTAATAGAGGGTATTTAAAATTACAAAATGATGGATGTGTTACTGAGTTAGTTTTGTTTGGAAGCTATTTTTGTGATGATTTCCCGACAGTTGATATTAGTTTTTTAGTTAATGGAGAATATAAAAAAATGAATTTAACAGGTTCAAAATCAACAGACAGTAAAGCAATATTTATAAAGGGTTTCTTTGTAAGCAATGAAAATGTTAATATTTTTAAATCATCAACATCCGTTAAAATCAGAGTAAATGAAAGTCATTGTGAATCAGAAATATATGAATTTACCATGTCTGGGAGTACAGCCGCCTTAAATTTTATGAGAAGCGATTGTAATGATATTACAATTAAAACAGATAATACATTAATTTATAAGGAAGACTTAGTATATCCGATATTAATAGAAATTCCAACATTTAATGGGCAATCAATAATGGCTATACCCCCCACAGACATTAGTAATATTCTTATTGACGATAAAGGTGCAATTTGGGTTGGTGATGTATCAGGAAAAACAACCAACTTAGCATATGTTATCGAAATATTAGACAATGGAATTTTTAAAATTATAACAGATTCAAATATTATTGGTTATATACACAAAAAAACTATAATCAAATAATGAAACTGGTTCAATCGTTATCTTCTTTAAAAAAGCCAAACAAACGTTTGGCTTTTTTTATAAACATTAATCACACAATAAAATATATAAATAAAAACTTAAATTATGTCAGAAGAAAATATAGAAAAGAAAAAATACGAAAAGAAAAATTATTCTTTCAAAACAGAAGATCAATTATTAAATTTTGGATTAAATGAAGGTAAAAGAATAGGTGATGTTATGAGAAAGGAACCATCATATATTGATTGGTGCGTTAAGAATTTTAAAGGTTTTAAACTTTATAAAAAGTTATCTGTTAGATTTGAAGAAATTAAAAAAGAAAAATTAGAAGAAATTAAAAAAGAAAAATTGGAGAATGATAAAATTTGATAATTCAATTTATATTAAAAAATTATAAATATATCGGTTTTTTAATATATAATAGTATGATTACATTATTTGAAAATTTTAGAAAGGATAAATATCCCAATAAAAAATTAATCATTGTAGATATACAACCATCATATAGAATTCATATGAATATGGATATGACAGATTTTACCGAATGGTTAAATCATCATCACGAATTTGATATTTTATATCTTTATAATGGTCCAGAAATGGGTTATGAAGATGAATATGAAATACGAAATTGGTTATTAGAATATGGTTTAGAATCTGATGAAAATATGACATTTTATGAAAAAGGTTACGGTTTCTTCAGAGATTTAATGGATTCTGATGTTGATGATGAAGTTATGATTGAAATAGGAAAATATATGTTGGAAAATAATTTGAGTGATATTAGACAAATAAAAGAAGAGGATAGAAAACAATTTGATATTGATGAAAAATATTTTTCATCAATGTATTCATTTGGTTTTACAGGTCTTGAAATTGAATTAGAATCATTTCTCAATAAAGGAGATAAACCATTATTAATTGGTGGTGGTCAATATGAATGTTTCAAAGAAGTTGTTTTGATGTTAGAAATGCTAGGTTATGGTTGGGATAAAGAATCTCAATTCATTTATTAACCTTTTTTATTTTATAATTCTTTATTCCACCAATACTTTCAAAAAACATTTTATCTTTTGTGTCTGAAGTTATCTTTTCAATAAATTCCTCTTTTGATATAGATTGTGTTAATACAAAAAAATAATCACGTATTGTTATTATTTTATCTTTATATATTTCTATTCTTTCATCATAGATATTATTTTTAATATTTTCAATATTAATATATTTAATATCACTACCCATTTTATTTTCATATTCTACATTAACGGGATCAGGTGAAAATAGTGCATTCAATGGATAAACATAATATTTTGTGTAATATTTTTCAATTATTTCAATTATATCAGGATAATAATCCTTATTCTCAAAAGATTTTAAGTATTTCATAGTTCTTATATATAAATTTAAATTTATTAAACTTTATAGAAGAATAAAACTTTTTGCTTAATATATAATAATAATTAAATGGAGAAATTTCGAGATGGTGTGTATGTCAGGTGTAGTGGTTTTAATGATAACACATATAAAATTATTTTTACACATGAAACTAATTCAGAATATGATGCTAAATTTGATATTATTGACGTAAATTCTGGTTTTGTAGGTAAAGATGTTTATCTTTATAATGGTTGTTGGCAACCATTGTCTATAATTGAAATGCGAGAATATAAATTGAAAAGAATTTTAAAATAATTTTTATTTTTTATTTTTCACCTTATATTTGCAATATGGATTTGAGTAAATTAGCATATGAATTGATAAAATTGACTGATAAAGAAAAATTAGAATTAGATGATTTGATATCTAATTATAATAAAACAAAAATCATTTACTTTGAGAAAGTAATAACAGGTACAGAAATCTTTAATATTAAAGTGTTTGATGATTTTTATTCATTATATCAAGAAATATCTGTCTATCAATCATGGTCTTATAAACAAAGTAATACATATGAAAAACAAAAATCTGCGTTTAACTCATATGGCATTGGTCAGTATAACACAACAAAAGCAACTTATGGATATGCTTATAAAATAGGAACAGAAAATTATAAATTCTACTGGACTGATGTGAAATGGGCTGTTGATGAAATTAAACAAACTAAAGAATATATATCATTACTAAGACAAAAAAAATTAGAAAGAATTATAAAATAATTTTTTTTATTTCAAACTTTATCATATCTTTGTACTATAAATAATCAGAAATGGAAAAAAACGACTTTTTTAAGTCAATATATACAAATAATTAAATCAAGAAAATAAAATGAAAACACGCATTGTAAATATCGTAACAGCTACACCAACGGGAAGACCCGTGGCAGGCAGAGCCATATTCCAAGGCGTGAAAGGAGAAAATATGTACAGTTAAACCTTCATATATAATCCGCAAAAGAAATTCGCCTTGGACAATTCAAAAATGTTCAGGGCGATTTTCGTTTAATTAAAAATGAGAAAAACTCAAAAGTTAGTTCTTTGACGTATTGGAAAATTATCTGGGTGTAGTTCAGTTGGTAGAATGCCTGTTTTGGGAACAGGAGGGAGCGAAAGCCATCGTAGGTTCGAATCCTACCACTCAGACAAATGTTCGACTTATCTTTTTTTGACTTGTTTTATTTAATATATAAATAAAAAAGAGTAGAATGAAAGAAGATATATTGAAATGTAAATGTAAATCAGATGTTTGTAGGTTGTTAAATGTACCTATAAATGGTGTTGGTATGAAAAAAGTAGAAAAGGTATTTGATGAATATGGATTATCATTAGACATTTTTAATAAGGAACGAATGTATAATCAAAAGCCTAAATTATGTAAAGAATGTGGTAAAGAAATACCATATAATAAAAAACGAAATAATTTTTGTGATAATTCTTGCTCAACATCATTCACAAATAAAGATAGAGGCGAAAGAAGTGAAGAAACAAAAAATAAAATTTCTGAAACATTAAAAAAACAAGTAAGAAATGGAGAAAGGAATTATGTTGTAGAATATGTTGATAAAATATGTCCTACTTGTAAAGAAACCTTTTCAGTAAGAAATGTGATAAGAGAAACAAGAAGAAATTATTGTTCTAAAGAATGTGCTTTAATAGGGATGAAAAAGAATGTTTCTAAATCACAAAAAGAAAGAATTAAAAAAGGGTTACATCATGGTTGGAATAGTAGAAATATATTGAGTTATCCTGAAAAATTTTTTACAAAGGTGTTGAAGAATAATAATTTATATGAAAAATGTAGTGTAAATCATCCAATCAATAAAAAGATTGATTTGAATGTTGATGAGTCTTGGAGTTATTTTTTAGATTTTTATTTTGAAGAAAAGAAAATATGTTTAGAAATTGATGGTAGTCAGCATAAAGATAGAAAAGAACATGATAATTTAAGAGATGAAAGATTAGAAAATGTTGGAATTAAAGTTTATAGAATAGAGTGGAAATCAATAAACACTAAAAAAGGAAAAATGTATATGAAGAATGAAATAAACAAATTTTTAGATTTTTACAATAATGAATAATGGGGCAGCATGTACCAAGGCAGGCGATGGAATTTTGCAAGTTCCGTGTGGGAAGTTCAATTCTTCTGTGTTCCACAAAGGGGGTTTCGTATAGTGGCTATTACAATTGGTTTGCAACCAATAAACGGGATTTCGATTATCCCAATCTCCACAAATAAATGCGCTTGTATCTCAACGGTCTTCTAAACCGTGTCGTTAAATGAGTAATTGGAGTGACGTATGGGTTCGAGTCCCGTCAAGCGTTCAAATGTTTCTATGGTGTAATGGATAGCACAAAAGCCTTCTAAGCTTTTAGTCGGGGTTCGAGTCCCTGTAGGAATACTAATACCCTGATGGCGTAATGGTAGCGTGGTACTTTTACATGGTATAGGCGAAGGTTCAATTCCTTCTCGGGGTACAAAAAAATGGGACTATAATTCAGTGGTTCAGAAGGCTTCCCTTACAAGGAAGAGGTCGTAAGTTCGAATCTTACTAGTCCCACGAAGCCAGACATATAATAGTAAAGTTCTTGGCAAATTAGAGCAATTTATAATTTTGACATTAGATAAACTCAATATCTATAAGCATTAGTAAAGACCTCAATGATCTTTCTATTTCTGTAACTATGTCCGAAAACACCCTGAGAAAGTGTGAGTAAGATATAGACAGATAAAATGAAATTTGCGATAGTAGCTTAATTTGGTAAAGCGTTGCCCTGCCACGGCAAAGACTGTCGGATCGTGCCCGATCTATCGCTCAATATGACGGTGTAGTCCCAGTGTTCTTCTAAATCACTACGGGTAATTGGTTCTGAAAATAAGAGTTCGAGTCTCTTCACCGTTTCAATTTTGTTTCTTAACAAAAGCCGACATAGTTTTAATTGGCAAAACATATCTGTGGTATGGATAAGTTACCAGATCGTGGCTGGTTGTTGGCTCAAATTTTTTAATGCCGTTGTCGGGGTTCGAATCCCTCCAACGGCTCAAAATGGCTCCTAAGCATTTAGGGATGATGTTCGCTCTTGTAAACAGTAGAAAAAGTTCGTTTTATTATTTAATATATAAATAAAACAAAACGAACTTATGAACAAAAAAATTTGGGAATATATTGATATATGGTCTAAAAAGATTAGAGGAATAAATTATTTAGGTAAAAAATGTGAAAAGTGTGGAAATGATAATATATTTCATTTAACATTTCACCATAAAAACGAAATTGATAAAGAATATGATTTTGGAACAATAAGAAACAAACGATGGAGTAAAATACAAAAAGAATTAGATAAATGTGTTTTATTATGTAGTAATTGTCATAGGGAAATACATGTAAAAGAAAATATCTCAGATGAAAGATTTAGAATAAATAAAGAAATATATTTAGAATATAAAGGGACAGAGTGTGAGAGATGTGGGTATAATGATTGTGATGCTGCATTAGATTTTCATCATATAATTCCAGAAGATAAATCATTTGGTATAAGTAGAATTAAAAAGGGTATATCAAATGTTAAAGAATTGAAAGATTATATGATAGAGGAATTGAATAAATGTGAAATTATTTGTAGTAATTGTCACAAGGAAGAACACGTTGATATAGAACTATTTAACACATATAAAGAAGAAATATATTATAAAGTTGATAATTTTAAGGAAATTCAAACAAAAATACCTAGAAAAGAAGTATATAAAATGTATGAATCAGGTATAAAACAAAAAGATATTGCTAAACATTTTTGTGCATCGAAAGGTACTATATCTGACATAATTAAAAAATATAGAAATGCCGCTATCGTATAATTGGCTATTACACTCGGTTTGTACCCGAAAGATTGGGGATCGTTCCCTCATAGCGGCTCAAAAAGATTACTAACAGCACTTTTAAAAATTTTTTTTGGTAAAAAACAACAAATAGTAATCTGTATGCGAATGTGGTGTTTAATGGATAAGCATATGGCGCTTCCACCGCTAAGGTGACGGTTCGAATCCGTTCATTCGCTCAAACAATAAATTTAAAAATTTATTGTCAAATACCTTTGTAACCAGGTCTGTCTTCGAAACAGTTACCTGTAATGGATGTTGAAAATGTGGGTTCGAGTCCCACCTAGGGTTCAAAGATGCACCTTTAGTTTAATGGATAAAAATCGGAGGCTACGAACTTTCAGATATTGGTTCGATTCCAATAAGGTGTTCAAGAAAAAACAGGTAAATGGTTGGTTAAAGTTGTATACGATTTTAATTATGGGTTCGATTCCTTAATACCTGACAAAAAGCGACATTGGTGTTTAATGGCAAGTCGCTCAAAAATAGTACTGTAGCTCAGCGGGAGAGCGCTTGGTTGACATCCAAGAGGTCGTGGGTTCAATTCCCATCAGAACTACGAAAATCATTATTAATATATAAAAATAAACGAAGGGAGGATAATTTATGAAAAAACAAGAATTAAATGAACTTTACGAAAAAATAGTCAGATTGCATGATTTATTAAAGGATCCTAATATTTCGGATAATGAAAAATTAAAATTAAAAAAAGAATTTCTTACTACATCAATAAAATTAAAAGAAATTGCGAATAAATACAAGAAATAAGCCATAATATTATAATATATAGATTTATGGAAAGAACATTAACAAAATTTGGTTTCAAAAAGGATGGTTTATATAGTTGGTTTAATGAGCCATTTCATGTTTCTATATATTTTGATGGTTTGACTATAACAAAATCGTTAAATTCTATTGAAACGACTATTTATGATGGTATAGTGCCTAAAACTGAACGTGAAGAGGTTGAATTAATAGAGCAAATTACA
>Ga0172381_10004296_pt1 | contig 14783 bp, 13 predicted proteins | sample Leawel6488metaG_FD_119754 | JGI IMG/M metagenome (GOLD analysis project Ga0172381, IMG submission 119754) | Leachate microbial communities from a municipal landfill in Southern Ontario, Canada - Leachate well 64-88 metaG | ecosystem: Engineered > Solid waste > Landfill > Unclassified | place...
AAGTCGAACAAGTTCTATGCAACTGTGATGGACTCAAGATCAATGAAATCGAAGGCTCCAGATGCTCACATAACAATTGGTCGTATTTACATGAACAATGGCCTAATGGTTCGTCCTGCTTGTGCAGATGACACATACCTAACTGTTCCAATTGTTAAAGAGTGGTTAAAGCCGGACTTTACCAAAAATCATCCATTCACCGGAGAACTTGGTCGCCCTCGTGTATACATTTTCAGGAACCAATCAAAATTCATAAATCACATTGAGCATTATATAAATGCAGATTCAACGCGAAAAGACAGAAGCGGAAATAGTTATTTGGCAGAGAGGCCTGTTGCTAAAGACGACCACGATCTTGATGCATTTAGATATTTGATTATGATTCCACCTAGATATATTCCGGGGTTCTCCGACATTGACACAAGTAATGACGAAACATATACTAAAAAAGAGATAGTAGACTCTTATACTGGATACTGATATGGAAGTAAAACCGAATTCAGACTGGATAATGATTAGCAAGGCATTCAACGATCACGCAAGAGATGAAGATGGAAATGTCTTGGTTTACAAGCCGGGTAAAACAGTAGATCGAACCTGTTGGGCAGAGATTATAGATATAGGTCCACGATGCAAATACATAACAAGGGAAATGTGCGAATCTGGATGTTTTATTTTGGCTCCTGAGCTATCGAACGATATGAAAGAATGGGGAACAAACGAATCTGGAGAGTGTAAATTCTTTTTTGTTCGAGAACGACTTCTTTTAAACGACAATGCAAATAGAGCTTTTATTGTAAGGATGTAATATGGCAAAAAGAAAAACCTCTGTATCGGGTAAAAAGCCAAGGGCTTCTTCTAGGATTAAAATAAACAATCTCGCAGACAATGAAGAGATTAGCAAGAAGTTTGTATCAGAGGTTTATTCTGAATTTTCTCGCGTAAGTGGACTTCGTGAACAGTTCGAGGAAACGTGGAAAGTTGCAGACTATATGCACAAGTGCGCACAGAACCGCACTGTTAATTCTTCCGAGAAGATTCAAGGTGCCAATCAGAGTGGTGATAATAGAGCTAATCTAGGCTCTACGCTGTTTCACCGTCAGGTTAATCAGATGGCTTCTCAGGGCGTGTCTGTAGAGCTTTCTAGGCCCATGCCATTCAAATATGAGCCAATCGTTAATCCGGGCGTTCAGGGTTCTGCTGAAAAAGGTGAGGCAGAAGCAAACCAGATGAATAGCTTGATTAAGTACTCAATGAAGAAGGACAAGTACCGGAAGAAGACAACCGATTTCTGGTTTTCGTTGTGTAAGTATGGAAACATTGCATATATCGTAGACTGGAAGCTTGAGACAAAGAACGTTAAAGTTCCGGTTCCTAAATACGAAACAACCATTGATCCTACAACCCAAGAAGAAATTTCTCGCCATGTGTCTACAGACCTTGAAGAGCGTGATATGGTTGTTGCTGCACATCCAGAACAGCGAGTTCTGAATATCTCTCAGCTCTACGCAGATCCATATATTGGCAGCATTCAAGACCAAACAACGGTTATTGTAATTAGTCTTGTTCACAAGGCAGATATATACAACCTTGTTCGCAATGGGATCTATTCAGAAAAGGCATACGAAAAGATTGACGAAAATTTCCTTTGGGATGGAAACACTGGATCAGATTTCAAACAAGATTTGATGGATAACCTTCAAAAGACTTGGGATGAAGGATCTGTATCTGACCAATATCTTAAATGGGACATATATCACCGCGCTCCAATATCTGGAGATAAATGGGATTCTGAGGAAACGGTTCCCTCGTGGCACTATTCATCAATCATTGGAAATGATATCTCTAGTGGAATTGTTATGACTATCATGCGCAATCCAGACCCAGATGATGAAGTTCCAATCGAAATGATTAACCTTTATCCAGACGACTCGGATCTTTTATATCATGTATCTCCGGCGGAGATTGTTAGAAGCAACTACTCTGTGGAATGTACGCTCAAAGAACTTGCCGTTGATAACATGGCAATCGTAAATCGTCCTCCGATTTCGGCAATGGTTGGGATGCACAACGTAAAAGACTTTACATTCAAAGCAAATCAGTTGTGGCAAGTATACGACCAGAACGCGATTAAGCAGTTCGAGATTCGTGACAATACGCAAGCAACTATTAGTCTTTTGGAGTATATACAGCAGGACTCACGAGTAGGTCTTGGTACAGATAAGAATCAACTTGGAGAATCGTATGGTGGTCGTACAACGCTTGGAGAGGCCAGCTACATCAATGCTGCTAGTGCTACTCCTAGCTTGGTATGGATTGGATATGTAATTGAACAGAAGGTTGGATTCTACGCTCGCAAGTGTATGTCACTTTGGAAGGCATTCGGAACTCCTGAGATAATTGAGCAGATCACAGACTATCCGCTTGTTCCAGACGTTTATCCATCGGATATCAAGGGTGAGTTCGATATCGAGATCAATATTGTAGGTGAGTACAAGGATGACGTTACATCATCTGGAATTATTAGGGATCTTATTCGTATGGTGGCTCAGGCCCCTCAATTGCTTCAATCCGAAACTCATCAGGTAGACATTGGCGAGATGATGAGGGACGTATTTGCTAAATCTGGATTGAATGGTGATAAATACATTATTACTCCTCAGAATGGCGATGCCGGACGAATTGCTGATGGCGAAAACATTGCGATCATGCAGAACGGTATTGATGCGGTTGTTAATCCTGATGATAATGACATAATCCACCTTCGCAAACACAATGCAGAGCGACTTCGTTATTCTGGAATTGAAGACCAGTTTCCGAATATTCAAAAACTTGATGTTCATATTCAGCAACATAATCTTAATATGACTGGCAAGAGTCAGGCTGGACAGCAAGCACAGCAGGCAGCGGCTCCACAAGCAACAGAAGTTCCTCAAACAGCTCAACCGGTGGCATAAATGGACGTAGAAATATCGAAAGATAAGCTTTTACAGTTAAAAGAATTTTTGAAGTCTGATTTATACGTTAATTGTGTTCTTCCTCTAATTACATCGCGTATAGATCAATATAAAGAACGACTTGTAGCATCAAATGATGATGTTGTAAGAGGAAAGGTGCAAGGTCTTAGGGAATGGCACAATATGTTAGTGCTTGCTTCTGAGATCGTTGACACCGAAAACAAAACAGAATAAGATAAGGATAACAAGACATGGACACTCATGTAGATGACTCCGAACTGGAAAACCATCAGAATGAATCCGAAGGTGAGAAGACGGATTACGAGCGACGGTACAAAGACATTCAAAGCTGGTCAACGAAAGTTAGCCAGAAAAATAAAGAGCTTGAAAATAGGCTTAGTGAAATGTCTGGTAAATTGGAAGTTCTCACTCAAGCACTTAGTAAGCCTAGCGAAAGCAAGGTTGTTGAGGAAAAAGATCCGTTAGATGATATTGACCCTATGGACCTTTTGGATAAACCAGAGAATCTTAAAGCGATTCTCAAGGATCTTAAAAAGGGACAGAATGGTGGTACAAAGGCTATTATAGACCAAATTACGGCTATATTTGATGCTAGGGATAAAGCTCTTGCTGAGAAGTTCGAGCGATATAACCCAGAACAGATTAAGCGTGAAGAATTCGTTTCTGCTTATAAAGACGAAATCGAGGAGTTGAAGAAAGATCCTGACTTGGCAGATTTGTCTGACTTGGCTCTTGCTAAGATTGCTCACAAAACGTCTCAAAAAGAAGAAGATTATGAGCCTCGTTTTATTCCTCAAGTTGGTGGTCGTCGAGTTTCGATTGACGCATCTAAGTCGAGGAGTGAGAAAGAAGTTGAGGCTATGATGGAACGAATTTATAAAGGTACTCTCAAGGAGAAGAAATAATGGCTAATGTATCAGAACAGAAGCGAAAGGCCGCACCCACGGCTGCGTCAATCCTGATGGAAACTGACGAGCGGACGGCAATGGTTAATGTTTGGGAGAAGAAAGATCCCAATTTTGCGTATAAGTTCCACCGATCTAATGTTTCGGATACAGAACTTGAACGCGGAGGTTATGAACGAGTTGTTGAGGATGGCTTTGCTGTCAACCACAATGGCGACGTTCTCATTAAGCGGGATAGGAAGCTTGACGACGAAGTGAGGGACATGAGGCATGATCGAAGTCTTGGACTTGTGAAGAGCAAGCTTAAAGATCAGTACCGAAATGGTTCTCTTATGTCTGTGGCAAACCCAAAAGCTCCCGCAAAAGAGTAATATTTAAATAGGAGATTAAAATGGCGACTACCGCTACAAAACAAATTCGGATAGTTAAGAATGGTGGCCCCATCACTAGTGATGTCTATATGGCATACTACAGTGCTGGTACGGCTGCTACGGAAGATTGGTACAAGGGTGACATTCTTCATCTGTCTGCTACTGGCAAGCTTGCCCGTGCTGATGGTGCTGAGGGTTCTGGTGTATATGGTACTGCGACGGCGTTGGATAACGATGCCCCGTGGGATGCCGCGCACAAATGGTTTATCGCGTTGAGCGACCATGACAGTTCGGCAGAAGGTAAGAGCGTGTATGTTCCTGTTCAGGAAATCACTGCTGATACCGTATTTGAAATTCAGCTTGCAGCCTCTAGCACCACTGCGCCTACTCAGGCCAATGTGTTGCTTGGCGTTGATGGTTACGGGGCCTATACGTCCACTACGGGCGTGTGGGGTCTGGATGTGGATGATGCGTCGAACGGTATGTTTGTCGTGGTGGCAAAGTCGTCCGATTATAGCCCGTTCATTGCTGAAACCGGTGTTGCAGGAACTGCTGGTTCCGGTAGCATGGTGTATGCCAAACTGGTTGGAAACATAATTCTGTAATAGGAGAAGAAAATGGCAGATTTTAATAAAACAGCAAGTGCCAAGAGTGCGATTCGCGCTAGTGGTTCTGATATCCATACCTCTGAGAATTTCAAGCTTGCGCTTGCTCGTGGTCTGGATATGGTGTGGAAACGCGACTTCGAGACTCCGAAACAGGGCATGAACCTGTTGTTTGAAGACTCGATCAAGCAGGAAACCGCAAGCTACCAGACGTTCCGCACGCTTGGTGGTGTGACTCCGCAAAACCGTGATGCCGATGAAATGGAATTCATTACTCGCGCTGATGGTTTTGGGTTCACGGTGAAAACGTATAACTTCCGTCAGGCGATTGCTATTGAGCGGACGCTGGAGGAAGTTGATGATGTTGGTGTGATTCGTGGCTTGCAGGCCGATCTTGCTGAAAACGGCAAGATGACGATTGAATACGCGATTGCCGACATGTTCAACCGTGGTGTGAATCCGTCGAACGCGCCGGTGCTGGCTGATGATGGTATGTATCTGATTGATACAGACCGTCCGAATGCCAACCCTGCTGCTGGTACTTGGAGCAATCAGGAAACCGCTTCTGCGATTACACCGACCTCCCTGTGGACGGCTCAGTTGAATGCTCGGCAGATGACTGATGAGAATGGTCGCCTGTATCCGCAGTACATCAAGAAATTGGTGATTCGTCCTGATGATGAGAAAACGGTTCAGGAAATTCTGAACTCGCAGCTCGATCCGACGAATGCGATGAATACTACGAACACGATGTACAAGAAATTCGAGTATATAGTCTATGACTATCTGACCGATGCTTGTATTTACTACCTAATGGATGATCCGAAGTCCGAGAAGAATGAAGCCCGTTTCTACTGGCGCGTTCGTCCCGGCTTCGAGACTTGGAAAGAGCAGCCAGATGTGACAAATCAGCGCGTTCGTTTCGCGTTCGGTCTTGGCTTGGGTTGTCCGAGAAAAATGTTCCGTGGAGGCGAGGTCTCCTAAGGAATAACTCCGTGAGATTAAGAGACTTAACTGGAAAACGGTTTGGAAAGCTCCTCGTCCTGAAAAGGGCGGGGAGCGATTCAACTGGAAAAGCAACATGGCTTTGTAAGTGTGATTGCGGAAATACATCAACACCAACAGGAGATAAGCTTGAAAGAAAAAGAACTGTTTCTTGCGGTTGTTTTCACGGAAGATTTAAGTCTAAGGACATTTCTGGACAAAAATTTGGCAGATTGATTGCGGTTTCAAAAGGAAACAAAGACAAGAGTGGGCGTTTCTTTTGGAACTGTAAATGTGATTGTGGTAACTACACCATAGTTAGAATAGATAGCCTGTTAAGTGGTCAAACTAGATCGTGTGGGTGTGGGTTTCGCGGAAAAAGTAGTTTTTCGTGGAATAAAGACTTAAAAGAAGAGCAAAGGATTACTGATCGTCGGTATATTCTTGGAGTTGTTGCTTGGAGAAAAGCAATATACTTAAAAGATGGATTCGCTTGTCAGTGCTGTGGCGATAGGACTGGCGGAAATTTAAACGCTCACCATCTTGAATCGTGGGATGATAATCCAGAATTAAGGTTTAAACTTGATAATGGTGTTACATTATGCGATGATTGCCATAGAGAGTTTCATATGAGGTATGGTTTCGGACACAACACGCAGAGTCAATTTATCGAGTTTCTTGAGAAGTTTAATAGTTGAGATATAAAACCTTCTAATCTTCTTGAGCATTTGCTTAAAGCTCGATTCTGGAAGGTGTTTAAAAAATGCGCCCCCTCTTCCTCCCCGGAGGGGGCTGCATTCAAACAATGGGGAAGCCCGTGAAGTAGATAGGAGAATCGAAATGGAAAATGGCGAAGTTATTGAAGTTGAAGTGAAAAAGAATGAGAAGAAGGTTTCTATTGAAGATGTTCGTAATGCGGTTGGGTTCCTTGGTCGCAAGGTTGAGGCAATCGTGAACATTCTTGAGAAACAGTTTGGTATTGATCTGAACAAGGATGGCAAGATCGGTCTAGGAATCGTTTTGGCGGTCATTCTGAGCGTCTCGTATGCCAGTGCAGCTAATGTGTGGAAGGTTGGCAAGAGCGGCTCAGAAGTGGCTGTAAACGACTCTGGAGACATTTATTGTGACGGATCTATTACTGCTGCCGGTGGTGTTACATCTACGGGTGATCTTTCTGTTGCTGGAAGCATTGTTGCAACTGGAACGGTTAGCGCTACAGGCACAAGTTCTCAGAGCGTAACTAACGGACAGCTTGCGATTGTGTTGAAGCCCGGAGTAAATATAATCACTCCGTATGGTCAGGCAGATGTGTTTACCAATACAATAACGCTTGCCAACGCTACATCTGGATATCGGTACGACATTATCGTTGCCAGTGCTGCATCTAATGTGCTTGAAATCGCAGATAGTGGAAATGTTCGCTTGACTGCCGCATTCGATGGTAATGCTAACGATGTGTTGAGCCTGTATGGTTATAGCACCAACTATGTGGAAACCGGTCGGAACGCAAACTAATGATCAATACACAGTCATTGTATGACAGTGTTTCAAGGGCTTTCGGGGTACTGGGAACCTCGAAAGCTTTTGTTGCCTCTTTCTTCAATGCTCTACAGATTGTAAGTTCAGATATAGAATTTAGAGCATTTGTTGAATTTGTTGCACCAACAGAGCTTGAAACAAATATAGATTTAGACGGAAAATACTACAGCGTAATATATCACGGACTTGTTAACGAGATTAACAATGGACCAGAGTGGAACATAACACCAAAAGGCGATACTGGACGAAATTATGAGCGAGCGCTTGGTATTGCTCAGTGTATGTATTACGCAGACAATCCTCCAAATACCTACTTTAGCGACGACGAATTAGAATAGATCGGAGACGCAAGTGACAGACCGTTTTGACGATAGGCTTGATCCATCGTTTCTTCATATTGATCGGGCAAAGATTTTAGAGTCCGAATCAAAAGCCGAAACAGACGATTCCTCGATTACAATAATCTTTAATATTGCAGAAGGATTATATGAAGAGGGGAAAACTTGGCTGAAAGAAAATCAGCTTATATACACAAATCCAACACTTGACTTTCACTCATTTGATGGTGTGTATAGAACTGATAAAATCTTCTATAGTAAGAAGCAAGACGGTCTGATTGTCGTACTTCGCAAGGGATATTACCAATCACTCGATTGGGACGCCTCTGTAATTTCATCGTTTAGAAGTCGTCCTGCCGGAACAAATGCAGATCTTCAATATGGTGATGAAGAAGAGAAGTATGTTCTTTTTGACTTCAAGTATATCGACAATGACTATGTAGATGCCGTTGTTAATTCTGTTCCATCAACAAAAGCAGACCTTGCGATTTCTCCGTCTGGAACTTGGTATCTTATTGATGCCACATCAGCAGAAGCAGATGACGGAACACATACTGTAAAAGCCCTGTATGCAAACGTATCTGGATTCTCAATAGCCGGATGGGACACATACGAAATACCGGGTGGATCTTCAATCTATCAGTTTAGTGGAATTCCAAAACAACTTGCGCAGACTCTGTGCGATTTATATATGAATAGCGGAAACTCCGTTTATCCAAGTTTTAGCTATGGAACTGGACTTTGTGATATACGAATCGAGAAGGCAGAGAAAGACTGGTCTATAACAATTTCTGGATTACTTGTAGAAAAGGGTTGCCAGTCTAGTGTTACTAGAACCTATTACTTTGGGAAGGATTCTGTTCCGACTGATGTTGCCGCGTCGTCTCAGGGTGTTATAAATAGGCTTGGTGGTATTTATATCCAAAAGAATGGAACATATAATTATTACACCGAGACACAGACGGCAATTTCAGCATCTGCAAGTGGAACTACGCTTGAAAGTGAAAGAAGCTCAGAAGAAACCACTGAATATGTAAACTCTTCAACAGTTCACTCAATAACGCAGTCTGATGGTCATATTAAAAGATCTAGTTTCAAGATAAATCAAGACTGCACATATGATCAGACGGTTTCCGATGAAACAATAACGGACCAGCCTATTTCATCTCACGTATCATCTATATCGAAATATTCAAAAGTTGAAGACGAATCTAATACATCAAAATCTAGCATGGCAACTGCCGGAAGTTATGTTGTTGGAGAAGTAACAAGTGTTTCAAATGAAAAGACTCCAGAGGGTAGATATCGAACCAGCAAGAGAACGATAACAAGTACAGAAGCTCAACCGGGAATTGCCGTTTCGGTAGAGCAACTTGCCAGACGAACAACGTCTCAAGATAGATATATTAATCAACGAGAAGATGTTGATATCCCAGAATATTCCTTACCGGGAACAGTTTATTCTAAGAATGTAAAAGACAATCAGGATGGAACCCTCGATGTAGAAATTGCAACGATTGTTAGCGAAGAGGCTCAGACTGCAACTGCAAATGTGGTAGAGGTTGGTCAATACTCGTCTACTACTCAAGACAGGTACCTAAATAAGGCTGAAGATGTTGCTGTTTCTTCAACTCCTGTTCAGGGTGTTCTTACATCAAAAAGAGCTGTTGATAATCAAGACGGAACAACAGATATAACAGTTAATACGTCAACAAGCGTTGCGGCAACCCCAATAACAGCCCAAACAATCGGCAAGTCTGCTTATACAGAGAAATTATTTACAGAGACAATTAATTCGAGAACGATTCCAGCCGTTACTGCTCCAACAACTGGAACTACTGTAGACATTTCTCTATCAACCAATCAAGACGGCACGTTCAATATTCGACGTTCTGACGAAACAAAGGCCGAAATAGAGCATTGTGCTTCCGTTGTTGTTCAGAAAAACACCGGAATTGCTGTTACCCAAAACAAGGTAAGCAACACAACCGATGCGGTTCCAGATATCTCATTTGCTGTTCAGGGAAGCACGAAGACACTTTCAAAGACAATTAACGACGATGGAACGGTTGATTATGTAGAAAATGTCGAAGCAGAGACAGATTTGTTTGTAAATGCTGCTACATCTCATGATCTTTATCGTGGAGATGCTCTTGCAATAGTTACGGAAGTTGTTCATTCTGGAACCACTGCTGAAATAGCAGATACTACTGCTGCTTATGCAACAGAGGGTGTTGTCGCAGAGGTTCAGAATACAAAGAAGCAGAACGGACTATTTAGAACGCTTCTTAAAGTAAGAACATCAATAGCAAATGTTATCGCTGCATTCACGTCTTCAATAGACGCTCTTTCCACTACAACAAAAACCATAGGGCTTAATACTCGCGCAGCAGATGTTCCGGCAATAACACTCACGTCTGGACACATAAAGTCGCTAAGCAAAGAGCTTAATGAAGATGGAACAACAAACTATGTTTTGGTTGATGAAGCAGTTGTAGACGGAACTGGGTTCGATGGAGTAGCTTCTCCGCTGTTTACCGAGGAAGTTGCAACACATACAGAAAGCACAGCAATAACAACCGCTGGTGCTGCTACTGCCGGGGTTATAAAGTCGGTAATGTCAAGACCTACAAGAAGTGGACTGTTTGCCACAACGTCGTCAGAAAAGACGGCGACAGAGGTTTCCGGGTCTGCGATAGTCATATCAGACAATCCATTTTTCTCGGAAGAGTTTGAAGAGATTCTAAACACAGATACTCCTGTTGCAGCGTCTGCTGGAACCAATGAGATTGTTGACTCAAGGGTGTCTCTTAATGAATTTGGTCTTTACGATCAGAGGACAAGCACTAGAACTCCTAAAGAAGATGTTGGAGAATTTACCACCGGATTTTATTCGTCAGCAAATGCAGATTATACAGAAAAAACATTTGTTTTAAGAAATACATCAACTCCATCCGCTGCGACAGAAGCTGGAAAAGTTGTTGATGGACGAATAACATTAAACGAATCTGGTTTATGGGATATAACGAAGACTGTAAAGACTCCTGTTGTTCCAACACTAAGCGCGGTTGTTACACAGATATCTGGACAGGTTAAAGTTACTACGACGGTGTGCAAGAATCAGGACACTCTTGAGGCAGCAACTGCCAATGGTGTTGTTATTGATGGAATAAACTACAACGCTTTTGGGAAGTGGGACTATACAAAGAAAGTCTACGAACCTTCAAGTACGCCTTCGTATACATATTATTATTATGGACCATATGTTACCGTAGATTTAAGCACAAGGGTTGCGTATGGAAGAATAATATCAGACGAAAGCACAACACCGGCAACTGCAAGAACAGTATATTCGTATTATTTAACCGTTCCAAATCTGGAAGTAAAAAGAAAAAAGTACACAGTTGTTGTTACTTATTATTCGTCGGCATCCGCAGCACAAACAGGAATAAATGGCGGGGAAGAGGGTTCTGGAATTAGTCAAGGTGATGGCGGATTGTTTAAGGGAACCAAGGTTACTTGGGAGTGGGAAGCCGCATAATGAGTGAGCTACACGAAAGAGATAATCAAGGACTATCAGAGCAGGTCCAGCAACTTGCATCTACTGTTGAGAAGCAGGATGTTTTAATTGGTCTGCTTATTGATGGAATAAATCGACTTTCAGCAGAGGTTCTTGGCAAGGCCACTCCTCAGGATATAATGAATGCTATTGGAGAATATGTTCCTGCTGAAATCCGTGGATCAAGTATAGATGGAGTTGGAGACATTCTTGTTAATATGGGTGGACGAGCTGTTTGGGATACAATAGAAACTGCTGGAGGATCTTCTGTAGTTCCATTTTCTGGCACATACTGGTTCAAGGGGAAGCGGTACGCGCTGGCGGGCACCGCTAAGGCGTACTGGTATCACAATGTTATGACTGATGCTGGTTCTTGGTCTGATGGTCCTGTTCCATCTCCAATGCCTGATTCACAATATTGGAGGTATACTTCTGCATGCAGACCTATAGAATATATCATGTGTTAATCATTCTTTTTTCTTTAGAGCTGTGTTCTTACGGAGAAGGATGGACATCCGAAGCGTGGTCAATGACAAATACGACAATAGTTCAGACTAACCCACTTTATGCAATAAGGGTGACAGATGCATTTTATGAGGTTTGCGTTGAAACAAATATTCCCAGAATAACAAACTCTATTTCAATTTATGATACCGTCGGAATAGACACGTATTCTGATTTTCAGAGTTATACAAATCAGACAAAGTCATGGACAAGTGAATACTACGAAGCAATGAATCCTTGTGATTATAGAATCTTATCGTTTTCAACAAGTATTACTCATTCTATAACATGTGTTGTCATAACTGCTAATGCCACAAATCATGTAACAATATCAATCGCAAGGTCTGCCACTGGGTGTGTGGAACGATTCATAATGAACGCAGACGACATTCGCGCCTATGAAGGATATCTTGCCGTTTCTGAGCGAATAAACGACACCGAAAAAACAAACTTTTATGAATCTACCACGTACTTTTACAAGGGCAATTATGGAGAATTATTTAGCGGGCTAAAGAAGAAAACAATCGAGTTAATTCCATTGTTTGTGGACATAGTAACAACCGTAACGAACAACCTTGGACACCATTATGGATGGTCGAATTATTATGATACGTCATATTTTGATCCATACTATGCAGAGACGAACTTTTACGCTTCAGAGTTGAAAAACTATGGGCAATATTATTCAAACAACATATTCAATGTGAGCATAATTCCATCAAATTATTTTTACGCAGGATCTCACAATGATTTTCCCGGATCGCGCGGGTATCAGATTTCTGAAAAGCATGGCGAACTTGGCCCATCATATGGCCTTACAGTAACATCTACAGCAAGAATTATTAAATACACAAATCTTTCCGAAATGGCAGATAACGCCTTAATTACGAATCAAATTGTACTTTATAACAGATCGGTTACAAATATAGTTGGAACGAATAACCAAGAAGTATCTGCGGTTCTGATTAACACAAATGCTCCCGCATTCATTGATCAAAAAACCGAAATTGATTATGGATGGAAAAACTTTACAAACGTATTTAGATATTTAGTTGTTAAGTGTGTTTCAAGCGCTTTGGGTTACGGTATTTATGATGGAGAAACAGAGAAAAGAATTATGAGCCGGTGCTACACAAATGAGCCAGATTGGTATGATTGTGGAAGTGCTTTTCATAATTCGAGCCTTGATACTTGCTATCAATATGTTTCAACAAATTTTTCAGATAGATTTATATATTCCGTTTCTCTTGGATATGAGTTTCGCGACATTGAAAACGTAACTCAGTTTGACAGCGTATGTGGAACGAATTATGAGTGGTATATTGCAAAAGAAATTATATTTTGCAAAAGCAGGATAAAGCCTATCGTTGAAATTCCATATACATCATCAATTCCTATAGTAACAAAGTACAACAACAGAGCCATTATTGAATATGTTGGTACTAATTATTTGGCGTTTAATTCTGCTTGCGGAATTCCTATGACGACAAACAATTTTAGCAGAGTTTCCGCAGGAACAATAAATATTGATTTCTCGTCAGCATATACAAACAACAACAAAATATATGCACTTGGAACATCTTATGAGGAATATTTTTGGAATGTTGAAATAGACGAAGATTATTGCAATTCAGCACAGATGGATAATTATGCAGATGATTTCGGAGACGAGTGTTTTGCTGGTGGAGTTTATGGATATCTATCTTTTTATTGTGGAACGGGACTTCCAATAAGTCAGCACGGAGAACTAGGGCCTCCGTATATCTGGGTTCTTGATTATCGTAACTCAACGAACGGGTTCAAATATTATTAGTTATTATATATATATATAATATATAGGCTGGTTTCCCGACGGTCGGGAATCCAGTCCCTCGGAGATTGACCGGAGAGACTTTTGCAGATACTATAAAAACAGGAGTTAACTATGAGCTGGATAGACGATTTACTTAAAAAATACCAAAGCAGACCTAGCGCGAATCCGGGTGGTGTATACCAAGAGCGAAGCGTTACGACTCCTTATGGAACTGCATCGGCAAAAATTCCGTTCCAGACTCAGCAACAAGACCCACTTGCAGGTATGTCTGTAGAAGGTCGAGCTAGGGCAGTCGCAGGAGTGGCCCCAGCAGCCCCCGTAGCGCCTCCGGCTCCTCTAGCCACCAGATATGTCTCCTCGGTCACGCAACGGCCTACAACGCCCTCTACGGCCACCACACAGCCACTTACGCAGGCAGACCTGATCGCTAAAGGCATTGAGGATGCTAGAGCAGAGCAAGATCGACTTCGCACGGCTCCGGGTATGACTAACGAAGCAAGAAAAAGAGCAATAGAGGCTCAAGGTAAACTTATATATGGAACTCCAGGTATAATTGCTGATAAAAATTCTACAAATGGAGAACCTCAAAAGGTTGGTGCTATAGAAGGATATCTTCAAAAGCTTGCCGATCTTGAGAAGATCAAGACTGGTAACGAAGCAGAACTTGAAAAGGTTATGGCTCCTGCTAGGTTGAAGGCTAGTTCTGATATTGCTGTTGAGAGAATGAGGTCGGAATCTGAAAAAAGTAAACAGGATTCAATTAACGAGACCGATCTTAAAAAACAACGAATGATTAAGACTGCAAACTTTTATCAATCTCTTTCAACGGTTAATGCTGCCGATATCAAAGCAAAGGCATATCTAGAAGCTTCTGCTAACAATATGCACAATGCTGATAGGAAAGAATTTGGAATCGAGACCGCAAATAGACTTAAAGAGGCTAGAGTTGCTGCTTCCAAAAATGCAGAAGCACTTGCTAAAGTACACGCCAAACAAAACGATTTAGATGAAGCCACCGCGTCTGCTCTTGGAACTCTTTATTCAGAGCTTGATCAAGAGAGTATAGCAGGACTAGAGAGCGAGTTTTTCAAAATAGAGACCAATCAAGACTATCTAAAGATTGAAGATGAAAAAGAGCGTCTTGAGAAGAAAAAAGCAGATAAGCGTCGCGTTATTGAGCTTGCGAT
>Ga0172381_10004297_pt1 | contig 14783 bp, 14 predicted proteins | sample Leawel6488metaG_FD_119754 | JGI IMG/M metagenome (GOLD analysis project Ga0172381, IMG submission 119754) | Leachate microbial communities from a municipal landfill in Southern Ontario, Canada - Leachate well 64-88 metaG | ecosystem: Engineered > Solid waste > Landfill > Unclassified | place...
ATAATTTTAAAAAAATATTTTTACTTTTATAAATAAAAATTATTGACTATTTTATTATAGCAAACTTTTTTAAATTCGGGAATAGTTATTTTAAACTTCGAGCCTTCCTTCCAGCTTTAATTACAAAACGATGAGCCTCTTCTCTGACTTTTAATAAAGTGCCTTTAATATTTTTCGCTAACTCCTTAAAATTAGAGCTGGCGCCCCGAGTAAAGACTAATTTGTCTCCACCTAATTTAGAAATTCCCAGCAGAGGAAAAATAATATTATGGCGATCCAAAACTTTACTAACAAAATCCACCTGAGGTTTTCCACCATCAATTAAAATAATATCCGGCATCAACCAATCTGAATGAGCAAAGCGACGAAGAAGCATTTCCACTAAAGCTCGCTCATCATCCCCTGGAGGAGCTTCTTTAATCTTGAATAATCGATACTCTTTCTTATCAATTTCACCATCAGAGAAAACAACCATGGAGCCATAACTCTCCTTACCATTTAAATGAGAGATGTCATAGCCTTCAATTCGATTTATTTTTGGGGATTCTAAATTATCCTCACGCGTCAAAAGTGAAACATCCTGAATATGTTGTAGGGATTTAATCTTGCTAGGATTTTCCTTCATCAACTTATGCAAAAGACGTTTTTTGTCACCTTGTAATAATAATATAATATTTTTAATATTTGATTGATAATCTCGGGGACTAATAGCGTCAATGCAAGCTCCGGGACATAAGCCAATCTGATAATCAAAACAAGCCTTACCGCTTTGCGGGCGACAATTACCATAAGGGAAAATTCGTCGAATAATTTTTAAAGCATTTTGGATTAGCGAAAATGATTGATATGGTCCAAAAACATAAGCTCGCGCTGGAGGAAATTTCTTCAGTTCTTGCCCGCGAATAATTATCGGTTTAGGATAGACTTCCTTTTTAGGAATCACAATATAGATAAAGGAACGATCGTCCTTATCTTTAACATTATATTTAGGCCAATACTTTTTGATATAATGGGCCTCTAAAATAATGGCCTCCAACAAACTATCACAAACCTTATATTTAATATCTGAAGCCAGACTCACCATTTCAAAGATTCGAGAATCAATATTTTTTTGAAAATATTGATTAACCCGAGCATAAAGACTGGTGGCTCGGCCCACATACAAAACTTCCCCAGATTTATCTAACCAAAAATAGACTCCTGGTTGTTTGGGTAATTTTTTTGCTTTTTCGGGTAAGGTCATTTCTTTTGTAAATAAGGTTTAAGATAGACTCCGGTAACACTCTCATCGCTCCTAACAATATCTTCCGGTTCGCCATAGGCCATTAACTTGCCACCGCCATCGCCACCTTCTGGGCCGAGATCTAGAACATAGTCCATGGATTTAATCATATGGAGATTGTGTTCAATAATAAAAGCGGAATTACCTTTATCCACTAATTTATTTAAGACGACCAATAATAATTCAATATCGTGATAATGAAGCCCGGTAGTCGGCTCATCTAAAAGATAAAGAGTTTTTTGGCCTAAAGTATGAGTTAATTCTTTGGCGATCTTAATTCTTTGGGCTTCACCACCTGACAAGGTTGTAGCCGACTGACCTAATTTCAAATAACCCAACCCCACACTTTCTAAAACTTTTAATTTATCGGCAATATAATAATTCTCAGAAAAAAACTTTAAGGCCTCAAAGATAGTTAAATCTAAAACATCAGCAATATTTAATCCGTTATACTTAACCTGCAAAGTCTCACGATTAAATCGGGCTCCATGACAAACTTCACACTCCACTAAGACCGGAGGTAAAAAATGCATTTCAATCAAGTTAGAGCCAGCTCCTTCACAAGCCTCACAACGTCCACCGGGACGATTAAAAGAGAAACGTGATAAAGTATAAGCTCTTTCTTTGGAAGCTGGTAAACTGGCAAAGAAATCCCGAATCGGCGTAAAAATTCCGGTATAAGTCGCCGGATTAGACCGTGGCGTCCGACCAATCGGAGATTGATTAATAACCACAATCTTATTAATATACTCCGTTCCCTTAATATCACTGACCCCCTCTAATTTAGGTCGACCACGTTGATTCTTGATTCGAGTAATATTGCGATAAATAACATCATACAATAAAGATGATTTTCCCGATCCCGAAACCCCAGTGATACCAACCAAGCGACCCAAGGGAATAGTGGCGTTAATATTTTTTAGATTATGAGAGTGAGCTCCAATGATTTTAAGTTCACCATGATTTTGATGTCGTCTCTTAGCTGGAACAACAATTTCCCTTTGACCATTCAAATATTTAAGGGTCAGAGACTCTTTAAACTTGATATTATTATCCCCTAACAATTCTAAAGTATCACCGATTGCTACTATTTTTCCACCATTAACTCCGGCTTGTGGCCCCATATCAATCAAGTAATCGGATTCTAAAATAGTTCGCTCATCATGCTCGACAATAATAACCGTATTATTTTTGTCGCGGAGTGATTTTAAAGTATCAATTAAGCGATCAGTATCTCGTTCATGAAGACCAATAGTTGGTTCGTCTAAAACATAAAGAGTCCGAGATAATTGAGAACCAATCTGGGATGACAAACGAATCCGTTGCGCTTCACCGCCTGACAAAGTTTCCGCCTCACGATCAATTGATAGATAATTAAGACCAACTCGAAGCATAAATTGCAGACGATTGATAATTTGGTTAACCACCGCCTCAGCAATAATCAATTGGCGAGCCGTCATCTTCTCTTTATACTCTATAAAAAAACTCTCCGCCTTATCAACGCTTAAATGAGTGACTTCAGCAATATTCTTTCCATTAATCCTCACTGCCAAAGCTTCCGGGCGTAATCTAGCCCCCTGACATTTAGGACAAAGATCATCGGCCGAAAATCCAATCTTACCTAGACCAGAACAAGAGTCGCAAGCACCATGAGGAGAATTAAAAGAGAAAAGTCGCGGTTCCACTTCCGGAAAAGCAAATCCATCATTCGGACAAGTCCAATTAGCTGATAACAAAAACTCAGTTTCCCCTAATTGAGCAATAACTAACCCTGAACTATATGACAAGGAGTTTTCAATAGCTTCAAACAATCTAGTCTCATCACTCACCATCACTTTGTCAACCACAATTTCAATACTATGCTTTTTGTTAGCCGACAACTTAACCTGCTCCCGCAAAGAATGCATTTGGCCATCAATTCGAGCCTCAACATAACCCAAGCTTAGATAGTCATATAATAATTGATAATACTCACCTTTTCGATCTAGAACTACCGGACTTAAAATGGTTACATATTCTGCCTTAGCCTCTTTAGCTCGAGAAATAATAATATCAATCATTTCTTCCAGAGATAATTTTTCAATCTTGATACCACAGACCGGACAAAAAACCTCACCTAAACGAGCATAAAGAACCCGCAAATAATCATAGATATCGGTTAAGGTGCCAACTGTTGAACGCGGATTATGCGATAGGGCTTTTTGATCAATAGAAATTGCTGGAGCTAAACCGATAATTTCATCAACCTCAGCGGCCTTCTTCTGTCCTAAAAACTGGCGCATATAAGGCGACAGAGATTCAACGTATTGTCTTTGACCTTCAGCAAAAATAGTATCAAAAGCCAAGGTCGATTTACCCGACCCGGAAACTCCGGTAATCACCGTCAATTTATCATGCGGTATTTCCAAACTGATATTTTTTAGATTGTGCATTCGAGCTCCTCGAATGATTATTTTTTCATTCATAATTTTTTAGAGATATAAGCTTTCTTGGGACTAGCTTTTGGAGATAATAATAAAGCATCACTATTTCTAAAATGAATCATCTTTAATCCTGACGCCCAATCTAAGTGATAATAAGCCGAAAAAATCATCTTACTAATATCACCATGCGCTACCAATAATATATTGCCGTCTTTGTGTTTCTTTTTAATTTCTGATAAGACTTTTCGCCCTCGCTTTAATAATTGCGGGAAAGTTTCAGCTCCATAGGGATTTAAAAAATAATAAGTTTCTTCTGTTTTTAGTACTTGCGGTGCACAAAGAGAAACAATATCAGCAATTGGCTTTCCTGACATAATACCAAAATCTCTTTCAATTAAATCTGGCATTATTTTCGCTTTTTTCAATTTCAAAGTGGTAGTAATAATATCAGCCGTTTCCCTGGCTCTTTTTAAGGGTGAGACATAAGATGCCATAAAATCAACCCCCATCTTTTTTAGGGTTAAGGATAATTCTTTGGCTTGTTTCCGCCCCAAAGCAGTTAAAGGATTATCCCGATGGCCATTTAAAATCGCCCGAGCATTATCTTGATCTTGACCATGACGCACTAAATAAATATTTAACATATAATCAAAAATTATTTATCTTCGGATAAATCCAAAAGATCTTCAATTTTTTTAATAATAGTTTTAGGCACAATCCCATACTTCTGGTTATAGGCTACCTGTTTTATCCTTCTTCTAGTTACTTCAGCTATCGCTTTCTTCATAGAATCAGTTTCCCGGTCAGCATAAAGAATAATTTTGCCACTAACATTTCTAGCTGCCCGTCCCATGGTTTGCATCAGCGATGTTTCACTGCGTAAAAATCCTTCTCGATCAGCATCTAAAATAGCAACCAATGTCACCTCGGGCAAATCTAATCCTTCACGCAATAGATTAACGCCAATTAAGACATCAAATTTACCTAACCGAAAATCTTTCAAAATCTCAGTTCGCTCAAAAGTTTTAATATCGGAATGTAAATAATTACTCTCGAAACCCTTCCCCCTCAAAAATGAATCAAGGTCCTCGGCTTGTTTTTTAGTCAGAGTATTAACAATCACTCGCTCACCCTTTTTAGCTAAAACTTCAATTTCAGCCATAATATCATTAATTTGACTATAATTCTTTTCTTTATCAAAAACTGGACGAATTTCAATTTCCGGATCAATTAATCCGGTCGGGCGAATAATCTGCTCGGCAATTTGTTTAGAATTATTTTTCTCAAAATCACCCGGAGTAGCCGTGGTAAAAATCACTCTGCCAACCCGTGCTGCAAATTCCGGAAAACGTAAAGGACGATTGTCCAGGGCTGAAGGTAGTCTCCAACCATATTTAATTAAAGTTTCCTTCCGCGACCTATCACCGGCATACATTCCTCTAATCTGAGGCACAGAAATATGGCTCTCATCAATAATCGTCAAGAAATCAGGTTTACCATCTTTCCAAGGAAAATACGCCAACAATGAATCAGGGGCTTCACCACTTAATTTTCCAGTCAGGTGACGAGAATAATTTTCAATTCCATGACAATAACCAATACTACGAAGCATCTCCATATCATAACGAGTCCGACGCTCTAAGCGTTCAGCCTCAAGATATAACTTATTAGCATTAAAATATTCCAGTCTTTCCTTCAGCTCTTCCTGGATGCTTCTAATTGCTTGTTCAATTTGTGGTTTAGTAGATACAAAATGCTTTGGCGGAAAAATCACGATTTCATTTAAATGTTCTAAAATATTTTTAGTAACATTATCAATAATATTAATATCTGAAATCTTTTGCTCAAATAATTCCAAGCGATAGATAATGTTTGCCGACATTGGTCTGATCTCAAAGACGTCACCCCGGACCCTAAATTGACCGCGAGAAATCGGTCCGGTAGTTCGCTCAAACTGAATTTTTATAAGCTGAGAAATTAAATCCGATCGAACCATCAAAGAACCAATTTCCAAATGCAAAGCTGATTCAATATAATTGCTTGGAACACCTAGATTATAAATACAAGAAACTGAAGCCACAATAATTACATCGCGTCGGGATAGCAAGGCAGAAGTGGCTGCATGACGTAAGCGATCAATTTCCTGATTAATCATCGCTTCCTTTTCAATATAAGTATCAGTAATTGGCAGATAGGCTTCTGGTTGATAATAATCATAATAGGAGACAAAATAATGGACATCGTTCTCAGGAAAGAAATTCTTGTACTCTCGATATAATTGAGCGGCCAAAGCTTTGTTTGGAGCAATCACTAAAGTGGGCTGTTCAATTTTTGTGATCAAATTAGCCACGGTAAAAGTTTTTCCAGAACCAGTCACGCCCAAAAGAGTTTGATAGTCATAATTCTGCTTCAAACCTTCTAATAGCTTCGAAATAGCCTGAGGTTGATCTCCGGCTGGCTCAAAATCTGATTGTAATTTAAATAAACCCATAGGAGATTAATAATGATAATTTTTGCCTTTGATAATAGCCACGGAGCGATAAATTTGCTCCAAAAGCACCACCTTAGTCATTTCATGTAAAAAAGTCAATTTAGATAAGGATAATTTGTTATAACGTTTCAATAAGTCATTTTCCAGTCCCAAAGAACCACCGACAACAAAGATAATCGGCTCATTAATTTGATCTAATTTTTGAGCCATCTCAATTGAGGTTAACTCCCCCCCCCTTTTCATCCAACAAAAAAACTCGGGCTTCTGGCCTTCTTAACAAGTACTCTTCAATTCTTTTTCCCTCTTTCTTTTTGGCAACTGTCTTCTGGCTTTCCGTAAACGACTCTGCCGGTAACTCCACTAAACTAATTTTGACATAGGGGCCTAATCTTTTGAGGTATTCAGCCACTGCTTCTTTAAAATAACCAGTTTTCACCGTGCCAATTGATAGGATGGTGATATTAAACATAAACCAAGTATAGAACGATATTGAAAAATTGTCCAATCTGGCTCTATTTCCACTTTAACTTAGCTAAAGGAGTATCTTTTAGTTCTGGCGGTAGATATTCTTGAGAGCTACTATCTTCCATCGGAGTATATTTATAGCCCTTACTATAGCCCAAGTCTTTCATGAGTCCGGTCGGAGCATTACGTAAATGAAGCGGTACTGGCAGAGAGCCACTTTTTTCCACTTCAAATTTAGCCACATCATAGGAGTGATAAGCAACGACACTCTTAGGAGACTTAGCTAAATAAATAACTAATTGCGCTAAATGAACCTTGCATTCCGGTAATCCTAATTTATGACAAGCATCAAAAACAGAGTTGGCTAACATTAGAGCGCTATTATTAGCTAGCCCCACATCTTCACTGGCAAAACGAAGTAGGCGTCTGGCAACATAAAGCGGATCCTCCCCGCCCTCCATCATTCGAGCTAACCAATATAGCGAGGCACTAGCATCACCACCTCGCATTGACTTATGCAAGGCTGAAATTAGATTATAGTGTTGGTCACCAGTCTTGTCATATAATAGATTTGGCTTATTAATAATCTCTTTGATAATTTTAAGATCAGGACTAGAGCTTTGATGTAGCGCGGACTCTAAGATATTTAAAGCTGAACGAGCATCACCATCAGCATAACGAGAAATAACAGAAACAATTTCTGGTTTAAGCTTAACCTTTAACTTCTTAGCGGCATTTTTGATAATCACTGCCAAGTTCTCCGGTAATAAAGAGTCTAGAACAACGACTTTGGCTCGGGATAATAACGCCGAGTTTAAGGCAAAGCTAGGATTTTCAGTTGTTGCTCCGATTAGAATTAAGCGACCATTTTCCACTTCGGGTAATAGGGCATCCTGTTGCGCTTTATTCCAACGATGAATTTCATCTACAAATAGAATAGTCTTAATCTTCATGCGAGAATTACCCTCGGCTCGCTCTACTATCTGGCGCAAGTCTTTGACCCCGCTATTAACCGCTGAAAGTTGTAAAAAGTCAGCCTGAGTCTCTTTGGCAATAATCAAAGCCAGGGTTGTTTTTCCGGTTCCCGGAGGACCCCAGAAAATCAAAGATGGCACCCGGTCATTTTTAATAGCTGAGTATAAAAATCCATCTTCATTTAATATTTTGGTGTGCCCCACAAAATCGGCCAACTTTTGTGGTCGAAAATAGGTAGCTAAAGGTAAATTAGTAATTTGATCCATAGACCTCTATTATAGCATAAAAACTAGGAGTGATAAAAATTAAAAAAGGTCTAGATTTTTCTAGACCTTTTAGCTTGATATTTACCTTTTAACGATATTCAGACACACTTCCGACGATAGACTGACCAGCCTTAATCTTATCCTTTCTGATTGTTGCCTGTTTCACGCGCACCGTCTTGATTATATTCCCCAATTCATCGCGATAATTGCGAGGATGCCAACGACGAATATGAGGTGGCATTTCCCTGCCCATTCTGATTTTTACTTGCTGTCCTTGTTTTTTGCTTTTAGGAGCAATAATAAAAGTAACAGCGCCAGGATTAATCTCAAACCAGCTTTGCTTTTCTTCTTCCTCAAAAGGAGGCTCAACAACTGGACTAAAATCATTATTGTTCTCATTCAAGCCCGACTCCTCTTCTTGAACGCCAGAAACATCATGTAAAGTAATTTCTTCCGACGGAACATAATTGGCAAATACTTTGCCAATTCCGTTTAAAAGAAATGGCAAAACATTCCAGCCCCAATTATGGGAAAGATTTTTAAGCAAGTCAGCCGGATCATCTCCCTCTTCTAGGGCAACGCTCTTTAATGCTTCTGTAATGCTGAGTTCTTCAATTGTAGCATCCTCGTGCCAAAAAGGTGTTTTACCGTTAGCAAGATTGATGTTCAGATACATAAAATCATAAATACAATCTTTGTAGTGCTCACTGGTACTCGGGATTCTATCAAGAGCCTTTATCACCTTATTGAAGTCGGCATTCTTAGATAAAGAATACACATCTTTAATGGCTTCAAGCTGATCTTCTGTAAATGGCATCTTTTCGACATCATTAGGAATAGATAGTGTCTTAAGCATCCCGTCCTCCCGGAAAACTAAAATATTACTGTAATAACCAAAATAAGTCGTTTTATTATCATCATCCAGAAAACCTCTTTTAAGAGGAGTATTAAGTGAGAGAATAAAGCTATCATACGGCAGATATGACAAATAATTTTCTTGATCAAGATCTACCAACTCAATTTTTTCCGGGTTAGAGATCTTACAGACCTTTTTGCCATTCAACCATTTATGAATGAAGACAGGAAATAGAAATTTTCCCATACAATTGCTATATGAGTAGGTAGCCGAGACATAATCCATTGAATTAGAAAAAATACCTCTAAAAGCCTTTGGGACTCTAGGTAAAAAACTAATAGGATCAAAGTCCTGACCACTCTCCAAACATGCCCTGAATGATTTGTAATTATTGATAGCCCGGCCAAGAGTAAAGATGGGGGTGATTTCAGAGCCAATATGTGGCTTGTGAGTTAACTCGTTTTCAATATCTTGGAGCTGTTTATACCTGGGATAAATCTTCCACAAAACGTGATTATTAACGTCAGCTGCGACGTTTAATTCGTCCCAATACTTTAAACATGTCTGTAACTGACTTAGAGTTACTTTCTCTTTCTCTTTCTTTTTATTTTTTGTCATTTTTAACGGTTTTTTTAAGATTACACTAATTGAATTATCTCGAGTCCCCAACCAGAGAAACCGAAAAAATCCAATTAATATTGATCTCAAACCGATTTTGTTAAAAAACGATTAATGATAAAAAGATGATACAACAATAACCCTTATCTTGTCAAGCTTGATATTGACTGAACATTAATATTATTATAATATAGCCTATAAACCAAATTGTTGAACCTTAAAAAAAATAACCCCACCATGAACGAAGAAACAAAAAAACCATTAAGCGCCAACCTTAATTCTATTAGTAATCGCATTAAAGAGTTTGCCGACCAACACCCCGAGTTAACAGTACCAATAGCACAACTGCTTCTCTCTATGATTGGCTTTGCTGAAATCAGGCGAAGTAATAGACTTGATTTTGGTCCAAGCGAATGTATGAGTTTTATGGAAAAACACAAGCCTAAGGAGGTTGGCGAAGATCTTAAAATGGATTTCTTGGCAATTCACGGAGCAGCTATGATTATTAATATGATGGTTGGCACTGAAGAGTTACCAGGAATAGAAGAATATTTAGTAAGTCTAATGCCACCTAAAAAAGTTGGGCCATTAGAAGAATTCTTAAGGAGGGAGTTAGATTGTTTGCCTCCCCAGAAAAACTTAGGAAAAATAAGTTTTTTCCTGAATCAACAAATAGGAAGATATTCAGAGGATTTTGTGGTAACTGATAGCCGCCCAATAGGAGAAGACGAATTAGATAACGCTATCAAAAAATATTATGAAGGTCTCGGAGGGAAGGTGGATTTCACCAGAAACTCAACACCTTACTTCAAGACTAAAATAAACGGCAAGTTAGTCGCGGGCGTTATCACCAACGAGCATCTGATCAGGATTACAATCCACGAATATTAACTCTGATTAAGTCGTTTCAATTTAAAAAAGCTATCACCAAGATAGCTTTTTTTATATTTAAAAACCCTTTTTTTTGAAAGGGTTTTTTAAGTCTTTTAACTTCACGACTTATCTTGCGGTCCAAATTTTGGACGCAATAGAAGAGACAATAATACAAAAACCAAGGATTCCAATCCCCAGCCCGATCATTAACGCAATAAAGGTCCCAGTCGGAGTAAAAATATCGTTAGCAACAATAATTAAAAACAATGCAATACAGGCTAATCCGATCTTTTTCATGATTCTATATGATTTAATAATACTTTCAATGAACTAAATGATATTATGTTATAATAAAGTATTTTTGTCAAATGAATTCTCTTAAATTTAAAAGACTGATCTTGAAATCAGTCTTTTTTGTTCTTTAGCTTCACAAACAGCAAATTATTCTTTTCCTCAACCAGCCTATCTCGACTCAGAGAATGAAAGAAATAACCTTGATCAGAGCGACTATGGGAAGAACAGAGATTGGTAGAATAGATATTCCCTTCTTTGATACCCAAATCGAGCAATTGTTGAGAGATAATATTCTTTAAATCAATCTTTTTGTTCTCTGCCTTCAGATAATTAAACAAATCTTTAGGCGGAAGAAAACAATCGCGACATAGCCCTGGCCAAATCCAAGCCGAAATCTCATTAACATTAACATTAATTCGACTCCGAATAGCGGAAATAGTGGAACGGACTAAATACAGAATAATATTTTCCCAACTACCGTTGATTAAGGCTACCAGCTTCAATCTCTGATTAAAGAGGATAACAATAGGTTCATCACCTCCGGGAGTTACTATCACCGGAGAATCATGCCAATCTAATCCTAAATGAACCAAAGAATCATCAGAATAATGATTACGAGCATTACCTGATTTCAGAAACACTATTTTAGCCAACCTTCTTGGCTCGGACCGAATAACATAATCACCGCCTAAAAGAAGCAAAAGATGATCTTCCGGCAATGAATCAGAGGCGTTAAAATTAACAGTGGTTATTCCCATTGTTAGCTCCAATCCTTTGAAAAAAATTAAATCCCTAGTTTGTGAAAGATCAATATTCTTTTGACTCACTTTAAACCTCCTTTCAATCAATATTAATTTATACTAAATAATTAATGCCAAGAAAACTTTTCAAAATGAATAGCTCGTTTAGCCACCCCCAACCTCTTCAATATTTTGACCAATGATTTTCTCATTCCCATTGGTCCACAAATATAGAAATCGCGCTCCTGATAATCCGGAATCAAGCGTTTAATCTTTTCTTCGTCCATTCGACCTGATTCAGCAAAAGAATCAGCCTCCTGACTCAGAATATGTACCACACGCAATAATCCATTGCTCTCCAGCGCTAAGTCAGCTAGTTCCTCCTCAAAGACAATATCAGAAGAATTATTATTAGCCAAGAGCAAAACACTATCCTTTTTATCTAAAGATTCCTCAATTAAAGCTCTAATTGGAGTTATGCCAATTCCTCCGGCTAAATAAGCCACTTTAGGTAATTTAGATTGTCGAGCTACAAACAAGCCATATGGGCCCTCCAGGAACACTGGGTCACCCACCCTAATCTTATTCATCAAATCACAGGTAAAATCACCCAGAGCCTTGATGGTAAAGCGCAGATAATTCTGTCCCGGAATAGAAGAAACAGAAAAAGGATGAGATTGATAATAGAATTTATTTAAAAACCGAACCAGAAAAAATTGTCCAGCGGAGAAAGATAATTTACTAATATTTCTTCCTGAAACGTAAATTGAGACATTGTTCTTGTTCTCTTGCACCACTTTAGAAACAAAAAAGCGAAAACGATAGAAATTAGATAAGGGCTGAAGGAGACGATAATAAACTAGACTAGCAACAATACCAAAATAAAGTAAGGACCAATAAATAGCAAATAGCTTGTCTTGCAAATCATAACCAATCTCTAATTGATGGCTAAAAGCCCAAATGATGGCTAGATAAGTAGCCAGATGAATAAAATACCAAGCCTCATACTTAAAATATTTTTTGATAGCTGCTACCGACAAAGCGATTACCGCCACAAAAACAACCGTCGCCCAAAAGGCCGGCATAATATCATCCCAATCAAAAAGAAAACTAATAAACTGGCTCCAAGCACTTTTGTGAGAAGCCAGACCATAACCGACACTTAATAATATCGGATGTAAAATAATAAACAACCAGCTAAGGAGACCATTTAAATGATGCCAATGAGCCAACCGATCAAGGCCAAAAGACCTTTCTAGCCAGGGTTGGCGACCAATTAGAAGTAATTGCCACAGGACAAAATAAGCAGCCAGAAGACCGGTTAAACGGCCCAAAGCGATAAACAAATCAGTTTGATCACTAAATAATAAAGCACCAGAATTTTTAATCCAAAACCAGAAAATCAAAACTAAACTAAGAAGACTAAGAGAATAAATAAAAAATTTCTTCATATAGTATAATTAATCCTGGGGACAAGAGCCATCATAGAATTTCCAGACATCGCATTTTTCTCCACCCGGAAGAGTGCAAACGCCTTCTTCTCTCTCAGAGACAGCATTTTGATTAGTGACTTGATATTTCCCTCCACTAATAGCACAGAAAACAGCTGCCGGAGTTATATAGCCCGTAACCTTCAACCCTCCAATTGGACAATTTCCCCGAAACAAAGCCCATTCTTCACATTGACGGTTATCTTCAAAATAACAAATACCAAATTGAGAACCATCAGCCTTGGTTTCAATTTTGGAAGTTCCTCCCTGGGTTACACAATTGGTCGAGGCTGGATTAGCCAAGCTAACTACTGGCACCGACCTCTCAGACACCGGAGAAACTATGGACTGGTCAACAAACGAAACACTTTTTCTAACCTGAATATTAATAATCAAAACCAAACCTAGAAAAGCCAGGGCCACTAAAATAAAGGTGATTTTAAGAGCTAGACCTCTAATTTTTGAACTATTAGTTTCTTTAATCATATTTTTTAAAATGAATAATAATTAATACAATTATAGCAAATATTTCAGTGTTTGAACATCAAAAAAGAAGCCCAACAAATGGGCTTCTTTTTTAGACTTATTAAAATAATTTACTTATTTTCAACTACAACTTCAATTCGAGCTGTCTTGATACCGAAATGAATAGCATCAGACTTATCCTTCATCCAAACATCAACTTTGTTAGGAAAACGACGATTCATTCGATCTTGGACGATAAAGATCCGATCACCGAAAAGCTCCGGAATTCTGACCTTAGTTCCAAACTTCAAAAAGTTAGCCGCAATAACATCTTCCTTCCCATTTTTACAAACATTGAAACCATTAGCTGTAATACAAGGAGATTCATCACATTGACCAACCTCAGAAGTATAGGCAGTAATAGCTCTAAGACTAGTTGAAACAACTGTATAAGTTGGTTCAGCTGGGGCTTCAACTACTAAAGCCGCCGGAGCGACAATAGGAATAGGAACGTCATCTTGATTGCCATTATCAGCCGCCAAAGCCATGTAAGGGCTTAGACTCCAGACGAACGAGGCTGAAATCAAACAAACTTTCTTTATTAAATGTAAATTCATAGTTAGATATTTATCAAATTAAAAAGTCCGAAGTATAATTACTGGGGACTCGTGATTCTCTATCTTAACATAAAATAATATAAATGTCAATGGATAGTCAATGGCAACCAAGAAATAACAAAAAAACCCATTAAAATGGGCCTTTTTTGATATCTAACCAATTATCAATAAAAAAAATTAACTCACAGCATTCTCCCCTGCCAAATATCCGCTCGTCCAACAAAGTTGCAGATTATAACCCCCGGTTGGGCCACTTAAATCCAAAATTTCACCGGCTAAATATAAATTTTCTACTATTTTAGAGTTCATTTTTCTCGAATCAACCTCCTGCAAGCTAACTCCACCCGAAGTTAACATGGCTCGATCATATCCAGCTAAACCAAGAACGGTTAATTTAAATTCTTTTAGAAGATGTAATAATGTTTTTCGCTCTTCCCGGCTAATCAGATTGAGCTTCTTCTGGGAATCAATTTTTGACAATCTAATTAGAGTCTCAACTAATTTCGGCGGAACCAGTTGGCTTAAAGCATTCTTAAAGACTCTATTACTGGAACTAAAGTCGGATTGCAATTGTTTATCAAGCTGAGACCATTCCAAATTAGGGAAAAAATCAATTTTAAACTCTAAATCCTTTAAATCCAATTGACCGATACTATTACTTAAGTTTAAAATAGCTGGCCCACTTAACCCATTAGAGGTGAACATGATAGAACCAGAAGCGGAATAAAGCTTCTTGCCGCCCTGGTAGCAACTAAGCTCTGCCTCCCTCAAACTCAAACCCTCTAGATCTTTGATAAACTTGTCCCGGATAATAATTGGGGTTAGAGCTGGTTTTAAAGGAGTAATTTGATGGCCCAATTGTTTAAGCCATTTATAGGCATCACCAGTTGAACCGGTCATGGGATAAGACTTGCCACCGGCACAAATG
>Ga0172381_10004300_pt1 | contig 14775 bp, 30 predicted proteins | sample Leawel6488metaG_FD_119754 | JGI IMG/M metagenome (GOLD analysis project Ga0172381, IMG submission 119754) | Leachate microbial communities from a municipal landfill in Southern Ontario, Canada - Leachate well 64-88 metaG | ecosystem: Engineered > Solid waste > Landfill > Unclassified | place...
GGGAAAGATCAACGCGGACCGGCTCAAGAATCCCGGGGCCCGTGATGCGATGATCCGGTTCCAGCGGTGGGTACCGTCGCTCATCCAGCAGTACCGCAAAAAGGAGATTGTTCCGGCGACCGCTGAACCCGCAAAACAAGAACTTGATGAGGTAGTATCCTACGGTCTCATTGAGGCAAAGCAGATCGCAGAGCTGACCGGCACCGATCCGAAGGTGATGCAGGCGGCATTCTTGCGGGCGAACGGGTACAAGGTGTTTGCCGATGTGCTGGCCCCCCCCATCCCCGGCATACGTCCACGGTGAACCCGGCTGGTACAATCCCTCCGGTCTTGTGGAGCTCTGCAACGATCCGGCCCTGACCCCGGAACGGCTGAATAAGTGGCTGGAGAACTACCGCGAAGATGGCGAGTGGCGACCGTTCCAGTACCGTGAGGGAAAGATCTGGCGGCTTACCCAGCGCGGGATGGGGCACGGGCGAGAGTATCCGTTCAATCTCGGCAACGGACACAGCGAACCACGCATATCATGGTGTGAATCGGTGCTGTACGCAGTCGGATTGAAACACCGGGTATCACAGGACCAGATACAGATACCGGCCCGTGTGGGGAGTGATTACTGATGGTCTATATGGATGTCGATAAAACTCCGTGGAGGATATCCATTGAGATCCCAAAAGAGGATTGCCCATACCTCTATTTCCCGGCAAACATCCACGGATGCAAAGATCCTAAAAATGAATCGGGTGAATGCCGGTGGTCAAAGTGTCCGTACCGTATCGGGGGTTGCTGATGACCTCCCCCTCGCTTGATGAAGTATACGAGAGATACAAGCATCTCGATACGTGCCTATCTGATCCGGAATGGTGCAAGTCCGGAGACGGTGCAGCGATCTATGCCATTGCCGGTGAGATGTGGCGAGCGATCAAAGCGGCCCGCGAAGGGCAATAATTATCTCTCTTTTTACGACGGTTAAAATCCTATAGGAACTTATAAATACTCACGAATCCTATAGGTAATCATGGCAACAAAATACACAAAGGTGAATGAGAGCTACGATGCAAAAGTGCACGGTGGATACCTGTATGTCAGGACAACCGGGATAAACCATCTGGGGATGCTCGTTCAAGGGGATCGCGTCGGAACGATCTATCGGATGCCATATACAAGATCACTCGCAGATGCGATATCAGGGCCGGCAGGTCACTTTGTAATGAATGCCATTGATGCGTGCATGATGGGTGGAGCCGGAGAAATCATCAAAGAGGGCCGGTTAATCCGGTAAGTGATAACCATGAAAACCCCTCTTAAAGTTCGGGGAGATCCCGAGAACGGGCACAACATTACGGTCCCGATGTCTGTAAAGCCCAAGGCCGGAAATAAATACAACTTCCGGTCCGGCATCGAAATAACCGCTGCGGATCTCCCGCTCCCAGCCGGCACTCTGGTATACATACCGGGAAAGGTGAGGACATGAAAGTATCTGAAATGGTAGAAACGCTCAAAACACTACCGCAAGATCTGGAAGTGTTTGGTCCGGCTGAAGATAGCGATTACGATTATCAGCCGGTGATGAAAGTCTTCGTTGAAAAGTCTGCGTTGATTGACGATGGAGATATGATAGATGAGCCGGAGCCGGTTGATATCTGCGTCATTGCGGTGAGAGAATGACCCTCACCGGCAAAGGCAGCCCAAACTATGGCAAATTCTGCAATCAGCCCGGCACCCTTCCGGTAACCGATCTCCCGATGCAGCCGTCACTCGTGGAACAGCTGGGACTGAAAAAGACCACGGGCCCTCAGGCGACCATGGTAATAATCCACTGTCCTGTGTGCGGATGGCAGCAAGAAGTCGATGAGAATATGTGGAAATTCCAATCATCGCCTGCGGGTCATGGATATACTTGCGGATCCGGGAAGTGTCCGTCTCACACTGCAATGGTCATTGGTCCGGCGACCATGGCAGAAATATCCATGGCCGAACGGTTCCCCCAGTTGCCGGCAGATGCCACTATGGCAGACCGGCTAGAGCGCGATGAGGCTATGCTGGCGTGGAGCAATGGGGGTGGACCATGAAAAAGCCGAAGTGCCGCGTAAACTGGGACAAACCGTGTCGAGCGGGAACTGTCTGCAATTACGTTGATGAAGTTACCAACGAGTGCAAGCAGGTTGATTGGAAACGGTGCCCGTGCGGAGGAATTGTCAGATATCCTCGGTTTGAGGGAATGCCTTGGAATGAGAGAGATCGCATTGTAGCCACTTCCGATCCCTGCACTGACAACGGATGCACGGATACTGAAGACTGCGATGAGATCTGCCAGCACAGCCGGATCTATTCGCCGGCACAGATGCAGGAAGCGGAGAATAAGCGGGTGCTGCAGGCAATCTTCGATTGGCTGTTTGACGGCGAGGGTGGAGATATAGTCTTTAACGCAAAACTTGGGTTATACTCGGTCCCTGAAAATTTCGATGCAGTTGGATTAATCCACAAGCTCTATGCACTGAAGCTACCGGCGGAGCCCCCAAAATGACCGAGATCCCGCGTAAGATGTCAAAGCCATTTCCTACGTATCGGCCGAAAGAGGCATGGTATCAGCTCCCTGAAATATGCTATTTGTCGGGGAACATGGCATTATATCAGAGGTGCCGGTTGCTGTGTATCCGGCATACACTACCATACCCGCAGGCCAGGATAAAACATTTGGAGATGGAAGCGCAGAGATACCCGGAAGTTCCGCTCGTGACTGTTGATGAGGCTGCGAAGGTGCTGCGATGAGCAGAAAATAATAACCTATATTAACTTGAAAAACAAATACTTTTTTAATGATTGAAACCGCGTGTCTGACCTGTGGTAAATTGTTTTTTACAATCCCTTCAAAACTTAAAAAAGGATTTGGCAAATACTGTTCTAAACAGTGTGTGCCCCCATTATCTCAGCAGGCGCGGGACAAAATAAGAAAAAAATTAACTGGAAGAATTGGGGGCAATCTTGGAACTCACGCATCAGAAGCAACAAAATTAAAAATGAGTGTCGCAGCAAAAAAACGCGGGCCAATGTCAGAAGGGCAGAAGAGAAAAATAAGTGAGAGTTTAAAGAAAACGTTATCAAGCCTAGAAGTTAGAAAGAAAATGAGTGATATTGCTAAAAAAACTTGTTCGGACCCAAAAATAAGAAAAAAATATAGTGATGCCCAGAAAAAAAGATGTGCGAGCCTGGCAGAGAAAAATCTACGAAGTGAGCGCCTTAAAAATCGCATTTTCACAGAAGAGCATAGAAAGAATTTAAGTTTATCAGAACAAGGTGAAAAAAATCATAGATATGGTAAAAAAGAAAGTGAAGAAATCAAATTAAAAAGAATTGAGTCTCGTTTGGGGGGATTTTGGTACGGTAATGTGAATTACCCCGAAGTTAAATATTGTGAGAGGTGGACCGATAATTTAAGGGAGAGGGTAAGATCTTATTTTAGGTATCGGTGTTTTGAGTGTGGAATCCAACAAACCTACAAAAAATTACAAGTTCATCATGTTCACTATAATAAAAAAACATGTTGTGATGGCTCTCCGAGTGATTTAGTCCCCCTCTGCGATTCGTGCCATGGTAAAACATGCCATAATAGGAATTTCTGGGAGAGTCACTTTGTAAAGAAATTATATTCATTAAACCCAGAAGGAAAATGTTTTTTCACTAAAGAGGAGATGAAAATTTATGGGAAAAAATAATAATGGAATACATTATTTTTGCTGTTGTTGCGGGTACCATCTTCCCGGAACCCGCCAGGATCTCATACAGCGCGGATGTGCAACCATCACCGGGACTGGGCAAACACTCTATCATTGCAACGCGGGAAGACATTCGCCTGAGGATATCCAGAAGATGATCCGGGCGGTCCCCGTCTTTGAGACCGCGAGCAAATATCGAAAAAATATCCTATAACCTTTTTTAATACTCCAATTATGACCTAATAATTTTTAATTATCTCTCGTCTATCATTCAGACGGTATCTATCCATATTTGGATGGATAATTAATTTAGGTACGAAATGCGCAAAAAAACCCGTAATAAAATGTTTTAAAAAAAACTACCGTGTTGTAAGGTAGAATGTATTAATATATAAAACTAACCAGTGTTTGTTTAGGAAAACTGCTGACACTCCATTTAATTATCCATCCAATTATGACCTATTACCCCCGGACATTCCGACGTAACAATTGTTAGAATTAATACTCCAATTATGACTCATTCAAAAAGAAAGTTATAAATACTTATGAAATATTATAATATATTATGGGACAGAAGAAAGATATCCCCCGGTGTAGATTCTGCGAAAGTGCTCAAATCTACTTCAGAGTAAAGACCGAAGACTTTCAATGCCAGAAGTGCGGGAGGACATTCATATCATTGAAGGAAAGTGGTTCTGATGGCGAAGCCCGGACCACGACCTAATGCGAGGTGCCCCAAGGATATCCATTTCAAACCCTCGGAAAATCATAAAGCGATCTTAAATCTGATGGGGTCCGGGGGGGTTGCAGCAAAATTACAGGCCCTGATTGAAAAAGAAGGGTTGCGGCAATTCCCGAATGATAAAACAATCCTGCGGTTGCGATGGAGTATCTTGAGGAAAGAAATAAAAGAATCGCTCGTGCTTCTCCAGATCATCCGCCAAAAAATGATTGAATCTGGATATACTGATGAGGATATTATGAAATTTGAAGAGGAGGATCAATAAAATGCCACTGTATAAAACTCAAGAGGGAATTGTTGAATACCGGCCAACCGAACTACCGAGTGATTACGTCACCGGAGCCGATCCGGAGAACCCGTTCGTACGAATCGTTGCCACGAAAATCAAAATCAAAAGAATCTGCAATCAATGCGGTAATGCGTTTGAATTGCATGTCGAATACGATCCAGAAAATGAAGCGCATAATCTCTGTGATGATTGCCTGATCAACCGCGCAATTGATCCAAATCAGAAGTACCCGGAAGAAACGATCCAGATCCAACAGGGAAAAGGGCAAACCGTTTCAGAGGAACCGGAAGAGGATACGGCAGGGAGTGGTGTGTGATGAGTGAACCATACAGACACTGTCAATGCGATAATTGCAGCGGCATTGACTGCGGTCAAGATGATCCCGATCGTTGGTTAGAACAAAAGATGCAGGATGAAGAGAACCACGATGATACGATCCGGCAAGATGAGCGGGATAAGATATACAAGAGACTCGAAAAGATGACAACCACATATCATTATGAAATCGTGGTTCCTTTGTCGGATATCGATTGTCTCTTTGCAGAACTGAAGGATAGTGCACCATGAATAGTTACATCTGCACTCGCAACGCCATCCTCCGCCCGAAGGTCAACACTTATTTAGATAAGATCACGATCGGGGCAAGAGTGAAAATATATGAGATCGCATCGCAATTAAGCACAGCTCGACTGTCAGTGAACCCGAAAACTATAGCGAACATGCTCAAGGAACGGCCTGATTACCGCCCCCTGGGAAAAGGAGTATGGGAGAGAGTGAAGGTATGACGCCGATGTTTACCTATGCTCTGACGATCACCACTGGTCTCGTGGTCCTCTGGCTCGCGATCTGGTGGAGATGCGGACTGCTCCGGGACCTCTGGGAGGCACTATGCGAGTGAACGCGAAATATAACAACACCTGCGCAATGCAGATTGGCATGAACCGGGCGAATCCGTGCTACGATTGCTCAAAATTATCTGAGTGCGATCAGCATTATAATGAAGAGACCGGCGAATGGGATTATCCGCAGCTGATCCGGCCCGCTGTTGGCAAACTCCCGACCGGCAAACATTTCAAGAAAACGGCAAAAGAGCAGGGAGGGATAAGAACATGAGCGACGATGGACACTGCACTTGCCCACAGGCCCGCAGAACCAAAACCCGGAGGCACAAGAAGGATAAAGTCTATCAGTCGAAAGAATGGAAGGAAAAAGTCAAAGCGTTCATCGCTGGCAAATCCTGCGAGTGGTGCGGGTCGACAGAAAAACTCTTGGCGCATCACCCGTACCGTGACACCCCGGACGCTATTTATGAGGACCTCCACCTCTCTGGGTGCATTGCACTCTGTAATACCTGCCATTTCATGTTCCACCGGCGGCACAAGAAAAAGTGTCCCATATGCCGGGAAAACTGGATGGATCTGGATGTGGATCGGTGCTATATCTGTCACCTGAATGCGCACCCGGAACTGGTATCGACAATTGCTCACCGTGCGGAAGTACGCGAGAGGGATCGGAAAGCGCGGATGAAAGTGGCTGCTGATAAACGTAGAGCACTTAAATCAAAACACCCGTGCAAAAGCCATAAAATAGGCGGTGCGTGTGCGTTATCCCCAATAAACAGCCAGTGCCCGTATGCCCGGACAAAGGCGCTGAGGGATTGCAATCAGGCCGTGGCAAAAAAGAAAATGGTGAAATCATGAGCATCAAAGGTCTGGAATGGAGGCAACGAGATCCCGAGAAAACAAAGAAAGTACTCGAGGTGCTGTCAGGTGATACTTCCATGGGAGCGACTGAAATCGCCAAAAGAACAGGATTGGGCAGGAATGCAGTTTTATTGCACCTCTACGGATTGAAACGGCAGAAAAAGGTCGTATGCAAGTCAATCCCGGCGGGAAAATCCCGGAGGCTTCTATGGGGCATGGCGCCATGCTTGGAGGTGAGATCGTGATCCCGCTCCCTGATAAGAAATATTCGGTAATCGTTGCCGATCCACCATGGCAATACCGGAACAAAAAGACTGGTGGATCAATGAAATCAGGATCCGCGTCGAAGTATCCTACGATGTCTCTGGAGGAAATATGTGATCTACCGGTCCGGAATATTTGCGAAAAGAATGCGATCCTGTTCCTGTGGGGCACAACTCCTCTCCCGCAGTACCCGCTGGATGTCATGCGGGTATGGGGATTTAAATTCAAGACAAAAATCTACTGGGTTAAGCCCCGTTTAGGAATGGGGTTCTGGTACCGTGGAGGCGTTGAAGAATGTCTGATCGGCATCCGTGGAAAAAACCCGGCGTTCCGGAGCAGCAAGCCAAATATCATCATGGCACCCGCTCGCAAACACTCTCAAAAACCCGAAGAGTTTTTTGGGTTGGTTGAACCGGAACTCGATAAGGCAAATCTCTCCTCACGGATTGAACTATTCGCGCGGGAATCCCATGCCAAGTGGGATTCGTGGGGAAACGAAGTGGTAGGATCAATAGCAGTAAGTAATGATGGAGTGGTGGAAAGATGACAGAACAGAAAACATTGGATGGAAAAACCGACTGTAAAAAGTCAAAGCACGGAGGATCTTGCGTTATCCGGTATTCAGGCAACAATAAAATGATCGAAGAGGGGATAAAAAACGTTCATGAGAAATTCCCCTGCGTGAAAATTACCGTAAACGGAAAGAAACTCGAAGAAACCCCGAAGCCGTGGGACGGTGCGCCATGACTGAAAAACCAATATATCGATTAATAACCGAAGAGGAAATCGAACATATCCAAAACGGGGATCTCGCAACGCTGAAGGCAATTCAGCACCGCACCGATGTTTTTGATCTCATCGACGGTAGGTTAGAGGGATTAAAAGATCTCCTCGCCACTCCTGAAAATGGAAAAACGATGAGCAACGCGGAACTGAAATACTCCATCGATGAAATCCAGATAATCCGGGATTGCCTTGAGGTGGAATAAGTGACCGCTCCCTGTCCCTACCACAACCCCGCCGGCCCGTGCGGCAAAGAGCGTAACTGCCCGTTGTGCTTCTACGAGGAATACGTGGTCTGTACGGCATTGAGCCCCGGGCAGATCGCAGTGGTGCAAGCGTGGCAGGAGGCGCATTAAAATGGGATGCTCAAAACCTCCTAGTGTCGACTGTCAGACAAACCCATTGGGGCTGTCCATAATCACATGCAGTGGTTCATGCTATTACTTCTTCTTTGATGCAAGTACCGCGAGCGGCGGATCGTTTTACTTACCGAAAACGGCAAAGTTTATTGACCAATTCACCAACGAGGAACTACTCACAGAGATCCGAAGGAGGATGATGCCATGAAGAAAACATAAGAGAAATCTTTTTAAGTACCGCCCTCTGAATAACTCATATCAACAACTCAAAATTATAGGAGAAAAACACATGGAAAGCACAAATGATACGACCAATGTTAATGTCGTGCCCATTGAAGTGACGAATGATACGTCGAACGTATCCCTTGCAGGAATCTTCTTCAACCAGAGCGAGATCCGGGAAGAGGATGAGCCAGCACAGGCACTGAGCATCGCAAAGGACACGCTTGACCACTCAAGCGGGTATATTGTCGGGAGGTTCAAGTATTCCGTCGATGCCCGGGCAAAGATCATCTGGCAGGTTGCGATCGATGGCCGGCAGATCGACGGATACGGCACCGGTACCCCATACGGGGCGAAAGAGGGGATCTATGATACGACTCTGTTCCGGTATCCCGGCAGTGCCCGGACAAACAAAGACGGTCCGCACAAAGTGCATGTCGAATACGGCCTGATTACCGGCATCGTGGAAAATGCTCTCGGGCTCCTTGACTGGGGGAAGGTCAAGTCAATCGGTTCGGCTGACTTCACGATCACCCTCCTGCCGCACACCGTCCCTTTATCTCAGGGGTGAAGATGGCAGAGCAACCCCCCCTCTCAACGCCAGCGCCGCAATACGCCCCCCCCGTCACAACATCGGATACTATAAACGCCCAAACCGCAGTGACTCCTGTATCGATCGTAACCGAAGCGATTGACAACTGTGAAGTTCCGCAAAACGATCCCAACGCAGTACCCGGTCTGACATTCGACCCCTACGGTGCAGCTTGCCAAAAAACCTTTTACCGGCCCTGGCACATCGCCGCGAATTGGTGGGGTCTGGGAGTCTGGGCACCAACGTTTGCAGAGATCCCATCTCCAGAATCCCGCCCCAAATGGCTTGATTACCGAAAACTCGGACGGTTTGCGGCAGTAGCGGGATACGTCTATTCCCTGATTGCCGTATGGGACGCTTCGGTTGATGTTGTTTCAACGGCATCACAGACCATCAATCCGGATATCGGGTACAAGATCGATCCGTTCAACACCCCGGATTTCTTGGTGGACATGACTATCGCCAAGATCTTTGAGCAGAAAACCGGCGTTCAGATGGTTTGTCACACCCCCCGCCAGCTCGAAGTCGTAAAACTCGCAATGGCATACGGTGTGCGGGCACAGACCATCAAAGACATCCCGCTCTGCCCCCCGCTCTTCAGCGATGTGACACATTACTGGGTCGGAGCCTCTCATATTGCATGGGAAGCCACGCACAGCAATTTCCTCAAAACTCTGAAGGGAAAAGTTTTGTACCTCTTCGTGGGAAGTGACGGCCGGCCCGATCTGAAGAATATCGCATGGATGATTACGCTTGTCCTTGGTACCGCGCAGGTAACCGACGGGACCGTGACCAATCTCCTGAAACTTGTAGGCATCGCTTGATGCCCCCCATCACCCCCAATTTAGTGAGCTGTGCCCCTTGTGGGGATGCAACTATGGGAGATCGTAACTCCCCCGGCTCCTCGGGCATCGTCCCAGCCCCTGTCAGGCAAATTGCACCGAACCTATGACCAATCCAACCCAGCAGGCAGCACACGCACCTTTGATTCCATCTTGGCATTTGTCCTCTCTCATCTCACCTTCGAGAAGTGGCGAAAAAAACAATATCAACTCCCAGGTCCTGACAGGGACAGTTAATTTGCAACCGTGGACAAAGCAAGGCACGCCCCCGGCATGTGGATCGCAACCATATGCCGGTGATGTCAGTTCGAATCTGACCGGTTGCATCCCACCGGGATCTGAAAAGTTCGACTAGTGGCGGATAGAAGTTCTGGAACTCCGCTGCGAGGGGCGAGTAGGCTGGTGGAAACAAGCGCCCGTCAAGAGGGTCTATCGGGTCAAACCGATGGCGGGCATCAGGTGAAAACATATGGTAGGAAACGAAAGTTGCGACCGTGAAAACAAACACAGAGAAATAGTGTCTCTTTTGGAGAAAATATTAATCGAATTGAAGAAAGAAAAACCCGCATTATCCGTACCGTATCTGGATTGGGGGGTATGGAAAACCGCACCCGGCACTCAAACAAATCCCTGTGATAATTGCAGTATAATGCGATCAATCAAAGAACAATACCCCAATGGATATACCGGAGATTATCCCTGTCAGTGGTGTCCTCATTACCCTACTAAAACAACGTGCTCCTCAAAATGACAGAAACCGATTGCGATACCTGCGCTAATCCGCTGGACTGCTCACGGCTTGACAAGATGAAAGCAGCAGCCAACCCGGGGCGATGCGAAGGCTGGAAAGATGATAAGAGCGTGCTCGGGCACCGGAACTGGACCTGATCTAAATGACTGGCTGGGTAATACAATTCGATGGGACGATCTTCGAAGGAACTCCATTTAATCGGATGTCAAAAATATTTGATTTTTCTGGGGAAGGGATAACCACATCTGATCCATCATATGAACAAATCGATCCGGACGGTAAAATATTCAAAGAGGTTGCAGAATTCTTCAAAATAAAGGCGCCGTTCACAATTACTTTAAGGGTGTGGCACCCCTCAAATACCCCAGAATACCAATTTAAAAAGGCGTGGGCGAATCCATGATCGAACTCCAAGATCCAACGCTCGCAGGATGCAAAGGACAGCGGAGGATCCGGAAACTGGAAGAGCGCCGATTAAACTGTTGGCTCATGGTGCTGCAACTGTTGGATCAGGTGCAATGTATGGATGATGAGATCAAAGAGCTGGAAAAGGAAGCGATCTGAATGGCGTACGCGCTCTCATTCAACGGGGAAGTGATTGCAGAGGCAATCGATATCAGCGTTACTTTTGATGAGGCAGCGAAAGAATCCGCGGAATCATTCCGTGATCTGACCGATGCTCTAATCGAGTTTGAGATTAGTATCGCATGCGTCTCAATTGATGCGGAACCAACCCCTCCAAAAAGGAAGATTACTGATCGGCAGATATGGAAGATGCTGAACCGGAGGAAATGAATAACAATGGGCAAAAATACATAACGTTTGCCGAACAATTTAACGCAGGTAACGAATGGGGAAATCGACGATAAATGATGCTAAACGTAAGAGCATCATTCGGTATCTGAAGAAGCATTCGCAAAACGAGACGGCGCGACACTTTAAAGTCAGTCCTGCCACAGTGAACGGAATCGCCAATAAGAATCCGTTGAAGAAAATCGAATCTAAATATTCAGCGCCAATAAATGCCAATATCGCACGGAAACAATACGCGAAGGCAGACAGGATCCAAGTCCTGCACAAACTCATGGGCGTTATTGATCGCACCCTTGACGATCCGGAACTGCGCCCCTCAAACCTTTCCAGCGTCTCGATTGCATTAGGGACAACCATCGACAAGTTCCGGCTGGAGGAGAAAGAGACGGACGAGTTCGGGAAAGAGAAGGCAGAAGTTAACCAGCTCTTTGATCTGATGCGGAAAGGGGGAACTACCGCTGTTAAATCCTCTTAGTGGCAAGGCTCTGCAATCATTTCAAGAGGCAGACGCCCGGCTTAACATCTGGGAAGGCAGCGTATCCAGCAGCAAGACCGTTACGACCTTCTTTTCATGGGTAGATTTTGTTATCAACGGCCCTCCCGGAGAACTGGTGATGATCGGGAAGACCGAACGCACCCTGAAGCGGAACATCATCGACCCGCTCATAATCATGTATGGCGCGAAGGCGATCAATACTGTTGGGATGGGTAAGGGGGAGATCCACATTTTCGGGAGGCGGGTGTATCTCGTAGGGGCCAACGATGAACGGGCAGAGCAGAAGATACGCGGGGCTTCGTTCGTTGGGGCTTATTGCGATGAAATCACGCTTTACCCGGAATCGTTCTGGATCATGCTATTATCGCGGTTGCGATCACCAGGGGCCCGGCTCTATGGCACAACGAATCCAGACGGCCCGTATCACTGGCTGAAAGTAAACTATCTCGACAAAGGATTAAAGCACCTGAAGAAATGGCATTTTACGCTTGACGATAATCCATACCTTGATCCCGATTACGTTAAAGCATTAAAACAGGAATACACCGGGTTATGGTATCGCCGGTTTATCCTGGGCGAGTGGTGTCTCGCTGAGGGAGCCGTTTATGATATGTGGGATGAAACCAAGCATGTGATAACCGAAATCCCCCCGGCAGATCATCATATCGTGTGTATCGATTACGGCACGACCAACCCCTGCGCGTTTCTTCTGCTTGGAGTAAAAGACAATTCAGTTACAGTTGAGAAAGAATACTATTATTCAAGTATTGAATCCGGCCATCAGAAAACAGACGCGCAATACTCTGAAGACCTCAAAACCTTTATAGGGTTGGTGAAACCACGTAGTATACTAATAGATCCGTCGGCAGCGTCATTCAAAGCTCAGTTGAGAAAGGACGGGTTCAACAATCTTAAGGATGCGGATAATGCCGTGATTGACGGTATCCGGAATGTCTCAACCATGTTACAGGGAGGACGATTGAAGGTAATGAAGGGATGCACTAACCTGATCAAGGAATTCTCATCTTATATCTGGAACAAAAACAGCCAGATTAAAGGCGAGGATATGCCAGAGAAGAGCAACGATCACGCGCTGGATGCGTTGCGGTATGGATGTATGACCTTAAACAAGCCGGGAAGCCCCCGGATATTGCGGAGGATATTCTGATAATCATGTTCGGCAGACCAGACATAGCAGGACCATTAAATAATCAATCGGAGCAAAATCTCCCGATCAGATCACTAAACGGGCCCTTTATCGTGGCTGAATGCGGTGTCAACTGGCGCGATCTTGTTGATGCTGATCAGATGATCAAGGCATCAGCAGAAGCCGGGGCCGATGCCTGCAAATTCCAAGCGTATAACCTCCACTTCATAAAACCTTTTTGCGGGTGGAAAACGAGCAAATTATCAGATAAAATCTCCGTTCATACCCGCGCGTCCGAACTGAACGCGATCCGGCTGGATGAATCCACCATCCGCTATCTATACTGGCGCTGTCAGCATCACGGCATAGAATTTATGTGCACGCCGATGTACCCGGAAGCGGTGGCGATGCTGGATCCTTACGTGAAGCGGTGGAAAGTGCGGTATGCGGATCGCATGAATCACGATATCCTTCAAAAGTGCATCGATACCAGAAAAGAGATCCTATGTTCAGAACAATCTCCGAAATTCCACGATCAGATCAAATCTCTCTATTGTTGTTCTGAGTATCCCCCTGCGCACCCCCCAATTATAGAAAACGTTTTGGGAATGTGGGGGTATTCGTGTCACATACCAGAATTTGGGCACTTATCCAACATTTGTGTAAATAAAATGACGTATCTCGAAGTGCACGTCAGGCTCGATCACTACGAACCCCCGCATTATTGCCCCATCGATACCGCAGTCAGCATCACCATGTCAGAGCTTGCGGAACTGTGCCGGAGGTTGAAGCAGTGAATCCTTTAAAATATCCAGAACCATATCGGCTTGCTTTTTGTATTGCATTAAGTATGGCATTATGTGAGATGCCAATATTTGTTCTTCTCGTTTTGGGGGTAAGATGAAAACAATACTAGTAACCGGCGGGGCCGGCAGTCTGGGGAAGGAGATTGTTGATATACTCATCAATCAAGGGCATAAGGTCAGGGCCTTTGACAACAACGAGGCAGGACTGGCCTCTTTATCGTATAGCAACATGCGGTTTACGCGGGTGTATGGGGATATCAGGGACTACGCACGGGTTCACTATGCAATGCGGGATTGCGATACCGTGATTCATTGCGCTGCGATGAAAAATTTAGACATTACCGAAGGCGATGTCCCTGAACTCAACCGCACGAATATCACCGGCTCTGAAAACGTAGCCAAAGCAGCTACTGAATGCGGGGTTGAGTGCTGCATTCTCATCAGCACCGATAAGGCGGTTTATCCCTCATCAGCATACGGGGCAAGCAAACTATCAGCGGAGTGGATCTGGAAATGGGCTCATAAGATCCAGGATAAAACGCGGTTCGTGATCTTCAGGTCCGGCAACTTCACGCAGAGCGCCGGGAACGTGCTTGAGGTGTGGGATCGGCAGAGTAAAGCGGGGGAATCGCTCACCATCACCGATCCGGACATGCAGCGGTATTTCATCGATACTCGGAAAGCAGCGGAGATTGTCGCGGGGATTCCAGAGTGGGCAAGGGGAGGGGATATTGTTATCCCGAGAATGCACCTGCATAAGATCCTCGATCTGATGTTTGAAGAGTATCCCAATTGTTCGTATAAGACAACAGGGATCCGGAGCGGTGAAAAGATGGGTGAACGGTTGATGACGGACGACGAAAAGATTGACTGGCAGAACGAAGAGGTTATGGTGATACGATGAAAACACTCGCAATTATCCCGGCCCGTGAAGGATCAAAGGGCATCAAGGACAAGAACGTCAGCACATGCAACGGAAAACCGCTGATATACTGGACCATTGAAGCGGCCCGGAAAGCAAAGGAGATCGACCGGCTCATTGTAAGTACCGATAGCACACGGTACCGCGATATGCTGGAGCAATACGGGAAAGATCTGTTCCCGTTCCTGCGCCCGGAGAAATACGCGAAGGATAAGAGCACATCGGCGGAGGTTGTTATCCACGCGCTCGATAAGATGTCTGAACTTGGTGAGGATTTCGATATCGTGATCCTGCTCGAACCAACATCCCCACTCCGCACACCGGAACA
>Ga0172381_10004301_pt1 | contig 14774 bp, 13 predicted proteins | sample Leawel6488metaG_FD_119754 | JGI IMG/M metagenome (GOLD analysis project Ga0172381, IMG submission 119754) | Leachate microbial communities from a municipal landfill in Southern Ontario, Canada - Leachate well 64-88 metaG | ecosystem: Engineered > Solid waste > Landfill > Unclassified | place...
AAAAAGGGGACAAGGTTTCCTTTGATAAGGTTCTTTTAGTTGATGATGGAAAAGATACCACAATTGGTACACCTTATATTACTGGAGCAAAAGTTGATGCTGAAATTATTGAAATAGGAAGAGCTCGTAAGATTCTCGTAGTAAAGTATAAACAAAAATCACGTTATTTGCGTCGCAATGGACACCGTCAGCCATATTTTAAAGTAAAAATACTTTCCATAAATTAAAAAAAATCTCTCAACCGAATGGTAAAGAGATTTTTTTAATTTAATAAACTAAGAAGATGTTTTTTGATTAAATTCATCTCTGTAAATAGAAATAAGAGTATCAAGTAAGCTTACAAGTAGTGGACCTACTAAGACTCCAATTGGACCCAAAAGTACAATACCACCAAGTACTGAAAAAAGAATTAACAAAGGTGGTATCTTTATTCTTTTTCCTACAATGATTGGGCTTAGTAAATTATCTATCATTCCTACCATTATTACTGACCAAATTAAAAGTCCAATAGCTGGAATTAAGTGACCAGTAGCAAAAAGAAAAATGATTGCTGGAACAGTTACTAGTGCCGTTCCAAAAGTAGGAAGCAGGGATGTAATACCAGCTGTTATTCCCCAAAGAGTTGGATTTGGTACGCCAAAAATAATAAAACCAATAGATACCAAAATTCCTTGAATTAGAGCAATTAAAAGATATCCTTTTACAATTTCATTTATTGATTGAGAGAGCCTATTTAATATTTTTTTGTCATCTTTGTCTGAAATTGGGCTTAACCTTATTAATGCATTTTGCCACCTAGTTCCATCTTTAAGAAAATAGAAGATACTAAAAATAATTAAAATAAATGAAACAATTGCAGACATTGTCACGTTAAATATATTTCCAATATTACTAAATAGAAATGAAATTAAATTAGAGATTTTTTGATTTATATCAAAATTTATACCATGAGGTAAAATATTTATGATTTTATCATTTATTGAATTAATAAATGGTATTGTTGATCCACTATTTACAACATAATTATAAACATTTTGAGTTTCATTAAATACTAATGTACTAATAAGAAAAAGTGGTCCACAAAATATTATTATAAAAAAGATTACAGTCAAAAATGATGAAAGCCATTCAGGTAATTTTATTTTGATAAACCATTTATAAAGTGGATATAATACTACTGAAATACAGGCCCCGAGAACTAGTACGATCCAAAAAGGACGAAAGATAAAAAATGCAAAAATAAATACAGCTAACAATAGCCCAAAGAAAAAATACTTCTCAATTGTTTTTGTTTCCATGCTAATAATTATATCATTTTTTAAAATTTTTAGTAATATATTTAAAAAAACATGTTATAATATTAAAATATGGTTTTATTCATTAATTTAAAATATATGAAAAAAATATTAACATTTTTAATTATTAGTGGGTTTTTTTTAACACTTTGTTTTATTCCTAGTTATTATGTTTCTGCTAGTGGAAATATATCTCCATTGAGAATTGGATCAATAAATAATAAAGATTTTGACCCAGTTTTAGCCTACCCTGAATGGATTGCTGTTTCAGGTAATTATGCAATTATTGGTTCTAATATAAGTAATGCTATTTCTATTTTAGATATTTCTGATCCCGATAATTTAGTTCAAGTCGGTTCTCTTTTTCATGGAGATGGAGGTGCTCAATTGAGAGCCCCTACAGCTATAGCTATTTCAGGTAATTATGCTTACATTACTTCCGCTGATGAATTAAATGAGGGTAATATTTTAGAAATAGTTGATATTTCTGATCCTACTGACCCAAGTCACGCAGGTTCTTTAGTCTTTCCAATTAATGAATATGGTCCTTACGGTATTTTTGTTTCTGGTAATTATGTATACCTTCCTGTCTATGGTGCAAATTGTTTAAAAATCATTGATGTTTCAGATCCAACTAATCCTTTTGAGATTGGAAGAATTAATCACGGAGATGGTGGTGCCAACTTAAATAGACCTTATTCTGTATATGTTGTTGGTAATTATGCTTATGTTGCTAATTACACTGGTGATTCTTTAGAGATAATAAATATATTAGATCCAGCAAATCCAGTACATTCGGGTTTAATTAAAAACGGAGATGGTGGAGCTAAGCTAGATGGCGCTTCTGGTGTTTCTGTTGTTGGTAATTACGCTTATGTTTTTTCTTTTAATAGTAAGGCAATGGAAATAGTAGATATATCAGACCCAACTAATCCAACACATATTAGTTCAATTTCTAATGGTGTAGGTGGTGTTAGTGCTAATGGTTTTGAAATTTATGTTTCAAGTAATTATGCTTATCTTTCAAGTTACTATGATAATACATTAGAAATAATTAATATATCAGATCCAGTAAATCCAGTGCACAGTGGTTCTATTTCTGATGGAGATGGTGGAATAGCCTTAAATCACCCTAGGGGGATTGCTCTTTCTGGTACAAATATATTTATAATTGCTACAGCAAGTAATGCTATTAATGTTATAGATGTTTCAGACCCTACCGATCCTACTTATAAAAGTTCTTTAATTCCTAGCGTACATTTAGGCTCACCTAATAAAATAAAAATATTAAATGATACCTATGCTTATGTTTTGTCTATCAACAGTAATGCCCTACAAGTTATTAATATTTCTGATTTAAGCAATCCAACACCTGAGGGTTTTTTATTATATCGTTTCGGTTCAGCTCAGTTAAATAGTCCTTTTGATATTGCTTTTAATGGTAATTTTGCATATATTGTTGGTACTAATCAAAATTCTAATTCTGGTAATTTAATTACTATTGATGTTTCAGATCCAGCTAATCCAGTTCACCTTAGTTCTAGCATCGGAGCCCCTTTTTCTACTGGGGCATATGGTATTGAAATATCAGGTGATTATGCTTTTATTACAGCTTATGGTAGTGATCTTTTGGAAATTGTAGATATAGCCACTGACCCAGCTAATCCCTCACACATAGCTTCTTTGTCAAATGGTGACGGTGGAGCCTTAATTGATGGACCTCGCGGTATTTATATTTCAGGTAATTATGCTTATATTGCTTCTAGTCTTAGTGATGCTTTAGAAATAGTAGATATTTCTGATCCATCTAATCCAACACATAGTGGTTCTATCTCTCATGGAGACGGCGGAGCTAAACTAGATGGTCCAAGAATGGTTTTAGTTAATGATAATTATGCTTATGTTTCTTCTTGGGATGGAGATTCTATTGAAATTATAGATATATCCAACCCAACTGCTCCTATTCATGTTGGTTCCATAGATAACATAGAAATTAATTCAGAGATTGTTCTAAATCCATTTGATATGCATATTTCTGACGGCTATCTTTATGTGAGCTATAGCGGATTAACAAATACTTTTTACATGGAAAATGGGGGATTAGTAATCATTGATGTTTCAGATCCAACTAATCCTGTGTATGTTGATTCAGTTATGGATGGTGATGGGGGTGCATTATTAAATGGATCTAGGGGATTTGATACTATTGGAGATTATATTTTAACAGCTAATGTTTCACCGACATCTAACTCAATAGAAATATTTAGAATTAAAGATAGTGTCATGCCAGTTATTACCATGAATGAATCTTCTACTTTGGAAATAACAAAAGGTAGTTCTTATGCTGACTCAGGTGCCACTGCTTTAGATGATGTTGACGGTGACTTAACTAGTAGTATTGTGGTGGTAAATAATGTAGACACAGATGTTCTTGGAACCTATACAGTTACTTATAATGTTGATGATCTTTCAGACAATCATGCTACTGAAGTTGTAAGAACTGTAAATGTAGTTAAAAATCATGTTTCTAGTGGAAGTATTCTTTATGGTTGTAAGGATATAAATGCTATTAATTATAATGCTTTTAGCTCTAGTAAGCCTGAATTATGTAAATACAATCAAGTAGATAATAATACTACTATTGTTGAAATTACCTCTAAGTCAACAGAACAAATTATAGAAGGTAATGAATGTTCAAATAAATTAATTATTACAGATAATCTAAAACAAGGTGATCGTAATGGAAAATATAGTAATTATAATAAAAGTATAGTAAATCAAGTAGATATTTTACAAAATCATATTAATAGAATTTTATCAGGTTCATATAAAGAAGCAGCTGGTCCGGTAGATGGAATATTCGGACCATTGACAAAAATAGGGGTAGAGAGATTACAGACATACCTTAATATTATTTTAAAACCAAGTCCACTATTAGTAGTTGATGGTATTGTTGGTCCAAATACTAAATTCGCTATAAATAATTCTTGTGGACAATAATATTATTGCCTATTTTTGAGGGCATTTTTGAGAGTATCATTGTCTGAGTATTCGAGCTCTGTGCCAGTAGAGAGACCACGTCCAAGAGATGAAATTTTTATATTTAAACTATCTGTTAGTTCTTTTATTTGAGCGCGTATATATGAATCAGTATGATCACCCTGTGGGCTTAGTGAAAAAGCTAAAATTATTTCAGTTAAGCCATTTTTATTTTTTTCATCTTTTGCTGATATTTTTTCCAGGAGTTCTTTAATTCTAACCCTAGAATTGGTATTTTTTTCAACAATTGGAACAAGGCCACCTAAAATAAAATATTTTCCATGGTAGATATTACTTTTTTGTATACTTTCTAGGTCAGAATCTTTTTCTATAATCATTAGGAGGGAATTATCAATATTTGGATTGGAACATATTTCACAAAGATTATTTTTATTTAGATTTTGCTTAGGTGAAAGAAAAAACTTAAAACATTCTTTACATTGTGAGACTTCTTTTTTCAATTCTAAAACTAATAGAGATAAATTTTTAGCGTAGCTGGGATTTTTATACATTAAAAAATATACAAAACGTTTTGCTTGTCTTTCACCAATTCCTGGAAATTCTTTAAAAATTTCGGTAAGTTTTTCTATTGTGTCCATTTTTAAAACTCATCTAATTCGCTACTAATTTTTGATGCAGAAAATTCACTCAAGCTGCTTTTTTCCATATTTAGGAAAGTTGTTGTTTTTTCATCAAAATATAAATCAACTTTTCCAGTTGGTCCATTTCTATGTTTCTCAATTAAAATTTCAGCAATATTTGTTTTTTCAGATTCATCTTTACCTTTATCCTCTCTATGAATAAACATAACTACATCAGCATCTTGCTCTATAGAACCAGAATCACGTAGGTCTGAAAGACGAGGCTTGCCACCGCGAGATTCGACAGCACGAGAAAGCTGTGAGAGGGCGAGAACTGGTACATCTAATTCTTTTGCTAGGCTCTTTAAAGACCTTGAAATTTCAGTTACTTGATTTACCATTGAGTCGTAGTTCTTAGAAGTAGTCATAAGCTGTAAATAGTCAACAACAATCAAATCTAAGCCTTTTTCAGCCTTTAGGCGACGGGATACGGCCTTCATCCGAACAATAGAATTTCCTGGTTGATCATCAATATATATTTTTGCTTTAGATAATTTATCCAGTGAATCTCTAAGTTGTGAAAATTCTTTATCAGCACTTAATCTTCCAGTACGTAAGCTCCAGGCATTCACACGAGACTCTGCTGAAAGCATTCTATCTACTAATTGTTGTGATGACATTTCAAGTGAAAAAATACCAACTGATTTATTGTGAACAGTCGCAGACATACGAGCTATGTCTAATGCTAAGGTTGTTTTACCTACAGATGGTCTAGCTGCTAGAATAATTAGATCAGATTTTTGTAAGCCAGAAAGTATATTATCTAAATCTTTAAAACCAGTCGGCAAGCCACGTAGTCCATCTTTATGTTCGTGTAATTTTTCTAAACGCTCCCATGCTTCTGGTAATTCATCTTTTATACTTGTGAATTTTTGTCCCTTTGGTGAAGAAACAACACTAAATATTTTTTTCTCTGCCAAATCTAAAATATCGTCCATGTGGTCGTCGCCCTCTTCAAATGCTAATTCAGAAACATAATCAGCTGCGTCAATTAGACTTCTTAAAACATATTTTTTTTGTACAATTTCTCCATAATGTTTAACATTGGTGGAAGAGGGAACTATATTAGTTAATTCTACTAGGTATTGATTTCCACCTATTGCATCTAGTAATTTTTGTTCTTTTAATTTTGTTGAAAGAGAGAGCATGTCAATAGGTTCGTTTTTCACAGCAAGATCTTGCATTGCTCGAAAGATTATTTTATGTTTTTCAACATAAAAAGAATCTGGATTTATTACATCTTCTATTTCATTCATTGCATCCTTTCGGAGCATTATAGAGCCAAGTACTGCTTTTTCTGAATCAATACTTTGTGGCGGAATACGAATTTCATTTTTTCTATTTTTTACCATGGTGTTATTCTAGCATAGTAAAAAAATAGTCAAAATCTAGAAGTTAGCAAAACTGTTATTAAAATGTGGATATATGTAGTGGTGGATTTAGTCCTTATCTTTTGCTAAAATATAAGGATGGAAAATCAAAAAAAAATAGTATTAACAGGAGATAGACCAACTGGTAGATTACATTTAGGGCATTATGTTGGTTCTATTCAAAATAGATTAAAACTTCAAGATGAAGCCGATAAGTCTTTTTATATGATAGCCGATATTCAAGCTCTTACTGATAATGCAGATAATCCAGAAAAAGTTAGAAATAATGTTCTAGAAGTTGCATTAGATAATTTAGCTTGTGGTCTTGATCCTAAAAAAACCATAATGTTTATTCAATCAGAAATTTCAGAGATTGCTGAATTAACTGTTTTATTTTTAAATTTAGTAACTCTTGCACGTTTAAAGAGGAATCCTACGGTAAAAAGTGAGATGAAGCAAAAAGGTTATGGTGAAGATGTGCCGGCTGGATTTTTAGCATATCCAGTTTCTCAGGCTGCTGATATACTTTTTGCTAAATCAAATTTAATTCCGGTTGGCGAAGATCAATTACCTGTTATTGAACAAGTAAATGAAATCGTAGATAGTTTCAATCGTTTATATGGAAAAACATTTGATCGTGTAAAACATTTAGTAGGCGACACACCAAGGCTAGTAGGTACTGATGGAGGTTCCAAGATGGGTAAATCATTAGATAATGGAATTTATCTTTCTGATAGTTATGAAATTATTTCCAAAAAAGTTATGAATATGTACACTGATCCAGGCCACATTCACGTAGAAGATCCAGGTAAAGTAGAAGGTAATGTTGTATTTATATATTTAGATATTTTTGATGAAAATAAAGATGAAGTTGCTGATCTAAAAAAACAATATGAAAAAGGAGGATTAGGAGATGTAGTAATAAAAAAGAGATTGATTGAGGTTTTGGAAAAAATAATAAAACCAATTCGGGAGAAGAGAGAAGAATTATCTAAAAATCCTGAAAAAATTATGAAGATCCTAGAAGATGGAACAGAGCAAGCTCGCAGTGTTGCTAGTGCAACAATGCTCGAAGTTCGTAAAGCTATAAAGATTGACTATTTTTAAAAAATTATCTTCAACTTTATTGTATTTGACATATTGTCATTTTTTTTGTATTATATTTATAAATAAAGTTTGTAACTTTACAAGAATAAATAAAAGTAATAATTTTAAAATTTTTTTTTATGGAAAATTTAATCAATCCTTACCCAATCAAAATGTTTGTATTTGGAAATGACACAAATCTTGGAAATAAAATAGCTAGCTATTTACAAACAACACCGGCAGAATATGAAATTGTTGTATTTCCTGATATGGAAAGAATTCCACATCAAACAGAAACAGTTCGTGGTTTAGATGTTTTCATTATTTTAACTAGTCAAAATGGTGAAGAAATCGACAAGTGGCTTATTGATTATTTGCGTTTTATTTATGCAATAAAAAGTGGTAGTCCTCATCGTATAACTGTGGTTCTTCCAAAATCTGTTCACCAGAGAGCTGATGTAAAAAATTACAAATTACGTCAACCAAGATTGACAAGTTTTTATCCAGATTTAATGAAAACTGCTGGAGCTGATTATATTATTACATGCAAATTACATAATCCAGCTAGCTGTACTATGAACCCGCCAATGGATAATACAGATACTACTTTTCTAATTGTTGATAAGATAATAGAAAATTTCCCTGATTTATCAAAAATAATTATTGCTGCTACTGATTTGAGTGGAGGAAAATATTTTTCACGAAAAGTTTCAAACAAATTGCAGGTTCCATTAATTATCACAGATAAAGAAAGAAATCCAATCACAAATGAAAGTAGTGCTATAAAAGTTTATTCTTATGGTGAGATTTCTGAGGAAAGAACAAAGGTTGTTTTTATTGATGATATAATTAGTACATTTGGAAGTATGTCTGATGCCGCTGATGCTTTAAAAGAAAAATTTTCTTTTATTACAGATTTTTACGCAGCAGCTACACATGCAGATTTTACTAAAAAAACTTGTGAAAATATTATTAAATCTAAATTTAAGGAAGTTTGGATTACAGACACAGTTCCAGTAAAGCAAGCATATTTAGAAGAAATAAAAGAAAACGGCAAAGAAGTTGTTGTCATTTCTGTGGCAAAATTATTAGCTAAAGTGATTGACAATGTTCACAATGGCCGTCAAATCTCCCTTTTGTGGGAGTAGTTTAGTAAATCAAAAAGAGGATTTTAAATAAAATCCTCTTTTTTTATTACCAATTTTATGATATATTTTAAGAACCTGTCCCGTTAGAAATTCTACGAGATTGGGATAAGGTTGATTTATAAAAATTAAAATTTCTAATGGGATGAAAAATAGAATTTATATTAAAGATTTAAAAGAGAATGAAGGAAAAGAGATTATTATTGCCGGCTGGGTCAATGTACGTCGTGATCAGGGTAAAATGGTTTTTTTTGATATGCGGGATATGACTGGTATGGTACAATGTATTACTTTACCTTCACACACAGAGGCTATTTTAAAAGCAAAAGAAATCCGACCTGAGTGGGTCCTAAAAGTTACTGGATTAGTAAACAAACGTCCTTCAAAAGATATAAAAATCGATATACTAAATGGAGATATAGAATTAGAGGTTTTAAATATTGAAGTATTGAGTAAAGCTGAGGAATTGCCATTCGATATGTCTCTTGAAGGATATAATTTAGAATTGGTTACAGAATTAGACAATAGAGCTTTAGTTTTGCGTCACCCAAAAGTTCAAGCAATTTTCAAAGTACAAGAAACCATAATAGATTCTTTTAGAGAGTTTATGAAACAAAATAATTTTTTTGAATTTCAGGCTCCGAGTATTGTCCCAGCTACAGCTGAAGGTGGAGCTGAGGTTTTTAAAATTGATTATTTTGACAAAAAAGCATATTTATCTCAATCGCCTCAATTATACAAACAAATAGTAATGACTGCTTTTGAAAGAGTTTTTTCCGTAAATAAAATTTTCCGAGCAGAACCAAGTACTACTACCAGGCATTTAACAGAAGTTGTTTCTTTGGATGCTGAAATGTCATTTATTGATAGTTGGAAAGATGTGCGTGATATGTCTGAGAATACAATTAAATATATTTTAGAACAAGTAAATATAAAAAATGCTGAACATTTAAAGTTATTAGAAGTAGATCTACCAAAAATGATAGATTATACACCTACAATGTCTTTAACTGAAGCACAGCAGAAAATATTTGATATTTATGGACGAGACAATAGGGGAGACAAAGACTTAAGTTCTCAAGATGAAGTTGAAATAGCTGAAATTGTTAAAAAAGAAACTGGATCAGATTTCGTTTTTGTTTATGGTTTTCCAACTCGTGAAAAGCCTTTTTATGTTTTTCCAAGTGAAGAAAATCCATTATTTAATGAAGGCGTAGATTTAATTTGCCGAGGACGTGAGTTATTAAGTGGCGGTAGAAGAATAAATAATTATGAACAACTGATGGAACATGTAAAAATCTGGGGAATGGAACCAGAGAAAATTAAAATGTTTTTGGAGTCATTTAAATATGGTTGTGCTCCTGAGGGTGGTTTTGCTTTTGGTGCTGAACGTATTACCATGCAATTTTTAAATTTAAAAAATATCCGTGAAGCTTCTATGTTTCCTAGAGACATGGAAAGAATCGATGAAAGATTTTCTAATCAAGAATAAAATATATGAAAATAAATTTAAAAAAACCAAATAATGAGAAAGATGTTTTATTTATAAAGATTAATTCTAGTTATACAGATGAAATCATAAAAGAAAATGGAGTGAAAACTCTATACTTAAAGGTGGATGAAAAGATGAATCTTCGTAAACTATTTCTACTAATTCGGAAAATGGTAATTACAGCCAAGGGTACCAAGACAGAAAAAATTTGTTTTGATTTTTCTGATTTTGCTACTTGCGTTAGGCAAGACCTAACGCAAACAGCTGAGATAATTGGTTCACAACTAGATTTTGCAAATTATGAATTTAATGATTATAAAACCAAACCAAAAGAAGGGTTTAATTTAATAAAAGAGGTTTATATTTTAAATACTAATAAAGAAATTGAAAAAAGTATTTTAAAAGGTCATAGTATTGCAGAGGAAGTAAATAAAACTCGCTCACTTGCAAATACTCCCGGTGGTGACATGACTCCACAAATTTTAGCGCAAAAAGCCAAAGAAGCAGTGAAAGGATTACCTGTAAAAGTGACTGTATTGGGTGAAAAGGAAATGGTAAAAGAAAGGATGCAAGGAATACTTTCTGTTGGACGTGGTTCAGATGAAGAATCCAAGTTTATTATTATGGAATATAAAGGCTTGAAAGATAGTAAGCCGATTGTTCTTGTTGGTAAAGGTGTGACCTTTGATGCAGGAGGAATAAATTTGAAACCATCTTCTTCACTTTTGGGAATGAATATGGACATGTCTGGAGGTGCAGCAGTAATTCATACCATGGCACTTGTGGCAAAAATGAAATTAAATAAAAATGTTATTGCTTTAATTCCTTCAGTTGAAAATATGACTTCTGGAAAAAGTTATCGTCCGGGAGATGTGATCCGCTCGATGTCTGGCAAGACTATTGAAATTTTAAATACTGATGCAGAAGGCCGAGTAATTTTAGCTGATGCTTTGAGTTATTCACAAAAATATAAACCAGAATTAGTAATAGATGTTGCGACCTTAACTGGGGCTGCAGCAGTAGCATTAGGAGAAAGAGCCTCAGCTATTTTTACAGAAGATGATGAACTTTCGAGAGCATTTGAAAAAGCAGGTGAGGAGACAGGGGATTATGTCTGGCGTTTGCCTCTTTGGGAAGAATATGAAAATGAAATAAAAGGTAGCTTAGGTGACTTTACTAATGTTCATAATAAAGATTCTCGTTATGGTGGAGCGATCTACGCTGCGAGCTTTTTGCATCAATTTATAAAAGGAACAAAATGGCTACACATAGATATGGCACCTAGAATGACCTCTATGGCAGGTGAATATTTAGCGGGAGGAGCACTTGGCACACCGGTACGTGCTATTTATAGGTTTATAGAAAATAATTAAATTATGCACGAAAAAGTAGATATATTAAAAGGAATAGAGGATACGACTGCCAAGGTAAATAAGGTTTTTGGCGAGAAAGGTAGAGATGTATTTTCAAGATATCCTTTGACTTTTGCTTTGTTGATTGTTTTTGGAGCCACCTTAGTGACTCAAGGTATAAAAGATTTATTATTAAGTATTCCATTTCTAAAAAATAGTCCATTTACTATGCTCGGACTTGGTTTGTTAATTTTAATTATTACCGGCACTTTGTATAAAAAATTAAAAAAATAAAATGAATGAATTGGAACAAATAAAAAAAGATATTGAAGAAATCAAGGAAAGAAATGCTCGAGTGGAGATAGATAAGAAATGGGAGACGAGTATTTTTCGAAAAGTCTTAGTAGCTATTTTAACCTATACAGTAATAGTTATATTTTTTACATTCGCTCATCTCTCTAAACCATTTTTGAATGCTATTGTACCAACTTTGGGTTTTGTGCTTTCAACTGCATCAATTCCATTTTTTAAAAAACTTTGGCTTAAATATCGCAAAAATTAATTAGCAATGTTAGAATAAACGAACTATGGTACAAATTAAAAAATTATATAAAAACGACAAGGAATTTATTGGAAAAGATATGGAGTTAAACGGATGGGTAAAGACAGTTCGGTCTTCGGGTGGAATTGGTTTTTTAGAAATTACTGATGGAAGTTTTTTTCGTAGCTTGCAGGCAGTGTTTAATTCGACAACTATTTTTAAAAAGAACGGAGAAGAGATAAAAGACGGCTTTGAAGAAATTGAAAAATTACCGATTAGCTCTGGTGTAAATATAAAAGGAATACTCCAAACGTCTCCGGCCAAAGGACAGCTTTTTGAATTAAAAGCGACAGAAGTTAGTTTACTGGCAACTTCAGACTCTGATTATCCTTTACAAAAGAAAGGTCATAGTATGGAATTCTTGCGCACAATTGCGCATTTACGTCCTCGTAGTAATACTTTTCAAGCAGTATTTCGATTACGTTCAGTTTTGAGTTTTGCTGTTCATAAGTTCTTCCAGGAAAAAGGTTTTGTTTATGTTCAAACCCCAATCATATCGACCTCTGACGCTGAGGGTGCAGGTGAAATGTTTAATGTGACAACATTAGATTTAAAAAATATCTCAAAAAATGAAAAAGGTGAGATTGATTACGAACAAGATTTTTTCGGTAAAAAAGCAGGATTAACAGTAAGTGGACAATTGGAAGGAGAAGCGACAGCATTAGCTTTCGGACAAATTTATACTTTTGGTCCGACTTTCCGTGCTGAAAATAGCCATACCTCTCGTCATGCTTCTGAATTTTGGATGATTGAACCAGAAATTAGTTTTGCTGGATTGAAAGAAGATATGGAGCTAGCGGAAGAAATGATGAAATATTTAGTCGACTATGTTTTGCGTGAATTACCTGAAGAAATGGAATTTTTTAATAAATTTATTGATAAGACATTACTTGAACGTTTAAATAAAATAAAGGATGCTGAATTTAAACACTTAACTTACAGCGAAGCAATAGAAATATTAGAAAAATCTGAAAAAAAGTTTGATTACCCTCCAAAGTGGGGAATTGATTTGCAAACAGAGCATGAAAGATATTTAACTGATGAAGTTATTAAGGGTCCTGTCTTTATTACTGATTATCCAAAAGATATAAAGGCTTTTTATATGCGTCAGAATGACGATGGTAAGACAGTAGCAGCAATGGATCTACTTGTCCCGGGTGTTGGTGAAATTATTGGTGGTAGTCAGCGTGAAGAAAGATTAGAAAATCTAGAGAAAAGAATGGATGAGATGAAATTACCAAAAGAAAATTATTGGTGGTATTTGGATTTACGTAAATATGGTGGAGTAAAGCATGCAGGCTTCGGCTTGGGTTTCGAACGAGCTATTATGTACCTTTCTGGAATGCAAAATATTCGCGATGTTATACCATTTCCAAGAACTCCAGGGAGTGCAGATTTTTAATAATTTACTATAAAAATTATGAGAGTTTGGGATATACATCCAAAGCATTTATGTAGAAAACATTTACTTGCTGAGCATAGAGAATTGCATGGTCTTTGGAATATTTTAACTATTCACCATGGAAAAGGCGGATATTCGAGACATCCAGAGACCTTAAGATGGGTAGGAAAAGAAAAAGCATTATATCAAAGGCATCAATCCTTGGTAAAAGAGTTTAAGGTAAGAGGTTATCATCATTATTCTCCTTTAAATATAAAATATATTAAAGACAGTAAAGGTGGACAAAAGTTTTTTATTAATACAATTAAGGAGCAGAAGGAAATTCTAAAGAAAAAACCTTGTGAATGTTTATTGGATTAGTATATAATATTTATATGAATACAACATATACTTGGTATCAAAGTTTAATAAAACCTTTTTGGGCACCACCAGCATGGGTTTTCGGTCCAATTTGGACATTTTTATATGTATTGATTTTTATTTCTTTTGGAACGGTTTTTTATAAAGTGTTTAATAAGCAATTATCTTGGGTTGTCGCATTACCATTTATCTTAAATTTAATTTTTAATTTAATTTTTACACCAATTCAATTTGGTTTGCAAAATAATTATTTAGCCGCTCTCGATATACTCCTCGTGCTTGGTACTCTAATTTGGGCAATAGTTGTGATATACCCGCATATTAAATGGGTAGCATTAATAAATATTCCTTATTTAATTTGGGTTTGTATTGCTACAGTTTTACAATTAAGTGTCACTTATTTGAATAGATAATTATTAATTATTTTTTAAATTATGAATAAAAAAAATATTTTGTTTGTTATATTTGTTTGTTTTGTTCTTTTTCCAATATCAGTCTTGGCTCATCAACCAAGAATTATGGAGAGTAATGAGGCTGTTGTAATTGAGCCAGAAATTTCCAAGGCATATTATGCTCAACTAGATGGTGAACCACAGTTTTATAGCATAAAATCAGAAGTACCTTTTGATCTTTACGTAAATATTTTAGTACCAGACATAGAAGGCCAAAAAACTGATGTCGTAGCTTATATTTTAAAAATAAATGAGACTAGTAATGAAATTATTAAAGTTCTTGATGGTACAGACTTTGAATGGAAAAAGTTTTTTGAGCCTTTTGGTTACGATAGTTATTTAATGGGGCCAGAATATAAAATACTGGTTGAGGCAGGAGAGTATGAGGTTCAAGTTACTAGTGAGAATTATGATACTAAATATTCATTAGCTATTGGTGAAAAAGAAAATTTTAATGTAAGTGAAATTATTAATGCAGTAAGCTTAATTCCACAAATAAAATCTAATTTTTTTAATGAAATACCAATTAGTTTTATTTT
>Ga0172381_10004302_pt1 | contig 14773 bp, 15 predicted proteins | sample Leawel6488metaG_FD_119754 | JGI IMG/M metagenome (GOLD analysis project Ga0172381, IMG submission 119754) | Leachate microbial communities from a municipal landfill in Southern Ontario, Canada - Leachate well 64-88 metaG | ecosystem: Engineered > Solid waste > Landfill > Unclassified | place...
AGAGCTGATTGTCAGTCGCTGGTGTTGCTTAATACTTACGAGGGGGGCATTAAGCTCATGGAGCGATGGGAAAAAGAATTTAAACTTCCTGCTGTTGATAAGTATTACGGGTTATTTTCTGATCATCCTGCAGGAGCTGAACGAAAAATATATTGTCTTAATGCGTACGCTGAACCAAAAAGGTAATTTTTATGAATTTAACAAGAACTCATAGGGTTGGGTTTGTGCTGGCTTTATTGTTGACTGGTTTTTCACAGACAAAGATGGTTGAATATGTTGAAGATGCCTATCTTATGCAAGCGTCAGCACCTCTTGTTGCTCTTGCTGATAAAATTGCGCAGTCGGTAAATTTTGAGGGTAATTATGAGATTGTTAGCGCTAAGAAGGCGGGACTGCAGATAAATCCAGCAAATAGATTTATGGGAAAAGGTATTAACCCTCAGACAAAAAATCCGTTCATTACCATAAATCCAGAATGGTTTTTGAATATCCCACAGGAACAACAAACTTTCATGCTTACACGTGCTTTTGTAGCGTTTCAAAAAGGGATTGTGCCGTTTAGCGTGAACGTCATATTTTATATGTATGTTTTTTTGGATTTCATGTTCCTTTTCTTCATTTATTGGTTGCTTGGTAGAGTTCTCTTGGTTGGGAGAAGATGGTGGGTACGTCTTTTCGCTGCTTTAGGAATAGTACTAGTGCTTGAGGTGGTAGTTTTCGATAAAATTGAACTGAAGCTTAAGTCGCATTTCATTAGTCTCCATGATAGGAAGATTAATGAAATTGTTGTGCAAAAAACCGGAAATAGAGATGCGGCTATCAAAGCCTGTGAATGCTATGATGCTGTAATAAAGGCTGAGTTGAAAGATGGCGAAACATTCTGGACGCCCTACGCGACTACGTTTGAAGACTATGTAAAAGCTTTGAAAAAAAATAATTAAACTACCAGGAATTAGGGAGGTTGTTTTTATGCAATTCATCAGAAGGTATGTCACGGGTTTTGCGTGTGTACTATTTTTAATTGGTTTTATACAAGCGAAGATGATTGAATATGTTGAAGATGTCTATCTTATGCAAGCGCCAGCACCTCTTGTTGCTCTTGCTGACAAAGCAGCACAGTTGGTAAATTTCGAGGGTAATTATGAAGTTATTGTGCCTAAAAAGGCAGGTCTTCTTATAAATCCATGGAATAAGTTTGTTGCCAGCGGTATTAATCCACAAACAAAGAATCATTTGATGATTATAAATCAAGAATGGTTTTCAACTGTTCCAAAAAATCAGCAGGATTTTTTACTTACTCGAGCTTTTGTTATGTTTAAAGAAGGCTTTACACCATTGAGCGTGAAGGTGGCGATTCCTTTTTCCTTTTTTCTTTTTGGTATTATTTTGATTTTCGGTATCTTGCAGCTTTTAAGGAGAACTCCTTTAGCAAATCAACGATCGTGGGTGCGAATTGTGGTTTCTATAGGTATAGCAGCTATTTTTAATGTGATGATTACCACTCCCGTGAGCACAAAGCTGACGGTGTACTGTGCTTCTCTGCATGACATGAAGATCAATGAATTAGTAGTTCAGAAAACAGGAGATAGAGAAGCTGCGGTTAAGGCACTTGAACACATTGATAGGGTAATAAAGGCTGAGTTGAAAGATGGCGAAACCTTTTGGACGCCCTACGCGACTACGTTTGAAAACTATGCACAAGCTTTAAAAAAATAACTCTTTGCTCATGAATGTACAAGAAGGCTCATACCTTACGGTTCTGGGCCTTCTTTTTTGCGATTGTTATCTTTTTAGAAGATGTATTTTTTTTATGGCGTGATTTTCTATCAACTGCCTTTTTCACAACATTTTTCTCGCATTCTACCTGTGTTACTGGGGGATTTTGCTTAGATAAAAGGTGACTTTTTGCATACCAGTTAAGCGCAACACAGAGGCCAAGACCAACCAATAATTTGTATTTCACTTTCCACTCCCCCCTCAAGAACTAAATTATATTCCGTTAGTTATTTTTTATAAAAATAACATAATCAGAGAGTTGAATTCAAGAATTGGTAAATATTTTCAATGAGAAAGTTTTTTTGATGGTTTCCATCGTTTAAGAAGTTCTTTGCATAAAATCTCTTTAGGATTTTGGTGCGGGTGTTCTTGGCAGGAAGCTGTTGTCTTTTCAACGCTCATTGCAAGTGTTGCGGTATCACAGGCTGTACTATCAATATGATCAATAGCAGGGAGGAGGTGCCGCTCCATGATCTTTTTAACATCCTGTTCCTGAAGTACTTCATAGAGAAGGGTGTCGAGTAGGGCGAAGAAATCAACTACGCTTTGTTGAAGCTCAGCGGGAGATTCTTGTGGATTAAGTTGTAACCCTCGTTGAAGAGATTGGGCAACGAGCTTTTTAAGGGCAGGTTGTTCATTTTCAAAAAGCCACTGAAGGAGCTGTAATAACTCGGGGGATACAACGAATTGATTGTTGTCGCGATCAAAAGAATTAGGATTATTCATGGCTCACCTTTTATCGCCCTCGGAACATACGTTCATGGATCTTCTTGAGTCGCTCAATTCTTTTCTGTACCGGAGGGTGGGTAGAAAAAAGAGAAGAGAAACTGATACCGTCTATCGCATGGAGTGGATTTACAATAAACAAATGTGCAGTTGCGGGAGATATTTCCCTGTCTTCTGCTGTCCGAGCATGAGATGAAGTACGTGTTAATTTTTCAAGAGCGCTTGCAAGGGCAAGAGGATCCTTACTTATACGTGCTCCTTCTTCGTCAGCTAAATATTCTCGTGAACGGGAAATAGCCAGCTGAATAAGAGCTGCAGCCAGCGGCATTAAGATAGCTACGAGGATGAGAACAAGAGGATTTTGGCCATTCTTGCGATCATCTGAATTCGAAAAGAAGGCGCGATAACGAAGCGTATCAGCAATAAATCCGATAGCTGAAGCAATCGTTGCTGCCATAGTGCTAATTAAAATGTCTCTATTCTTTATATGGGATAGTTCATGAGCTAAAACGCCTCGAAGTTCACCTTTATCAAGTAACGAGATAATACCTGTTGAAAGGACAACAGAAGAGTGATGAGGATTTCTTCCCGTGGCAAATGCATTTGGTTGATTGCTTTCGATAAACCAAAGTTTTGGCATAGGAAGTCGAGCTGCTTGGGTAAGCTCCTGTACCGTCTCATAAATTTCGGGATGACTGTCGGCGTGAAGAGGTTGTGCCTTGTGCATATAAAGAACTATCTTTTCTGAAAAAAAGTAGGCGCCAATGTTCATAATCAGCGAAAAGATGAATGCTATAGCGATGCCGTCATAGCCATTAACAAGCCCACCAACGAGCATCAAAAGGCCGCTTAAGCCTGCGAGTAATATAACTGTTTTTAATCTGTTGAACATACGAGCCTCAGGGTAATAGTTAGTGCTTATGACTCAGTGTGGTCATTAGAATCTTCTTTTTTCAAGGGTTGGCATGAATTTTTAAGATATGCCAGTCTTTGCACGGCATGTTTAATAATTTCTTGATTATCCGTGCTTTCTTTGGTTAATTCTTGCTGCATGTTTTTAAAAAGCATATTCATATCTCGTTGCATCTTGGCCATCTGTTTTTCAAGTTTTAAAATGACTTCAACACCGGCTAGGTTAATACCAAGCGTATGGGTTAGATGAATAATTTCTTCTAAGCGATTAACGTCTTCTTCAGAAAAAAGACGCGTGTTCCCATCTGAGCGCTTGGGGCAGAGAAGTCCTTCTTTTTCATAGAGGCGGATAGTCTGCTGGTGCACAGAAAATATTTTTGCTACTGCTGATATAGAAAAATATCCTTTTTTTCTTTTCATAAACCAAACTCTTTAATTAGTAGTGGCTATCATTCTTTACGCTTCTATTTCAAAGTATACCATGTTTTCTCTCTTTTTTGATGATCATTAGGTGAAAACAGGTTATCAACAGTTTTTTTTGCTTTTTTATGGCCGTTAGGTCCTTGTTTCTCTGTATTAACCCATTAACTGCTATACGTTAAATTTGATAAGAACTATATCTCCATCGCGGGTTTTATAGTCCTGCCCTTCAATGCGTAGTTTTCCAGCTTCTTTGAGCTTAACTTCGCTCTTATAGGTCATGAGATCCGTGTAATTAAACAGCTCTGCGCAGATAAACCCACGTTCTAAATCAGAGTGAATTTCTCCTGCTGCTTGTCTAATTGTTGTCCCATCTTTTATTGGCCATGCGTGTATTTCTTGTGGTCCGCAGGTAAAGAATGTGATCAGATTTAAGTTTTTGTACGTTTTAGCAATAATCTCATCGAGGCCCTTGTGCTCTAAGCCCATGAGTGCAGCCATCTGTACAGCATCTTCGTCTGATAGTTGTGATAGTTCATATTCAAGTTTTGCGCATACAGGGATAACGCGATTTTGCCCAAATTTTTGTACCAGTTGTTGGTAGAAGGGATTTTGTTCGTAGCCCTTGTTTGCTATTTCATTCTCTGAGATGTTTGCAATGATGAGGAATCTTTTTGCAGAAAGTAGGGGGATTGTTTTTACCAAGCTTTGTTCAATAAGTTGATTGATGGCAATGATATCTTGTCGATCGATTGTTTGGCTTACCTTATTAAGAAGAACTTCTTCGGCCTGTAGTTCTTTAAGCTCGGCTGGTTTTTGTTGAACGGTCTTTATAAGTTGGGCGATTTTTATTTTTCTTTTCTCGATGGATTCCATGTCTTTGAGCATAAGTTCGGTCATGATAATGTCATAATCGGCAATCGGATCGAGTTTGTTTTGTACACTTGTAATAAGGGGGTCTTCGAAACAGCGTAGTACGTGTAAGATCAAATCTACTTCTCGTATATGACTTAAAAATTGATTACCCAGTCCTTCTCCTGAAGCTGCTCCTTTAACGAGGCCTGCAATATCAAAAAATTGGACCGTTGCGGGAATTTCCTTTTTTGAATGATAAAATTCCATGAGGTTTTTTATGCGTTCGTCAGGAGCCGCTGTACAGGCAATATGGGGTTCTATGGTACAGAAAGGGTAGTTTTCGGCAGGGACAGATGATTTGGTAAGAGCGTTAAAAAGGGTAGATTTGCCCACGTTGGGAAGTCCGACTAAGCCAGCGCCTATACTCATGGTGATTCCTTGATCAAAATAAGAGAAATAAAAAAGACGAGAGCAGGTTGTCCCCACTCTCGCCAGACTTGTGATTACTGTTTGTTATCTTCAGAAGAAGGTTCTTCTTCAGGAGCCTTTTCTTCAGGCTTTTGTTCTTCCTGGTGTTGTTTATATAAAATTTCAGCAACCTTATGGGAAGATTTCAACAACTCGTCAGTTGCATTCTGCAATTCTTGAGCATTGTTGGCGTGCTCCTTAAGAGCAGCCTTTGCCTTCTCAAGGGCTTCCTGAGTGTTCTTAATGTCTTCTTCTGTAAGTTTATCCTTCTGTTCGGAAAGAGTGCGCTCAACGTCAAGAATGAGGCCATCGAGACGATTTTTCTTTTCGATTGCTTCACGAACCTTTTTATCTTCAGATTCGTGAAGTTGAGCTTCTTTTACCATGCGTTCAACTTCTTCTTTTGAAAGACCGCTGCTACTTGTAATGGTAATTTTTTGCTCTTTTCCTGTTGCTTTGTCTTGAGCTGATACGTGGACGATACCATTAGCATCAATATCAAAGGTGACCTCAATCTGAGGTATTCCACGACGTGCTGAAGGGATACCGTCAAGTCGGAACTGTCCAAGGACCTTGTTGTCCTGGGCAAGTTCTCGTTCGCCTTGTACAACCTTTATATCAACAGCCGTTTGATTGTCAGCTGCCGTACTAAAGACTTGTGATTTGCGCGTAGGTATGGTCGTATTTCGTTCAATAAGGCGAGCGGTAATACCGCCTTCTGTTTCAATTCCCAGGGAAAGGGGGGTAACGTCAAGTAAGAGTACATCAGTAACATCGCCACCTAAGATTGCTCCTTGGATAGCTGCGCCAACGGCAACAACTTCATCGGGATTCATTGATTTGTTTGGTTCTTTCCCAAAGAAATCTTTTACCAGCTGTTGGACCTTTGGCATACGCGTTGAGCCGCCAACGAGTAATATTTCGTCAAGTTGGCTCTTATTGATACCAGCATCATCCATTGCTTTTTTGCAAGGCTTAAGGAGTCGTTCAAAAATATCAGCACACAAATCTTCGAGCTTTGCTCGAGACAATTTTACTGACAAATGTTTTGGGCCGGAGGCATCGGCTGTAATGAAGGGCAAATTGATTTCTGTTTCATGCATGCTCGAAAGTTCAATTTTTGCCTTTTCTGCAGCTTCTCTCAGGCGTTGAAGTGCCATTTTATCGTTAGAAAGATCAATGCCTTGTTCTTTTTTATATTCTTCGATCAAATAGCGTATAATTTTTTGGTCGATATCATCACCACCAAGATGCGTGTCACCGTTTGTTGATTTTACTTCGATGATGCCGTCATGGATTTCGAGGATAGAGATATCAAATGTTCCGCCGCCGAAGTCAAATACGGCGATTGTACCATTCTTTTTCTTGTCCAATCCGTAAGCGAGGGCTGCGGCCGTTGGTTCGTTAATAATTCGTTTAACGTCAAGTCCAGCGATTTGTCCAGCTTCTTTAGTTGCCTGACGTTGGGAATCGTTGAAATAAGCAGGGACCGTTATGACTGCCGCCGTTATGGCGTGGCCAACATAGTTTTCTGCTGCTTGCTTAAGTTTTGCAAGGATGGCAGAAGAGATTTCTTGCGGGGAATATTCCTTGCCTTGGGCAAGAATACCTGCATCGCCATTGCTTCTCTTTGCGATCTTATAAGGGAGGTCTTTGCTTTCGCTGATGACTTCGTCGTATCGATGGCCGATTAAGCGTTTAACCGAGAAAATCGTGTTTTCAGGATTAGTAACAGCTTGTCGTTTTGCTAATACGCCGACTAATCTTTTGCCATCTTTGGTGAAAGCAACAACTGATGGAGTGGTATTTTGACCTTCTTCGTTTGGGATAACTTTTGGGGTTCCCCCTTCGACAATTGAAACAACCGAGTTGGTTGTTCCCAAGTCAATGCCGATGATTTTTCCTGCTATTTGTGCCATAATGTACTTCCTCTATTGGTTAAATTTCTTTATATTTATCCTACGCTTTTCACTTTTTCTGTCAATAACTAGACGAAGATTATTTTAGCATATTAGACTCATATTTAATTGAGGATTGTTTTGTTTTAAAAGTTCGGACGCTAGGATACATGGCGGTGGTGATGCGACTGTAGAGAGATTAATGAAAGCTTTTCCGAGTATTCTCTGTAAGGACTCTGTTGTTATCCGCGGCCCGCTCTTTCTCCCCTCTTTTTATGGTCCGATAATTCTCTTTAGTAACTAAATGCCTGACGCCCTCTCTTCGGCCCCTCTATCGGGGGGCCTTGTTCGCGTCAGGTTTCTCATTATTGCTTTTCAATTTTACTCTCTGTTAGGCTGAATTTAAAGAAGGATGTAGTAAAAACCAAGGAGGATATGATGAGATTAAATAACTATTATTTCTTGCTTTCAATGCTGGTTTTCGCTCTTACTGTGAGGGGAACGCCTACTGATGATCTATTTAATGCTGCTCAAAGTGGTAATTTAACAGACGTTAAAAAAGCACTTCAATCTGGTGCAGATAAACATGAGAAGCGTAAACTTGGTACAACAAAAGCTTTCCCTTCGTTGCCTGCACCCGGTACCGATTATTACGGAACGGCTTGTGATGCCGCCCTTGATAAAGAACATTATAGAGTTGCGTTCTATATCGATCCAACTCATACGGTTAAGCTTATGGGTGGTGCTGCCCGAGATATGGCAATCATATTGCTTTCTCTTTCAATTGCCATTCCTTACTCTATTACTACAGGAATATATAAGGATCTTTTTGGACCAAGCCCAAAAAAAGTTGTTGGACCAAGCCTATACCATTACTCAAGGAAGGGCAGGCGTCTTTAGAAGTTTTATTAGAAGAATGTACCGAGAGCTTTTTGTGCACTTCTGTAGAAAAATTTTTATGTGAGTCATACTAATCGGCTAGTACGTTTTTTTGTTCTATGGTATACTCCCGGCGTCGGTAAAAGTATTTCACGGCCAACGCGCTTTTATGTTTAATTTAAAAGGGAGTTGGCATGTTTGCTTTGAATGAAAAAGTAGTATATCCAGGATATGGAGTGGCGAAGGTTAATAGAGTTGTGAATAAGTGCATAGGCGGACAGGAGTCTGTTTTTTTTGAGCTTACTTTTCTGCATAAGGAAGCAACAGTCCTTGTTCCCACACACAATCTAGAAGCTGCAGGAATTCGTCCTTTGAGCTCAGGCGATAATGTAAAAGATGCTTTTAGGGTGTTGACCGAACCGGCACGCAAGATTACCCCCTATGAATTCACCGCCAGTAATTGGAATAAAAGGAATAAAGAGTATCAATTAAAATTACGCCGTGGAAGTTTAAGAGATTTATCTGAAGTTTACCGTGACTTGCGCTATATCTCATCGCAAAAAGAATTGTCATTTGGCGAAAAAAACCTCTTAAACCAAACGGAATCGCTTCTTGTCGAAGAAATTTCGCTCATACAAAAACGAGCACATGAAAAAACAGTTGAAGAATTACGAACGCTTAGTGCTCGATGAAACAGTTTTTTGTAGTCATTACCGGTCCAACGGCCGTTGGTAAAACAGCTTTTGTAGATGAATTGATTGAACAGCTTGCTTTGCCTTGTGCTGTCGTTAATGCGGATGTTGGTCAATTTTATACACCCCTTACTATAGGTACGGCAAAGCCCGATTGGCGCTCTTCGAAAACTGCGCATAATTTTTTCGACGTCCTTGATACCCCGACGCAATTCAGCGTAACCAATTATCGTGAACAGGTTATTCAATTAATGAAGAAATTATGGAGCGAAAATAGTATACCTTTTGTTGTTGGTGGATCAGGTTTTTATCTAAAATCGCTTTTTTACCCACCGCCTCATCAGTGGCATGTGCCAGCTCATGTAGCAGAAGGGCTTAAAAAGGGCCTAGATTTGTTAAAAACAGAAGAGTTATGGGAGAGATTGGCATGCGTAGATTTTGAGCGCGCTCAAGCGTTAGATTCCCATGATAGATATCGAATTGAGCGCGCTCTTATTATTTATGAATATACCGGTAAAAAGCCATCCGTTTTTAAGCCGGTGTTCGAACCACCTGCAGATTGTATTTTTGTTTCGCTTACGCGTACTAAAAGCGATCTTGATCGGCGGATAAAAATACGTATTGAGGAGATGTTTAAAGATGGCTTTATTGCTGAGGTTGAACATCTATCTTCGGAGTGGAAAGCATTTCTTCTTAAGAAAAAATTAATTGGCTATCCGGAAGTTATTTCTTTTTTGCAGAATCCTCAAAAAACGAAATATGATTTTGAACAGCTCAAGGAGCTTATAGCTACAAATACGCGAGCCTATGCAAAAAGGCAGAACACTTTTTTGCGTATGTTGAAAAAAGAATTGATAAATAAGGAACCCTCTGGTAATTTGTTAGCCTGTGTTGATATAGACATGTCTTGCGATTCATCACGAGATGCATCGAAGGATGCTGCAGCAAGGCTTTCACCTCTTATACATAGTGCATTATTATGATAAAGCGTTTTTTAAAGGAAGATTCTGATAATAGTCCATTGCAACTTACTCATAGACAAGTAAGCCATCTTATTGCTGCCTTATTATTATTAGCTTTTTTTATCTTTATGGCGGGATTTTATTGGGGTAAAAAAAGTGCTTATGAGCCTATTGCAGAAAGGCTTTCTGATCATTCTTTATCTGATCGTGTTTACCATGCTATCTGTTGTTCACCCGATTCTGACGAGGAAGAAGTGCTGGAAACAGAAGATGAAAATAAGCCGGCTGAGGTGGAAACAGTACTAAAAGATAATAATCCTACAACAAAAAAATTTATTGCTCGTCTTGTTGGGTTTGGAACGCTTCGTTCTGCGACTCAATGTGTACAAAGGCTTAAAAAGATGGGTTATGCCGTGGTAGTAGCGCAACGAGAAAGTGTAACAGCGCGTGGTCGTAAGATTACGTGGTATCAGGTGGTTACCGAACCGATGGCAGATAAAGAAAAATTGCGTGGTCTGGTTGAGAAAATACAGCAGAGCGCACAGCTTAAAGACATAGAAATAGCATCACTAGAGTAATGAAATAACAGGAAGGGTATAGCATCATGATGGGCTCGATGAGATCACGTGCCGGTAAAAGGGCTTTTAAAGTTTTTATTTGGATTTTTATTTTTGGTATGGCTGCGAGTCTTGGCGTTGGGCCTTGTAATAGAACAAAGCATCTTAATAAGCCTCATGTAGTAGCTGAAGTAGATGGTCAAGATATTTTTGTAACAGAATTTGAACAGCGCTATAAGCCGCAGGTTGAGCGTATTCGTATGATCAAACAGAAACTAGGTGATCAAGCAGAGATGCTTCTTCGGGCGCTTGGTATATCTGACAAACCGGAAGAGTCGGTTGTTGATGGTCTTATTCAAGACAAGCTTTTTGAAAATTTTGTTGATACGATGAAAATTTCTCTAACGCCTACGTTTGTTGAAGAAAAACTCAAAGATTCTGCTTTTGTGCAAAAATATCTTTTGGGTAAAGTCATTCCACAAGAAGCGTTTGAAAATGGAACTCTTAATGTTCCCCTTTTTGCTTTGGCGTGTCAGCAACAGGGAATAGCTCCGGCTCATTTTGACGAGATGTTGCGTAAACAATTCCTGCTAAGGCTGATTGGAGAGTTCCCCCAACTTTCTCTTTATATACCTGAAGAACAAATAAAGCAGGAATTTATTAAAAAATATGTACGCAATGAATATGAATTATTATGGCTTGATCTTAAGAAATATGAACAAGCTTGTGCCAAAACGCCTGCAACTGATCAGCAATTGCGTGAATACTGGCGTACTCATCAAGATGACTATCGTATAAAGGAGAAAAGAGTGGGGTCAGCATGGAGTTTCTCTCCTGCTCATTATGGTATTACGGTTACTGACAAAGAAATAGAAGGGTATTATAACAATCATAAGCTGCAGTTAGTGAGTGCCCCTGAAAAGATTGAATATCGTAAAATCTGTTTAAAGGGATCAGATCTTTCTGTTTTGACACGTGAATTAGAAAAAGTTCGTTTAGAGCTTCAAGGGAATATGCCATTATTTACCAAGATGGCACGTGAAAAATCAGCTGCTCCTGAGAAAGATGCTCTTTTGACTGCTGTACGTGGCCATACACAGTCCCAATTAGATAAGGTTGCTTTCTATTTAGCCCATGACGGAGATGTTTCAAGCGTTTTGCAAACAGAATCTGGTGTCGAACTTATTCAGCGTGTGGGAAGAAAAGCTCCACAATACAAGCCTCTTGATGCCGTACGAGGGGAAATTGAACGTACCTTGCGTCAGGCGCGTTTTGTCAATCTCTTTACTGCTGATGCACGGCGTGTCATAGGGAATCAGCCATCGTTTGAAAAGCTCGTACAAACAAAAAAGGCCCAAGCTTCTTCTTTATCGGGACTATCCTCTGACCGCAACCAAGCTCTGCAAAAACTCTTTACCCTCCATCAAGGGGCTCGAGGGTTCTTTATTAATGAGCAAGGAAATGGATGTTTTGTACAGCTTAATAAGGTTGAACCAAGTTATGTTCTTCCCTATGAAACGGTAAAGAATAAAGTTATTGATAGTTATAATCGTACTCATGCTCAGGAAAAGTTGATTCAAGATCTCAAAAAGGCTCGCCTTTTACTTGAAACACAGGATATGAAAAAAACAGCGCACGATTTTGATGCTACGTATGAGACAATTAATTGGGTATCCCTGTTTGACCCTCAAAAAGAAAAAAGAGCAGTCCTTGCAAAGATTGTTGCGGCAAAGCTTCCTTTTGAACGGCTTGAACGTTTGACCAGTGTCGGGCAGATTCTTGATGAATATAACGCAACAAAGGATCGTGGCTATCTTATTCGTCTTACTAAACAAGAAGCAGTTGACGAAGTAGCGTATCGTGAAAAACGACGTGAGATTTTAGCGGATCTCTATAAAGAGCGCCTGGAAGGTGGTCTTCTTTTAATGGCTGCCTTTTTGAACACTCTTAAGACGAATGCAACCATAAAAATAAATAAAGAATTTCTTGCCCGTTATGCGCGATAAAGCGCTTTATCAAGACGTTTTATTGCAGAATTTTAGGTTTATGATACTCTTTTAAAAAGCTTATACAGCAAAAACTTGCACAAGGATTTATGGTAGAAAAAGTAGCCCAAGACAAGGCTGAAAGAACGAACGAACTAAATTCCAAAAGAAAAGCTCTTGATGTTGTCATGGCCCATATTGATAAACAATATGGCAAGGGATCCGTTATGGTCCTGGGACAGTCAGCAGCATTTAATATTGAAGCTATTTCGACCGGTTCTCTTCTTATTGATCATGCAACAGGTATTAATGGTGTTCCTCGTGGACGCGTTATAGAAATCTTTGGTCCTGAAGCGTCAGGCAAGACTACTATGGCATTACAAGTTATCGCGCAAGCCCAGAAAATGGGAGGGATTTGTGCGTTTATCGATGCTGAACATGCCCTTGATGCTGCTTATGCAGAGCGATTAGGGATCAATATACAGGATCTTCTTATTTCACAACCCGATTATGGCGAACAGGCTCTCGATATAACTGAGGCCTTAGTGCGTTCAGGCGCTCTCGATGTCATCGTTATTGACTCGGTTGCGGCACTGGTGCCTAAAGCTGAGCTTGAAGGCGAAATGGGCGATTCTCATATGGGTTTACAGGCTCGACTTATGTCCCAAGCGTTGCGTAAATTAACGCCGGTTGTTCATAAGTCAAAGACCGCTCTTATTTTCATTAATCAGATTCGCCACAATATCAGTGCGATGCCTTTTGCTAATAAAGAAGTTACTACTGGCGGACAGGCTCTTAAATTTTATGCGTCATTACGTTTAGAAGTACGTCGTATTGAAAGTATAAAAAAAGATGATCGTCTTGTCGGTAACCGTGTAGCGGTTAAGGTAGTTAAGAATAAGATGGCCCCTCCTTTTAAGCGTGTAGAAGTTGATCTTATGTTTGGTGAAGGTGTAAACAAGGAGAGAGATTTGTTTGAAGCAGCCATTCTCTTTGGGATTGTTCAACAGGCTGGTTCTTGGATCTCCTTTGATGGCGAAAAAGTAGCACAGGGACGTGAGCAGATGGTGCTGGCTCTTAAAGAAAATAAAGATTTAGCTGGGCGTATCTTGCAAAAGATTATCCCTGCGTCACTAAGCACTGTTTCTGAAAATAAATAAAAAAAAGAAAGGTGTATAAGTTGAAAGAGATTCTTCCGCTTATTAATGACAAGATTCCGTATATACGTCTTCAAGTTATTTCTTTTGACGGAAAAAATTTAGGGGTTATCTCGCGTGATGAAGCACTTGCCAGTGCTCGCTTGGCAGAACTTGATTTGGTTTTGTTAGCAGAGATGGGCAATGAAGGGTTTCCTGTTGCTAAGATTATGAATTTCGGCAAGGTTCTGTATGCGAAGAAGAAGCAGCTTGCTGAGGCGCGTAAGAATCAAAAGGTTATTCAGATTAAAGAAATTAAGCTACGCCCTAAAATTGGTGAGCATGATTACCAAACAAAGCTCAACCAAGCGATTGGCTTTTTAAAAGATGGTAAGCACTTGAAAGTTACACTCATGTTTAAGGGACGGGAAGCAGCCATGCGTGATGAGCGTGGAGAAGAGCTTTTTCGCAAACTTCATGAGGGTTTTGAGCAGGCGGGGCTTACAAAATATGTTCAAGAAAAGGATATGAAGACCTCCCAGCTTTGGACTCGTATCTACCATTTGAAAAAATAACGGTTTTAGAAATAGACAAAGGACTTTATGGCAAAGTTTAAGATAAAATCTCATTCGGGGGCGCGTAAGCGGTTTAAGAAGCTTAAGAGTGGCTTAATTAAGGCTGCAAGTCCTTACAAACGTCATTTGTTGACGAAGAAAACGGCAAAAAGAAAACGTAATATGCGTGGCGGATTTATTTTATGTTCGGGCGATTCTCGGCATATCCTACCGCTTTTGCCTTATTAATAACAACGCAAAGGATTTAGCATGACACGGGTAAAACGCGGTATAGCGACAAAAAAAAGACATAAAAAATTATTGAAACAAACAAAGGGCTTTTGGGGACAACGTAAGAATGTCTTCAAGCGTGCCAAGGAAACATTGCTTCGTGCAATGGCTTTTGCGTATGTGGGCAGAAAGTTGCTCAAACGTGATATGCGTTCCTTATTCATTACACGTATAAAAGCAGCTTCAGAAGCACAAGGTCTGAAGTATAACAAGTTTATCAGCGGACTTAAGCGCGAAAATATTCAGCTTAACCGTAAGATGCTCAGTCAAATTGCGGTCTATGATCCGCATACTTTTGAGCATATTGTAAGCCTGGTTAAGTAACCGCGCTTTAAAGTTTTAAAAGGGGATCGCATTAATCTGCGGTTCCCTTTTTTATTAATAATTAACTCTTTTTTTCAGCATATCGTGTGTGGTATACTCATCGAAAGTAGGGATTAAGGTAACAATTTAGGGGTTCTTATGAAAAAAATAGTTGGAATGGCATGTACTATGATGAGTTTTGGTTTGTTCGCCCAAGACAGTTCTGATGTTCAGGTGCATTCAGCTGCTCTTGCCAAAATTACTGAATTGTCGTTAGCGCATAAATATAAAGAGCTAAAAATGTATCTTGACTCAGCAAATAACGTACAAAGAGCTGGATTAATAGATATTACAAAAAG
>Ga0172381_10004303_pt1 | contig 14771 bp, 17 predicted proteins | sample Leawel6488metaG_FD_119754 | JGI IMG/M metagenome (GOLD analysis project Ga0172381, IMG submission 119754) | Leachate microbial communities from a municipal landfill in Southern Ontario, Canada - Leachate well 64-88 metaG | ecosystem: Engineered > Solid waste > Landfill > Unclassified | place...
CTTGTCACTAAATCATAATAATTGTATAATCAAATTAGAAACTGTTTGTAACATTTTTTGTTTTTTCCTTATGTCGGAGATCTTAGAAAAACTATTCCATTCAAAAGCGGAAGTGAAAATCATTCGTTTGTTTTTGAACAACACTGAAGAGAAATATCTGTTGTCCGAAATCGCAGGGAAAACCAAGACCGACACGGCGACTACTCGCAAGGAGATCGTCAATCTGGAGAAGGCCGGTTTTGTTTCGGCTTCCAAAAAGAATCAGAAATCTTATTACAATTTAAATACACGTTTTGTTTTTTATGACGAGCTGAGGAGACTGTTTTTCAAGGCCACGCCTTCGTCGTCGGACAAGATCAAGAGTCGCATCGAAAAAGTCGGTAGCGTGAAATTGGTTCTGATTTCAGGCGCACTCATTAATTCTGACAAGGGTCGGGTTGATATCCTGATCGTGGGCGATGTTATTAATAAGGCCAAGCTGATGGATTTTCTCTCCGATCTTGAGTCGGAAGTGGGCAGAGGGCTGCGCTATGTCTATATGAATAATGACGAATACAAATACAGAAAAAATATGTTCGATAAATTTATCATCGATATTATCGAGAGTCCCCATAAGGTACTCATCAACAATATGACCTCGGACGGAAGTATCTAAACTGCGCAAGTGCGGTTTTTTGTGCGTTTAATAAAAAATACTAAAAACAGAAAATAGATGAGCTTCTTGTCAAAAATCATAAACAAGAAAGATAAGGGGAGATATATTCTGTCTTTGGATGTTGGAACGAAAGTGGCGAAGGCACTGATTTCGTATGTTAATTACGAGAATGGAGAGGTTACGAATCTGGGTGTGGGCCGGGTCGAGCAGGAGTCGGGCAATATCGTCGGGGGAAAGATTACGGATCCCGGCAAAGTCACTGAGGTATTGCACGTGGCAATCGCCGAAGCTGAGCGGATGGCGAAAGTTCCCGTCAAGGAGGTGTTCATGGGTTTTTCCGGAAACACTGTTAAGATAAGCACGAACTCTTTCGAGATGGTTCGGGCGAATTCGCAAGACAAGATTGAGAATGCGGAGCTCAAAGGGATCGTCCATGCCGCACACAAAAAATCCCTGGAGGCAATCACGCGTAGCCTTACTTATCGCGAAAAACAATCAGGTATCAAGATAGTGAGCGCCGATATCGTCAATTTCAGTATTGATGGGTATCGAGTCGTTAATCCATTGAGTTTTAAGGGTAGTAATATTAAGATAGAAATTTCGAGCTCTTATGTCTCGAATCCTGATTTTAATCTCATAAACGACATTGCTGATGAATTGGGGGTGCGGTTGGTAAAAGTAACTTATGGACCGTACGCTGTCATCAAAGCAATCGGTATGGGGGACTCTTCGGACTTTAGCGCGGTAATGATTGATGTCGGGGGCAATATCACTGATGTGGTCTTGGTCAAAAACGGTAATATTCAGAATGCGGATATGTTTATTCTGGGCGGTCGCCTCTTTACGCGCAGACTTGCCAACAAATTGGATATTTCAGAAAAGGCTGCAGAGGAATTGAAAATGAAATATACCGCAGATAGGTTTGCTCCGCCCGAGGCGAAGAAGATTGAGAGGATGCTTGCGGAGGATGTCGATTTGTGGCTCTCCGGCGTGCAGCTTATTTTGGGTGAAACGAGTGCAAAATTGTTGTTACCGGGCAAGATTTTCTTGTATGGCGGAGGCAGTCAGTTGCCCAGACTCGCTAATTCGCTTCACCGTTTAGATGATTCCGGCATCAATTTTTCGGACAAGCTCAAGCTTGATTTTATCCGCCTCAGCCATATTACGAACAATATAGATAAGACACAAAAGCTCAGCGATTTTCAGGATGTTACTCTGGTAGCACTGGCACACTTGTGTTTTGATAGTGCCAACAAAGAAGATGCGGCGAATAATTTTCTTGCGGAAATAGTTTAAAAAAATATTTGAGATAAAATTTTATGGATGATGAAAAAAAACAATCTACAGTTTATGTCGGGGAGAATGACGAGATTATAGAGATTATTGATAAAATAAAAGACGTTCTCGGAAAGAATGTCACTTTGATGATTCCTGACGAATCTGTCATTTTGCAGGACGTGACCAATCTGAAAATACTTCAAAAGAAAGCCGAGGAAATGGGCAAAGAGATTTCTATCTCCAGATTCGAGGCATTGGTTCCGGAAAACGAACCCGAGATACGTGCTACTTTGCCGGATTTTTCTGCAAAATCCCAAACGCACGTTCGTCATATCGGTCGCAGTGTGGATGGAGCAAGACCTATGTCGGATATGACCGGAAGGGAAGAAACGGTCGATTTGCGGAATTTTAATCGAGAAGAACTGCCGGAATCGGAACCCGAACAGCCGAGAAAAGAGACTACGGCAGAGAATCTTGTGCGCGAGAAATATTATTCTGATGAAACTTATAAACGCGTAAAAGAGGCAGACAAGCCCGTTTCCGAAGAAAAAGAATTATTGCCAGCGCTTGACGATGAAAAAAGCTATCGTATCGGCGAGACTGAAGATAGGCAGGAAAAAGACGAGGCCTATTGGGAGAAATTGGCGGAAAAGAAAATGGCAGAAATGGGAGAAAGTGCGGAGAAGGTCGAGGGGATTTTCGATGACCGTGGCCGTTTGGACGGCGAATATGACACAAAGTCTTTTGATTTTTCCTATCCGGAAATCAACACTCGCTCCAAGAAAAAGAAATTTTCTTTGTTGCCGACCCTCAGCTCGAGGTTTTTTGCGATATTCATTTTTATCTGTATTCTTACGGCGGGGATTGCGCTTTTCTTTATTTTGCCCAAGGCGGACATCGCGGTTGTTTTCAAGGAAGAAAAGGTGGCAGGTGATTTTACCCTGATTCTGGATGAGAAATTGTCCGATATCGATGTGGACGCGAGCAAAGTTCCGGTTAAGACTACCGAGATAAAAAGCGAGAAGACTCAAGCTTTTGTCACTACCAGTAAGAAAAGAATTACCGAGAAAGCCACGGGTAATATCATTATTTACAATGAGTGTTCGACTGGACCGCAGACCTTGGTTGCCGGTACCCGGTTTCTTTCTAAAGACGGAAAGATTTTCAAGATAACGGCGGCGGTCAATATCGCGGGTTTTACCAAGCCGGAAGATGAAGTTGTCGCCGGTACGGAGACGGTGGATGTGATCGCCGAGGAAGCGGGCGAGACTTACAACATCGCTGCCACCAGTTTCACTATCCCCAAACTCCAAGAGCAAGTCAGTTGGAAATATTCTTGTCTCTACGCCAAATCCGAACAGCCGATGACAGGCGGTTTGGATGAGGAAGTATTCTTTGTCTCGCAAGCGGATTACGACAAAGCCAAGGCGACACTCCTTGCTCTGGCACAGAAAGAAAACGAAGAAAAAGTCGCAGGGCAGACCAGCGATGACGCTATTTTCTTCAGCAACCAGACTGATGAGGGGACCGTGGAAGAAAAAAGCTCTGTAGAAGTGGGCGGTGTCGCTGACAGCTTCGACCTCACTCTTTCAGTCAAGAGGGCGGTCCTTTCAATCGCCAAGACGAATGTGGAGGAGATTCTGGGCAAGAAGATTCTGGCACTCAATACTTTTGCCAACGCACTGCCGGTAGCCGGCAGTCTTGACTATGAAGTGGGTGGTCTTATCGATAAAGACAAACAGCTCTCTGTCGACGTCTCTGCTAGTCAAAACTTCGCTTTTGACCTTGATCAGGACAAGGTTAAACAAGAAATTGCCGGAAAAGATAAGTCTGAGCTCAATGATTATTTCTCCAAGATGAGCGGTATCAACTCTGTCTCAGTGAATTTCTGGCCATTCTGGGTAAACCGTGTGCCTGATTCTGCCGACAAAATCAATATCTCTTTATCTGGAGCTTAAAATTACGGGTCATTCCCGCCCCTTGTTTTACGAGGATAAACTCCGGCGGGAATCTAGGATAAAGGGTGGTAAATAAACGGAGAGATCTAAAAATATAGCTCCAAATAATTCAGGCATTCGGATGCTGAAATAGTGGATTCCCGTTTTCACGGGAATGAGACAAAAAAGAAAAGGTCGGAATGGTGCGAAGAGCGGTGGCTGGAACAGCAAAAAGAGCGAGGGGTCAATGGAGAGGGCGTTGAAATTGGCGAGGTATCTCAATGGGTGGAAATGGCAGAAATTCGGGCTTTGTGGCAGAAAATAGGATTTGAGGTGGCTTGGTGTAGCCGTCTCGAAATCTAAGCCAAAATAACTCTTGACATAAACGGTTCCATATAGTAGACTGGGGAAGTGAAATAAGCGTATTTTATCTCTATTGCCAAGATAAGCATACAAACAAGCTAGAAAGGCTCTAGTTACTGTTTTTCTTATCTTTAAGCCCACTTTGATTTATGAAAGAAATCGTACAATTAGACGGAACAGTCATTGAGACATTGCCCGGAGCAAAATTCCGGGTGCAGATTGAGGGCGGGCACGAACTTTTTGCTCACATTTCGGGAAAGATGCGGATGAATTACATCAAAATCTTACCGGGAGATAAAGTGATTGTCGAAGTTAGCCCTTACGATCTCAGCAAAGGCAGAATTGTGCGGCGTGGCTAGATATAAATTATTAATTTAGATATTAAAGTTATGAAAGTAAGATCATCAGTCAAGAAATTGTGTGATCACTGCAAGGTAGTGAGACGCAAAGGTAGAGTTCATATCATCTGCACCAATCCGAAGCACAAGCAACGGCAAGGGTAGTTTTTCATTTTCATAAATTTTTTTAGATTTAAAAAATATGTTAAGAATCTTAGGTGTAAACCTTCCAGAAGAAAAAAGAATAGAAATAGCCTTGACCTATCTCAAGGGTATCGGCTTGCATCGCAGCCAGATCATCTTGGAGTCTGTCGGCATCAGCCCGGACAAACGTGGCAAAGAGATAACTTCCGAAGAGGTCAGTAAGATCCAGAAGTTCATCGAAGGCAACTATAAAGTTGAGGGAGAACTCAATCGTATTTTGATGATGAATATCAAGCGTCTCAAAGAAATCGGAGCCTATCGCGGTACCAGACACGCCAAAGGTTTGCCGGCGCGGGGCCAGAGGACCAAGACTAATAGTCGTACCGTCCGTGGCAATGTCAGAAAGACCGCAGGATCCGGAAAGAGAAAAGTAGAAAAGACCTGATCTTATCTTATCAATATTAATTTTGTAAATAGTATCTAATAAAATGGGAAAAAGAAGAGTGATAACAATAGGAGCCAAGGGTTCTGAAAAGAAGCAGGGCACAGCAGCTGTACCCAAAGGAACCAAGCGCCGCAATATTGTCAAAGGGCAAGTACATATCAAGTCCACTTACAACAACACAGTGGTGACCTTGACTGACCTCAATGGAGGAGTCATCTCTTGGTCAAGCGCCGGTCTTTTGGGATTCAAGGGTGCGAAGAAAGCCACTCCTTATGCCGCGACCAACATCATTAACTCCCTTTTGGAAAAGACCAAGAAGGTCGGACTCAAGGAAGTGGAAGTCTTCGTCAAGGGTATCGGCAGCGGACGTGATTCTGCCATCCGTGCCATTGCCGCGAACGGACTCAGTATCCTGTCGATTTCGGACGTAACTCCGATTCCTCACAACGGATGCCGCCCACCAAAGGCACGCCGCGTATAGCATTTTCGTAATTTATAAATAAGCAATCATTATGGCCAGAATTACAAGCCCACAATGCAAACAATGCCGACGTGAAGGCAAGAAGCTCTTCCTCAAGGGGGAACGCTGCTACTCGGTCAAATGTGGCATCGCCCGCCGAGCCTACGCTCCGGGACAACACGGACAGGACAGAAGGATGAGAGTTTCGGAATATTGCATGCAGCTCAGAGAAAAGCAAAAACTCAAGAGAATCTACGGATTGATGGAAAAGCAATTCCGAAAATATTATGACGAAGCCACTCGTATGAAGGGCAATACCGGCAGTCTGTTGGTAGTCACTTTGGAGAGAAGACTTGATAATGTTATCTACCGCACCGGACTCGGATCGTCCCGCAGACTCGCCAGACAGCTGGTCAATCACGGACACTTCAAAGTCAATGGTACGCGCGTAAACATTCCTTCTTTTATGGTAAAAGAAGGTGACGTAATCACTGTAAAAAAAGAAACTTCCACATATTTCAAGAACGTTCGCGAGACCCTGGGTGGCGGACAGATTCCTTCTTGGATAAACTTCGATGAGAAGAAACTGGAAGTTAAAATCAATGCTATGCCGAGCGAGAAAGAGGCTGAGCTTGATGTTAACATCAACCAAGTAGTTGAATATTATTCCAAGATTTAGTGCTGATTGCACTTTTAAGATCTATCTAACTAACAAAAATTATGCAACAAATCACATTGCCGGAAAGACCGATCATCACCAAGCAGGATGGAAACTATGCTGTTTTCGAAATCCGAGCTTGCTATCCGGGCTATGGAATGACTTTGGGCAACTCTCTGCGCAGAGTGCTCCTTTCCAGTTTGCAGGGTGCGGCTATCACAGCCGTGAAAATCTCGGGGGTGAACCACGAATTTTCTGCTATCCCGGGTGTACTGGAAGATGCGGTGGAGATTATGCTTAATTTGAAGAAAGTTAGGTTCAAGATGTTTTCCGATGAACCGGTCAAGCTCACTTTGAAAGCCAACAAAGAAGGCAAGGTGACTGCGGGCGACATTGCCAAAGCGGACAACGTGGAAGTGGTAAACAAAGACGCGCATATCGCGACCATCACTGACAAGAAAGTCGTTCTGGAAATGGAATTCCGCATCGAAAGAGGCGTGGGCTACGTTCCGGTCGAGCAGCAAGACAATGATAAGGCGGACATCGGTACTATTGGCGTAGATGCCATCTTCACCCCGATCAAGAGTGTGAATTACAAGGTGGAGAATATGCGTGTGGGTAAGATGACCAACTACGACCGTCTCACTCTAGAAATAGAAACTGATGGCAGCCGGACTCCAGAAGAAGCTTTCAGCGAAGCGGTGGTGCTGATGATGCAGCACTTCGACCTTTTCGGTGAATTCGCCCAGATCAAAGAAGATACGGCGAAAGCGGCAGAGACTGCTTTTATCGAGGAGGCCAAAGAAGACAACCGCAACGAGAGTAAGCAGGTAGAGAAGTTGGAAGCCATCGCCGAAGAGAAGAAACAGGATGTTCTCAAAACACCGTTGGACGAATTCAACATTTCAAGTCGCGTACTTAAGGTACTGGCCGAGAATAAAATCAAAACTGTCGGCAAGGTAGTGAGCAAGACTGAAGAGGACTTGAGTAACCTGCCGGGTATGGGAGACAAGGGAATCAAGGAAATCAAGAAAGCGATCGGCAAAATGGGGCTGACACTGAAGAAATAACATTTACCAAATTTTAGAGTTAAATAAGAGATATGAACCATCAAGTTAAAGGCAGAAAATTCAAGCGAGACCACGCCCAGAGAAAAGCTCTGATGAAGCACTTGTCTGAGTCGCTCATTCTGCAAGGAAGAATCCAGACCACTACAGCTAAGGCAAAGGAATTGGCTCCGTACGTAGCCAAGCTCGTCACCAGAGCCAAGAAGCAGGATCTCCTCGCTTCCAAGATTGTCCACGGGATGCTTGCTGACGAACCGGCTAAGAAATTGCTCGGAGAAATCGCCAAGAAATTCGAGAATCAGCCAGGCGGCTATACTCGCATCATCAAAGTGGGAACCAGAAACCACGACGCGGCGCAGATGTCCATTATTGAATTCATCTAAAGGCTATTATTAATATTTTTCAAGAATTATGAATCAGAATACTAAAATAGAACGCAATTGGCACGTCTTTGACGCCAGCGACGAGAACTTCGGCCGGATGTCTACCAAGATCGCCACACTGCTTCGCGGCAAGAACAAGGCCACCTGGACCCCTCACATCGACGGGGGAGACAGCGTCGTTATTATCAATACCGACAAGGTGAAATTCTCCGGCAAGAAGGGTACTGACAAGATTTATTACCACCACAGTGGATACTTGGGTGGAATGAAAGAAATCGCGCTCCAGGACCAAATCATCAAAGACTCACGCGAAGTCATCCGCTCTGCGGTTTTCGGAATGCTTCCGAAGAACAAGCTCCGCAACGAAATGATGAAGAGGATGCACATCTACAAAGATGCAGAGCACCCTTACGCTGATAAACTAGCCAAGTAATTTTTTATAATCTAATTTGATATGGTAAACGAAAAAGGAAAATATTTTTACGCCGTCGGCCGAAGAAAAACTGCGGTTGCCAAAGTGCGCGTATACGAAAAGGGAGAAAAGCCGGGCATTGTCGTCAATGACAAGGATCTGACTTCATTCTTTGCCGAGAACAAGACCTTGATCGAGAAAGTGAATTCTCCTTTCAACGTCGTTGAACTCCAAGACAAATATACCGTCACGGTAAAAGTCTTGGGCGGAGGTATCACCGGACAGGCCGAAGCCATCCGTTTGGGCATTTCAAGAGCATTGCTTCTCATCGATGAAGAGTACAAGCATGTTCTCAAGGCGCACGGCTATCTGACTCGTGACCCGCGCGAAGTGGAACGAAAGAAACCGGGACTCAAAAAAGCCCGTCGAGCTCCACAGTGGAAGAAACGTTAATCGTTTTAATCGGTTCAAGCAAATATCTCTATACAAAAAAACACACCCGAGTGGTCAGGTGTGTTTTTTGCGTTTAAGAAGTGATATCCTCTACAAGCTGAACGGATTATACAAGATACGCTAAGCGAAGGTAAAGGGAGAATAAACTCGGGCAAAAATAAAGCGGATATGGCGTGTACTGTTTTCCGTGCGTTTTTTGTTAGTCGGTCTTGTTTAAATGCTTGACAAATACATACAAATAAGGTAGTTTATATGGTTGCGATTGCAATAAATTGCGATAAAAAGTACATTGAAAAAGGAATAAAATAGAAATAAGGAGAGGATTGTTACGAAAAGCATGAGAAGGTTAATCAAGAAAAACGGTTCAAAACGAAGTAGGCGTCCGAAAAGAGTTTTATGCATTCCTGCTGAATTAATACAATTTGATGATATTTGTGAATATCTTAAGAAGGTAAGCGGGCGTGTAAAATTGGTGAAGCGTGGAGTTTGGACGTCTTTTGAAGTTAAGTGGCCGACCTGTGAAACGAAAGAAATCATGTCAACCATGGAGAAAGGGCTGGTAAACGAACGTGCAGTCGATTCTTACGGGGTAGAGCGGATTAATGGCAACACCGTGATTGTGCGGTATCACTTGAATGAGTCGGTAGCCGAGGCATGCAGGAAACTGAAAGAAAGGTGATTTGGGTGAAAGATAAAGATCGGTTAGTTCAGGAAACTGTCGGCTCGTTGGTATGCGGCGTGCTCGAAACAAAAGACGGAAAATATATCCTGACAGAAACGCTAAACGGCAAGACATACATATTTGTCTTATCTGGAAAATGCGACGTGACTCTTGAGAGCGTCGTTTTCCAGATTTATTCTCGCAGTATTTCCGTTGCAAACGCGTATGTTGCAAAGATGAAGAGTATTCCCGGTAGGTATTATTGTTTAGATGAAGAAGATGCTGATCCAAAAAGAGTGGAGGTAGTTTCGAGAAAGCTTGATAGTGTGGTTTGGATTATCTATGACGACCCGGCTTATGAGGCTTACCTTTATCGAAAACTAAGCGGGTATTCGCGAATGAAATTCAGGGAGATGTTGGCAGAATTGCATCCTGAAGCGAGGGGCGATAGCGCTGGCACAAAGTATTGCGATTTGAATAGATATGCTTCGATAAGCTATATCCAAATTAAGCGGCGAGGAATAGTTGTCTCAGTTGATAATCATGACGGAAAACCCCCGACACCTTTCAAGGTTGCAGAAATCAAGAGAGATGAACACAATATCGCGGAAATTGTCGAAAATATGCTCGACGCGAGAATTCCTGCTATCGGTCCATGGTGGCAGGAAAAGTTCCGGGTGGCGCATAAATATTTGAAACTTCTGGATAAGGTAAGGATGGTAGAGACCGAGTATGCGCTGGACAATCTTTGTAAAAGATTAGATGCGGAGCTTGCACCTTTTTTAGAAGACTCTTCGCCGATTAATGTGGCTTTCTGCGCCTTGCTTAGAACGAAGCGCGAAGTAGAGGTGCATGGTTGCAATAAATCGCAAAAAATTAAGTAAACCGATAATTTAAGGAGATGAGAGCCAGATGAAGGGAGCAGAAGTACAGTTTGTTGACGAGATTGCCGGCTCGCTGGTATGCGGTGTGCTGAGAAGAGGAGATGGTTTATCTCTTATGGCCGAATCAAGGGCGGGAAAGACTTTCGTAATCACCGTCTCGGGCGATGGCGAAAGCGTTGAGCATGTCTTCAAGGAACTTTATGCCGACCCGACGGAGGCAGTAAGGCGTTATTATAAAGAAATGAGGAGTTGTGCGAAAGAATATTATGAATTGCTCGAAATGGAAAAAGCTGATTCATCGAAATTAAGGACAGCTTCGGAGAAATTAAAACTCGCATTGGCAATTTTTAGCGATGATCCGGCTTATCATGCGATGCGGCTTTTCAAGCATCCCGACTGGACTCAGAGAGTCGAAAGTATGCTCTTGGCGATAAGGCCTGAAATGACGGATGTTGATAGCGGATGGGGTTGTCTCAAGGGCGGCAACTATGCGAGCATATCCTATATGCGCCAGGAGCGGGAGAAAAACTATGTCATGATTGAGCCGGGCAATGGGGTTCCGATATCGCTTGAGGTCTTGGATATAAGCGGAGATGTTCGCAGTATCGAGCAGCTTGTTGTAGATGTTTATGGTTTCGGAGTGCCCGCTATCAGTCCATGTTGGCAGGAAAAATTCCGGCTCGCTCAAAAATATCTTGAGCTGGTGGGAGGAATAGGAGACCTTGAAGAGGAATCTGCTCTGAATACGCTTCTCGAAAAACTCGACACGATGATCTTGTCGTTTTCCGGAGGATTGATGGCGGACAGGGGATTCTTCTCCACGCTCAAGATTGAGTGTGAATTCGCACTGATCCGAAGAAGAAACCGTATGATCAGAAAGCAGAACGATGAAACATAAAAACGATTTGAAAAGAAAAAGCAAACCGGGAATCAACGAATTCTCGGTTTTATAATGCGCGTAAACGTTTCATAAAAAAATCGCACCCATGCCGAAGCTTGGGTGCGGAGCTTAACGATTGTTTCGTAAGCCGTTAAATTCTTTAATTGTTGTCTGTTTCCATTTCTACCAAGCGCATCATTGCCTCGTAATCATGAGACAGATGACTAGTCCGCATCAGCCTTTGTGTTGTATCGGCTTTGATGAAATAGAATTGGACTATTGCTTTCTGGTATTTCGGATCACCTCCGAGCCATAGGTTCTCGGGCTCCGAGACAAGACAATAGGCATTGGCGCCCGGAGGTGCGATGGCTTGAACCTCATTTATCCCATACATGAATAGCATGAAATAGTCTCTGGTCTTAGTCTTGAAGGGGATCGGACTGCCCATTTTTGCCATGGCTGTCACGGCATATTCAGGTTCTCCCGTATCCCAGGAAGCACCTTTTTTGGGATATTGGGTAAACCAACACCCTTTGATATCGACCAGTGCAGAAAATCCTATCGCATCGCTTTGATCTTTCTCGACCGGTATGAACAAGTCTTTCCAATGTTCGTGTAAGAGCTTGTAGGCGTTTGGGCCGGGATGGATACCTGCTGTGATATCGCCATCCTGTTTTATGGCAACGAAACGAACCCCGTCAGACCAAGAATGGCAATTAATATCAGTCGCCAGACATTCGTCTTTGCCGCAATATGTGGAATAAAGCCAATTGATTGACAACAGGTGCGCGAAAGCGTAACCTTCCTCAATCGGTCGAAAACCCAGATTGCCGTAAGAATAATTGCAGTTTGGCACGTCTCTGATTTTGATGATGCGTGGATCGGAACCGTCTTTTCCGTCCCTCGTATGCTGAGCAAGACGAAAATCCAAGTATTCCCGATAGGAAGCTTCGGATAAATTGCAGTCATTTTTCGGCTCATGCATTGCCATGTCTCGGTGCCATTTCTGGGACATCAGGCTATGCATTTCTAGATATTCTTTTGCCTGTGGTCCAAGACGCGCAAGCACAAGAGGATCTTCCAGTGCCTGCGACAATGTTCGCACCTCCAGGAAGGGATATTCGTGTTTTTCTTTATAAGCTTCAAAATCGATAATATCGACTTTGCCGTACACACCTGCCTCAAGGTCCCAGAACTCTTCCTGGGTTATTCTACCTCCATAATGGTTGTGTTTTTTGTCCTTGTATTGCCAGCTGTAGGCTTTTAAGATTCCATCCAAACCGGACATAGGGCCGATTCCGTGCGCAACTATCAAGATGCGCCGACCTTCCCTGGAAAGGCCTAGATACTCAGCAGAGAGTGTCGTGTAGTCTGTATTCCACGGCGCTGCTCTGTTGTTTTTGCTTGCCAACCGTGCCGCTATTATATCGGGCATAGTGGCGAGTTTTCCGTATTTTCCTGCAAACCTTTGGGCAAACTTATAGGCGGGGACGAGACCGTCCTCGTGTGAGAAAGCCATTACTCCTATTTGTTTTCCTATCATGCTAGATTTCTCCTTTTCCCTGTTTAGGGGTTTTAGGCTTCCCGGCTAGCGTCAGGTTACCGTTCGCACTGTAGTACATATTAATGATTTTGGCAAGTATTTCCGGTATGAGGCTTGAGCTTAATCACCCGAGGTTGACAAAATCGCAAGATATGATACTATATCTTTAAGAAAAGCATATCGGAGATAAAAATAATAGAAGAGGAAGATAGGATGCATCCAAAATTAGAAGAGATTACCAATGCCTTTCTAGATGCTTCAAGAATAGATTTAAAGGACATCGCCAAAGAACTCATCGAAGAATTCGGATTACCCTTTGTGAATGGAGGACAAATAACTGCTGTTAAGGCAGAGGAACTGTGCTCTCGGAACGAAGAGGACTTTATAAAGCTTTATAGTGATTCTAAAGTGCAGGAGGTTATCGAAACTTTGCAAAGAAAAAATAGCGATATTGTATGGATGAGGCTGTGAAATCATATATGATTTCATCCCTCTCCTTTTTTGTTGTCCAATGACGTGAATAGAACCGAAGGGGCGGCTTGATTACTATAATTTTAACAAAATATTATTTTTGTGATATTATGTAGGCAAAGGAATACAGGAGCGATTGATAATGGAAAACACACCCGAGAAACTCCATCTCGTAGATGCTTTTCATATAGATTCGCCAAGATTGTTGGTAGAACTGACCAACGCAATACCCGGCGGTGAAGAGCTGACTCTCGAAGAAGCGGACGAATTGCTTCATAGAGAAAAGTATAAAATAAAAGAAGCCAAAGGAAAATTTATAGGAATCCATTTTTGTGGGAGGATAAACCCAGCTCCCTACGATGAAAAATATGGGAAAGATTCCGTAAAAATAATCGTCGAAGGAATAACAAAATCCGTATGGGAGAGCTTGGTCTGCTGCTAGGTACCAAGGTCTCCTATTTTTTTATCGCGAAATAATGCATCTGAGCCTCTACTGAGACACGATTTATATCGGGTCTTTTTTGTAGGAGCACAATAGCTTGTGCCCTTTTTGATACGAAAGCCTTGTTACTATACAGATAAAAAGTGAAGGGGTAAAAAAGCTTTCGGACATTCTGTATTTCGTAGAGACGCCGATTTATCGCGTCTTTGTATCCGCATCCCGTAGGGACTATCAACAAGAAAAGGCCAGTCAAGAACTATGAAGCCTTAGGGGTGCCGGAACTCGTAAAAATGTTTGCCTCGATCTTACTGTCGCTGAACGCCCATAGCGAGGCTTCTCTGGTGCAGAACGGTGTAACCAAAAGATGATGGCCGGCGGGCCTAAAAAGGCGGCGAGAGAGTCTTTTGGTGCAGAGAGGACAGAAGGAAACATTGATGATTACAGACAAAAGAATACCGCAATGGAAATTTTCCATGCGGTTTTTAGAAACTTTATGCATTTACTCTGCCCTGATAAACTCTAGTTCTTCCTCCGCTCCAACGGGCAATTCTGCGGTATGGCCGTTATTGGGTATTATCCCTGGCAGTGGCGCCATCTGCTTTAATATTAAGCCGTCAGTATTTTTATGCAACGTCACCTTCAGTGCCATGTCGCCGTTCTTGGATGCGTTCAGAATACCATCGGAATCTTCTCCGGTGAGACAGACCACCCTTTCTGATCTTCCAGCTTCGATGGTAGTCTTGTTGAATTTATGTTGAGACAGATTAGTTTCTCTGATGTTTGTGTAGTTTCCGAAACTAAAAATCAAGTGATCAAATGTGACAGGCCTCTTTCCTTTGTTGGTAATATTAAAGCCTATCTCGTATTGCACGTTATTAGTACTGTCTGGATTTTTCTTACACGTCACGGTGCCGTTGTCGAGCACGAGATTTTTTCCAGCATTGAGATTGGACAAATCTTCGTTATCCGCACATCCGGTAGTAAAAACTAACAGAAATATCGATATAAAGCTCGCAGTTGTAAACATTAATTTGGTTTTCATTGCAGCCCCCTCCATTTTCGATTCTAAACGTTTAATTTTCGTTTAGCATTTGCTTCCATAGTATACTGTTTTATCAGATTTGTTAATAGCCACGACCAAAACACACAGGCAAAATCCAGCTCCCTTTACTTTCCGCCGTCAGGGTTTATACTATAAACATAGACTTTAAGCGCAAAAACGCCACATGTACCTAAAATTATGAATGATTTACAGGGAGGCCGGGGAAGGCGCTTTTTTCGTGATATTTATAAAATA
>Ga0172381_10004304_pt1 | contig 14770 bp, 19 predicted proteins | sample Leawel6488metaG_FD_119754 | JGI IMG/M metagenome (GOLD analysis project Ga0172381, IMG submission 119754) | Leachate microbial communities from a municipal landfill in Southern Ontario, Canada - Leachate well 64-88 metaG | ecosystem: Engineered > Solid waste > Landfill > Unclassified | place...
AAATCTTTCTGATAACAAAATTGATGGTTGGAGAATAAAAGTTGGTGGAAGTGTTATGTCTATGATTGGTGGTGCGAGAGGAGTTATAATTCCACATCAATTTGTAAAAGCTATTGGAGATGTATTTTTAATAAATAAAGCTGCTTTACCAAATCCTGATTCTTCAATTGATGAGATTCCAGAAGATTTGGCTTAATATGACTTTAACAATTATATCAATTTTACAGAGTGAAATTTTAAAAGATTTTTTATTCCCTCTTTTGTTAGTTTTTTTTGTCCTTTTTGCAATTTTAGAAAGGAGCAAACTTTTTGGGAATGATAAAACTCAATTAAATGCTCTTGTTTCTTTAGTAATCTCACTTATCTTTGTGGGGGCAGTTTTTCCTAAGGTTATTGTTAGTAATCTTATTTTATTTTTATCTATCTCTGTTATTGCTATTTTTGTAATCCTTTTGTTATGGGGTTTTGTTTACAGTGATGTAAAAGAAGGATTTAAACTTGAGGGATGGATGAAGTGGGTTTTGGGTATAGGTTTAGGAGTCATTTTCATTTTTGCATTAATTTGGGCAACTAGTGATTGGTGGGATAGAATTCTTGGATCTCTGCAAGGATCGAAAGGAGGATCAATCACAACAAATGTTATTTTTATTCTGGTAATTGTTGTTTCTTTTATTGTTGCTTTAATGAAAAGTAAAAAGGAGTAGAAATGTATTTAAATAATCTTTTCTAATTATTTTTATGTTTAAAGAGTTGATATTTTTTGAATCAGGGGCTGTTTTTGGTGGACAGATTGGGGACCTAATTAGTGCATGGGAATCCTCGGGAGTATTTTCTTATATGTTACCTTTTCTTTTAATTTTTGCATTAATTTTTGGATTACTCACTAAACTAAACATTTTTGGGAATGCACAGGATCCTAACAAAGGTAAAATGGTTAATGCTATTATTTCAGTTTCTATTGCAATTATGGCACTTCAATTTAATATGGTCTCTGATTTTTTTGGACAGATTTTTCCTAGAATGGGTATTGGGTTATCAATTATTTTGCTTATACTTATTTTGGGGGGTTTATTTATTCCGATAAATAAAGAAAATAATTGGTTCCTTACTGCTATTACTTTTGTAGTTTTCATTTTAATTGCGGTTATTGTTGCTAGTTCATTTGGAGACTTAGGTTGGATTTCAGGATCTTCCGGATTAATTTCGGGAATATGGAATCAATATGGCTCTCTTATTATTTTTGTTTTAATTGTGATTATAGTGGTCTTTGCAACAACTCATGAAAAGAAAACTAATAGTCCAAAAACAGAAAATTTACTATCTAAGTTATTAGGTGCAGAAAAATAATTTTAGATTTTATTTTTTTCGTTTCTTTTTTGATTCTTCTTTAGTTCTTGGGGAAGAAATCATTTTAGAAAAAGAATCCTGCATCATTGACATTTCTTTTTTTACACTTTCTAAATTCTGTCCATAACTTCCAACTTTTTCAAGAATTGCAATTTGCATTTTATCAATTATGTTTTCTATTTTTTTTAATCTTTCAGAACTGTTTTCAAATTTGTTTTGGAGTAAAATTATTTTTTCTGAATGATTGTCTATTGTTTTTTGTATCTTTTTTGTTTTTTCTGAAACTACTTGGTCTGCTACTTCCATCATAAGATCTGGGTTTGAATTTGGTTCTGAATATTCTTGATATTGTTGTTCTTGTGGTTGATAATATTGTTGTTCTTGTGGTTGATAATATTGTTGTTCTTGTGGTTGATAATATTCTTCTTGCATAGGTTCTGGTTCTGGTGCGGGCGGTTGATACATTTGTTCTTGTTCTTCTTTTGGTCTCTGTGGAGGAGCTTCTCCTTCAGGCATTATTGAAGGTTGCATATATTCTTCATTTAAAGAACCAGTAACTGCATTTTTTATTTCGGCTTGTTTTAATGCGTCTAAAATTTCTCTTGGAGATTTCCCTTGCTGGGTGAGTTGACTGATGATATTTTCGTTGGGCATGCCCTGTTTTTTCATATTTGTAATTTGTTCTAAAATGCCCATTATCATTTATTCTTCTGTTCCTTTTTTAATTTTTCTAATTCATCCCTTCTAATAAAATTTAATGGTTGAAACATTTTTGCTTGTTTTGTTAAAATTTCTAGGTCTTCCTTTTTTGCAAACTTTGAAATTTCTTGAGATATATCTTCTATGAATGAAGATATTTTATTTATTTCACTTTTTATATTGTCTACATCTTTTTTTATTTCAATAATTGCACTATCATTTCTCTCTTTATTTTCAATGAAGTTTTTTCCTATTAAGATTATCCTGTCTTTGAGAATTCTTTGTTTATCTTCGATGTCTCTTATTTTTATATTTGAATCTCCAATAATTCCATTCGGATATTCACTTTCTTTTGTCATTTTAATCTAAATGCATCTGGATTTAAAATTGTTATGTTTTATACAAAATAATTTAAACTTTCTAATTTTACTTATATAAATACAATTTGGTTAAATAGGAGATTATTATGACTGATACAGGGAAACTTTATTCATACGAAATTCGACGCGAAGGGGGTGAGGATATACTCTATGCAAATTATTTGGGAGCCCCTTTTGTTCCAAGTATTGCTGATTCAGGAGAAGTTATGTCAAGGACTATCGACGCTTTAATTGAAAATCCGCATGTTTCAAGAGTTGTTCTTTCTCAGCAAAAAAACTATAATTATGATTTTAAAGAAACTGCTGCAATGATTGAAATTGCACAACTTTATACTTATTTTATGAATCAGGAAAAAATTTTATCTCAGGAAAAAATTATTTCATCTAACTTTTCTCAATTCCCTAAAAGGTATAATGAACTTTTTTCTTTCCTTATGCTTCTTAAATCAGATCCCATCTCTGCCTTTTTTGATTTAAAAAAAATTTTGATATATTCTAAGATTCTCGCTGAAAAATCAGAATTTTCTTTTAAAACTGATTATGAATCTTATGTAAGGTTTTTAGAAAAAATTTTGTTAATGGTTGAAAACACTCATATTATTCAATCAGCTATTCCTTTTCTTGAAGAGTATAAACATGGGGAGAGAGAACTTTATCATCGAATTTTTAAGGTTGATGTAATTCCTAATTTTACTTTTACTAGGTTAATCCATGATCTTCCCGAGGATTCTGAAATTTTGGATCAATATGAAATAGGGGAAGAATATGATAAATCAATGGTAACAATTCTGAAAAGGAAATATGAATCTAAATTAGTATATCATCTAAGTCCTCCGGAACATTCTGTTAGTGAAGATCATAACATGCTTTTAAATCTTGCAAGAGGAGTTCTTGTTGAACATCAGCCGAAGGCAGAAGAATTTACTGATGTGGAAAGGATACGTCAAGTTTTTTTTAATATTTCTAAAGATTTAATTCAAGATTTGGCTCAGAGTAAGAAAATTAATCTTAATTTTTCTGATTTGAACAAATTGTCTACTATACTTGTGCGTCAAACAATTGGTTTTGGTTTGATTGAAGTTTTATTACAAGATAATAAATTACAAGATATAATGTTAAATGCACCTATCCCAATTACAAATGTTTTTGTGAGACATCAAGAATATGATGAATGTATTACAAATATTTTACCAAGTCAAGCTGATATTGATTCTTGGGCTGCTAAATTTAGGATGATTTCTGGGCGTCCTCTTGATGAGGCTAACCCTATCTTAGATACTCAACTTGAAGTTGGGAAGATTAGAGCAAGAATTGCAATAATTCAGAACCCACTTTCTCCAGACGGAATTTCATATGCTTTAAGGAGACACAGAGAAGAACCTTGGACACTTCCACTTTTTATAAAAAATAGGATGATTAATTCTTTCTCTGCAGGACTCTTTAGTTTTTTAGTTGATGGAGCTAGAACTTTATTAATTGCGGGGACGAGAAGTTCTGGTAAATCTTCCTTACTTGGGAGTTTAATGCTTGAAATTGTTCCGAAGAATAGAATTATTGTAATTGAAGATTCATTGGAATTGCCTGTTGAAAGTTTAAGAAAATTAGAGTATGATATTCTTAGAATGAAAGTGCGTTCAGCACTTTTGAAAACTACGACAGAAGTTTCTGCTGATGATGGTATAAGAACTTCACTGAGATTGGGAGATTCATGTTTAATTGTAGGAGAAGTAAGGAGTGTTGAAGCAAAAGCATTGTATGAAGCGATGCGAGTTGGAGCATTGGCGAATGTTGTTGCTGGGACAATTCATGGTGCAAGCCCCTATGGGGTTTTTGACAGAGTTGTAAATGATTTAGAAGTCCCCACGACTAGTTTTAAAGCAACAGATTTAATCGTTGTTGCTAACCCTATAAAAACTGCTGATGGTCTGCATTCTATGAAAAGGGTTGTGCAAATTTCTGAAGTTAGGAAACATTGGAAAGAAGACCCTCTTTTAGAAAAGGGTTTTTCTGACTTGATGAATTATAATATTGAGAAAGATGAACTTGAACCAAGTTCTGATTTAATTAATGGGGATAGCGAGGTTATAAAAAATATTGCGTCGAATGTAAAGGGGTGGGCAGGAAACTGGGATGCAATTTATGATAATATTTTATTGCGTGGAAAAATAAAACAAGAGATTGTGAATGCCGCAAATACCACTGGAAAAAGTGAAATTCTTGAGGCTGGTTTTAATACCTTATCAAATCATATGTTTCATGAAATTTCTGACAATATTAGAAAAGAAATTGGTTTGCCTTTGGGAGAGAGAGTTTTTCCAGAATGGCAAAGTTGGTTGAATAATGCAATTAAGGGAAAAAAGATTTGAACTAAATTTACATACCTTCGGCAAGAAATTTAAATAGACAACTTTTGAATAGGAATTTATTTAAATATCATTTAATTAAATAGATTATGGAAAAAAACCTTAAACAGAATAGTCGTGAAGCTTATTTTGTATCAGAAGCAAGAAGTCTAATAAGTAAAGCAGAAAAAATGAGAATGCTTCCAGGTTCTGGGAATTCAATAAGTAAGGTATATGAATCCGCTGCGCAATCTTATATTCAAGCAAGGAGATTTCTAGATGCGGCAAATTGTTATCTGGATGCACAAATTTATGGGGACATTCATAATAAAGATCAACAAAAGCAATTTAAGGATAAGGAAAAGGAAATGAGATCTATGTATAAAATTAATTTAAGAAATAAAAAAGAAAGTTCTGGTTTAGAAAGGAGAATCTTTAGTAAAAGGGAGAATAGTTTACTTGCAATGGTTGTTGTTGCTTCTCTTTCAATTTCTTTATTTTTTATTTCTTCTAATTTAACTGGATTTGCAGTTTCTAATTTAAGTTATCAGGGGGCTCAGGGAATTGGGATGGGTTTCTTCCTTGTTGGTTTAGTTTTTGCTTTTTTTTATTTAAGAAACAGAGAAAAAATTTCTAAAGATTTATAATTCTATCTTGTTTATTATTTTAGAGGTGAAATGACAGAAAATTTTTAATACAATTAAAATTCTGAACAATTTTTGTAATGATCCCTGAAAAAAATTTACGTGTTGAAGAAATTTTAAAAAAGCATGCAGCTAGAATTGAACAAAATATGCAAACTACTCCTGTTGAAAAGGTTAATTTTAGTCAGAGTTATTCAAAATTTAAAGAGGAGATGTCTCCTGAACTTTCACGTTATGAAAAATGGTGTAATAGCTTAGGTAATTTTATTAAGTTAAAAGTTTCAAAGAAAGACGAAGAAAAAGTAAAGAAAGATTTAGAAATTGCTCATCTTGATTTGGAACCTTGGCAGCCTGTTAGTTTTAGTATCTCTGTTTTTTTTGTCCTCTTTTTGGTAGGTCTTGTTTTTTGTGTTTCGTTTGCTTTATTTCAGGGAGGTTTTGAAAAATTTCCATTAATGCTCTTTATTTTAATACTTTTTACAGATCTATTTATTTTTAATTTTTTAAATAATTATCCTTCGAGATTAGCAAACAAATGGAGGTTGAAAGCATCTTCACAAATGGTGCCTGCAATTTTGTATATTGTTGTTTACATGAGACATACCCCTAATCTTGAAAAAGCAATTGTATTTGCATCACAACATCTTCAATATCCTCTTGCTCTTGATTTTAAAAAAATTTTTTATAATGTTCAAATTGGAAAATTTTCGACTATCAAAGAGAGTTTAGATAATTATCTTGCAGTATGGAGAGATTATTCAATTGAATTTATAGAATCTTTCCATTTAATTGAAAGTAGTTTATTTGAACCAGATAATTCAAAGAGAATTCAGACACTTGAAAAATCTTTACAGGTTGTTCTCGACGGAGTTTATGACAAAATGTTAAGATTTACACATGAGGTTAGAAGTCCTTTGACTAATGTTTATATGTTGGGAGTTGTATTACCCACTTTAGCTATTGCACTTCTTCCTCTTGCTTCTGCGATGATTGGAGATATTTTGAAATGGTATCATGTTTTTATTTTATTTGATTTAATTATTCCTTTCTTTGTTTTTTATCTCACAGACAAGGTGATGTTCCTGCGTCCAGGAGGGCATGGAGAATCTTCGTTACTTGAAAAGAATCCACTTTATCCTACATACAAAAGTAAAAAACCTTTTGTTAAATCGTTTCTTATTTGTTTGCCTCTTCTTTTGATAGGATTAACTCCTTTAATTTTTCAGTATACACCTATTCCTTCTTGGTTTGGTTTGAAACAGGATTATTCTTTTGTTGATTTGGGTATTAATTTTCTTGAAGGGGAATCTATTTTTGGTTTTGATGAGAATAATGGAAAATTAACAGGTCCTTTTGGAAGTATTGCTTTGGTATTTGGATTATTTTTTACATTAGGTATCGCTTTATTTTTTTCTCTTGCTTACAAGGAGAAAACGAAATCTTTAATTTTAGAGAGAGAGAAAACTAATCAACTGGAGGTTGAGTTTAATAACTCCTTATTCCAATTAGGGAATAGGATTGGGAATGGGACTCCACCTGAACTTGCATTTAGCAAAGTTGCTGAATCATCGAAAGGGCTAAAGACAGAAGATTTTTTTAGAAGAGTTAATTATAATATTATGCAGATGGGGATGAGTGTTGAAAATGCCATTTTTGATAACAAGAGGGGAGCAATTGTTTATTATCCTTCTAATTTAATTGGAACAAGTATGCGTGTGCTTGTTGAATCTGCAAAGAAGGGATTGAATATTGCAGCATTAAGTTTAGTAAACATTTCAGAATACGTTAAAAATATAAATAAGATAACGGATAGGTTGAAGGATATGCTAGCAGAAATTGTTTCTGATATGAAAAGTAATATGACTTTCCTTGCACCTTTATTGTCGGGAGTTGTTATCGGTTTATCTGCAATGATCACATCTATATTGGGTAAACTTGAACTTACATCGATTAGTGGGGAAGTTGCTGGGATGGGCACCCTTGATTCTATTACAGGTTTATTTGAAAGATCACAAATGATCCCTCCATATCTTTTACAGATTTTTGTTGGTATTTATTTAATTGAAATAATCTTTATCTTGACAGGAACTTTAGTTGTTGTTGATTCTGGAAATGATCCTCTTGAAAAAACAAACAAAGCAGGAAAAAATCTGAAACTAGGTATTGGTTTATATTTTATTACTTCTTTAATTTCTACTCTTGCATTGTCTTTCATTTCAATAATTGTTTTAGGGAACTTAACTTAGTTCAAAAAATTTATTAAGGGGTTTTGTTATACTCTTTTATGGAAAAAAAGGGGATTGTTACAGAGCAGATTCCATGGATGCTAATTGCTCTAATTGCTTTAGTTCTTATTTTTATTGTTATTGGTATTATAAAAGGAGAAGGGGATTCTATGATAGACAAAATTAAAAATATCTTTTCTTTTAAAAATGGAAATTGATGTAATAATTAAATTAATTCTTGGGCTAATTGTTGTGGTCGCAGTTGGAGTAGGGATTTCTTTTTTCTTTAAAGATAGTGTTATCTCTTTTTTTAGTGGATTTTCTGAAAATGTACCCGAGACTTTTTTGGGGATGATAAAATGAAAAATTTTTTTTTGGTTAATAAAAAAGGAGAATCTTCTAACTTTACTCTCGATGAATTTGTGCGTATTGTTCTTGCAGTGATAGGATTACTTATCATTGGGTATCTTGCATATAATCTTTTTTTTGTAAATCCTAGTAATGAAAAAGCAAAAGGGACTTTTAATAATATTATTTCTGTGGAGATAGATAAGATTAATAATGGGGGAGAAGCAAATCTTGAGGGGGTGTTTATTCCAAATCCTTCTGATTGGGAGATTGTTGGTTTTGTAGAGGGAGAAAAACCCAATCAATGTGTAGGAGAAAGTTGTGTTTGTCTTTGTGATATTTCAGGATGGGATTCACAAGAAGCTATAATAAAAAAATGTGACGAAAAAGGATTTTGTAAGATTGTAGAAGATCTTGTACCCTTTGAGATTATAAAAATTCCTTCAGGGGGATTTAATTTATTAATAAAGAAAACTATAATGGGATTTCAAATAGGGGGAGAATCTGCTTTTGAAGAAGAACTTTTCTGTGCAGAAGATAGTGTAGATGCTCTTTATAATTTAATAACTAATCTTTGGGGATTTGATGTGAGAGATTCTGCAGAAGTTCAAATATCTAAACCAGAAGGATGGGAAATTTTATCTTTTATTGATGAAGATAGACCTACTAAATGTAATAATAATCCCTGTATCTGCGTTTGTAATGTTAATTCTGAGGATAGTAAGATGATACAAATGGAAAAATGTGACTGTCTTGGTGTTTGTAAAAATGTTGAGAATCTTTTTTGGTTCCCTAATATTAACATCTTTTCTTCTGGTACTCTCGTGAAGGCAAATAAAAAAGAAGGAGGCATTGAAATTAATGTTGGGTGATTTAATGAAGTATTTCCTTTGGATTATCTTGGCATTCATTTTAATCGGAGGGATTTATATACTCCTCACCCGATTAGGGGTTTTATAATGGATAAAAAAGGACAAGGAGGAACAAATTGGCTTATTATTTCAATTATTCTTCTAATTGCAGGATTTGTGGTAGTAATCTATTTTTATTCTAGAACAGATTTTGAATCAATTAGTAATGAGAAAATTTGTTATGCATCGGTTGTTACGAGAAGTGAATTACTTTCTCTTGGAGGGGAATTAACTGCGCCTCCTTTAAATTGTAAAACAAGTTATTATTGTATTAGTGGGGATGGGACTTGTGAGATTATGTCTGCTTCAACGAAGATAATTAAAGTTAAAACTGCTGAAGAAGTTTACGAAGCTGTTGCAGATAAAATGGTTTCTTGTTGGGATATGTATGGTTCTGGAAAATTAGATTATTTAGGAGAAAAAGATAATTCTGAGAACTTATATTGCTCTTTTTGTTATCAGATTGGATTTGATAATAGTTTAGATATGTTCTTGGGAGATGTTTTTTCAAGAAATGATTTTTATAACTATTTGTATAACACGAATGTTTCTGAGACAAAAATAAGTTATTTAGAATATTTTATTGGGTCTGCTGAACGTTCTAAAGATTTTTATGACTCTCTTGTTCAGGGAAATATTCATCTTTCAGATTTACCTTTAGAAAAACAATATTTTATTATGACCGGAATTTATAGTAAAGTTGGTTTTTTAGGGAGCATAACCTTTACCTTACCCGGTGTTGCTATTTCTCCCGAGATGGAAAAAGAAGCAGTTGAGAAGTGGGATTATTTTTTTAATCAAGGAACAACACATCACTTTCTTGTACCTCTACTTGTTTCCCCAAATTCAGAAGAATATAAAAATTTAAAATGTGTTTCTATTGAAACTATTGCTTGAAAAGTTTTATTAATTGTAAGATAATTTTATATTTATGAATAAAAAGAGAAATTTTTATTTGGATAAAAGAGGGGAATTAACTCTCCTTCAAGAGTATCTAATTTTTATTTTAGTAAATCTTTTGTTTTTTGCAGTTTTTGCGTTATTTATTTATTCTAAATCTAATGGGGCTAATGTTCTCGAGGAGAAATATGCAAAAAACATCGCCTTGCTTATTGATGCCTCAATTCCAATAATGAAAATGAAATTAAATATGGAAGATGCGTTTGATGTTGCTGAAAAAAATAAAGTCAGTAGAGATGAGATTGTTAAAATATCGGGTAATCAGGTTATAGTTAATCTTGGTTCTTCTAAGGGATATTCTTATAGATTTTTTAATAATTTTGCTGTTACTGCTTATGCAGATTCTTATCCTAATAAAAATTATCTAATAAATGTAAATGGGTATAATTGATATGAAAAAAAATTCTTTAAATAAAAAAGGGAAGCTCCTTTCTATTTGGTGGTTTATGATTTGGGCAATTGTGGGCGGAGGAATTGTTGGATTAGCTGCAATTTTTTATGGGAACCCTTGCGATATTCGAGCAGTTGAAGCAAATCTTTTGATTGATAAAATTTCTGATTGCGTTTCTTATGGGGGGAGGATTAATGAAAATTTAATTTCTTTTGAAAGTTCTAATTCTTTTGATCTTTCAAATTGTTATATTAACTTTTTAAATGAGGAAGAAGAATTTTTTTATAAGATTTCATTTTATAAACTGGATAATTTAGAACAAGTTGTTTTTCAAAAGAGTGGGGGGAATTTAAATTTAGAATCTTTCTGTGAAGTAAGGGAAAATCTTGGAGCAGTTCCCCTTTGCGTTGAAAAAAAATTTTATTCTTTAGATAAAAAGAATAATCAATATATAATTAAAATTTTGGTTTCAATTAAAAAAATAGAACAAAATGTTAAATAAATTTAATAAAAAAGGAGGCATTGGAGATATTTTTGCGTGGGTTGTAGCTACAATTGTAATTGCAGGATTATTGTTTTTCTTTTTAGTTTCTTCTTCTATTCTTGCTAAAAATAAGAAAATCCTCCCCGCCGATATTGATTTAAATATAGGAGATGGGTCTTCTACTTTAGAAGTAAAAAATTTTTTATCATATACAATAACAAATAATAAAGATAGGCAGAAAATTGAGAATATTCTTGAGGAAAAAAATGTATAAACTTTTTTTAAATAAGCGAGGAAGTATTCCAATTACTCTTTTTGTTATCTTAGTTTTTGTGTTATTTATAGTCGCTCTTGCAAGTTTTATGAATTCTGATAGAAAATTAACTGGTTCTTTTGAGGGTATTAAAATGGTTCGAGATTTAAGTTCACAAGCAGAGGTAGATTATTTTCATGAAATTTTTCTTGACGAAAAAGGAATTTCTGGAGATGTGAGATTATTTCGTGCTATTGAATATTCAAAAAAAAATAAAGTAGTTAATAAAAATTGTTTTTGTGAAGATGTTTGTAAAAATTATGCTCAGTTTATTTTGAGTGCTGCAGAAGAATCAGATGTTGACCCTTTTCTAATTTTATCTTTAATGATGCAGGAGTCAAATTGTCTTTCTACTATTTTTCGTGAAAATGCAATGGGTGTTATGCAAGTTAGTTTGTCATCGTGTGGGAAATATGGGTTATCTGAGGACAAGACAATTTGTCAAGAACAACTAAAAAATATTATCCCTCTAAATATACAAGCGGGAACAAAAATTCTCCGAGAGGGTTATGATTTATATAAAGATGGTAAATTTTTTGATGGATGTTCACATCTGGGAATTACTTATTATGGCTGGGATGCTGCATTAAGAAATTATCTTGGGTGGGAATGTTTTAAAGATACTATTGATGGAAATGAAATTCCTTCTATGGATAATTATGTTTCTGAAATTAATGAAAGGACAGAATTATTGAAGAGGGTGGTGAGTTATTCAGAAAAAGTTTTAAAAGATAAGTTTTATTTTTCTGTAAGTTATGAATCCCCTCAACAGATTTAATATCCTTTTATTTCAAAAATTTAATCAAAGATATAAAAGTTTATAAATAGTTTTTCCTTAAATTTAATCATGGTTAGAAATAAGAAGAGCTGGGCATTGGTTTTAATTTTTTTAATACTTCTTAGTTCATTAATGTTTTTTGTAAGTGCTCTTAACGATAAGGGAGGAGCAAGTTCTGAAGATGACGAAGATGAAAATTCTCTTGGTAATTCATTTTTGGATGCTTTACAACAAAGCCCTTTCTCAAGTGGGGTGTTAAATTCTGTTGGTTGGCTTAGTAAATATATTGGAGATAACTATAGACAAATTATTCTTTCATTTATTGTTTTTGCTATCATATGTTTTGCATTATATGACATTTTGGAACTTGTTTCTATCTTCCAACATGCAGCAGTAAAGGCAATAATTTCTTTAGGCATTGGTATTTCTGTTGTTTTAACTAAGGGTGTAGTTACTATCTCTGGTCATATCTTAAGTTGGGGGGGAGAGGCAGGTATCTGGATAATTTTATTGGAAGTTTTTGTTTCGTTAGCAATATTCTTTGGATTGATTATTGGAAATGATTTTGCAGCAAAGTTTGCTCAGAAAAGACAAGCTGCTGTTCATAGTATTAAAGCTAAAAAAGCTGCTAGTGATACACGGGATGTGATTCAAGGATTAAGGACAATTGGTACATCCTTCCAAGAGGATGAAAAAACGTATAGAGTATAACCTTGTCTTTTATTTATAAGATGAAAAAAAAATTTTTTATATTTTGTTTTGCAATTCTTTCTTTAGTTCTCTTGTTAAATTTATTTTCTGCAGCCCCAATTATCCCCGATGAACTGACAAAATTAAGTACAATTACTTCAGATATTAAAACTCTTAATTGGAGTGAATATCTTTCAGAATTAAAAAGTAAAGCGTTAGAGAATGAAATTATTTTTAATATTGATTCTTTTTTGACTTCGGTTAATCCATTTTTTCTTGTGGTGTTTGGCACAGATTATTCTATGTCTTTATTTATGTTTTTTGTAATCTATTTTTGGGCTTTTTTTGTAATGAGGATTAATTGGGCATTGGGTTTGGTCTCAATTTTTTCTAAACATGTTTGTTTAATTATTTCTTTTGGATTTACCATTCTTCTTTCTCATATTCAATTATATTCTTCGTTATCCAATTTATTCATTAAACTAATTTTAATGCCAAAAAATAAATGGGCAGGGGCGTTAGTTCTCTTGGGAGTTTTATCTCTTACAGCATTTGTTTCTGCTCTTGAAACAATAATAAATAAGATGCTCTCAAAAAATAAAAAACTTCTCGAAGATGAAAAAGAAAAAATTAACAGAAAAATTCTTGATACTTATACAAAAGTACTCACTAAATAATTCATCTTTTTTTAAGATTATTTTCTTTTCTTAGTTTTGTATGGAAAGATTTTTAAATATAATTATATTGAAATATGAATGAATGGAAAAAAAGGGGATGTGAATTGGGTTGTTATAATGTTAGTTTTGGGAATTATTGTACTTGTTGTTCTTGCTATGGGGTTTCTTGGAGGTTGGAATAAACTTCTTCCTTGGATTTCTTCAGAAAATGTTGGTGAAACAGTAACTCAATGTTCCGTTGCATGTACACAAGGATCAGTGTATAATTGGTGCACTAAAAACAGAACTATTAATGATGGTGATAAAGCGATTGCAACTGATGTGACATGTCAGATGTTAGCTACAGAGACTGAATATTCAGATATTGGTGTTAAAAGATGTACTACTATTTCGTGCGAATCCTCTGATTAATAATATTTCTAAAATGGACTATAGTTTTTCTGAAAAAAGAAATAAGGGGAAAGATAAAAAGAAAGATAAGAAAAAACATCCGTATAAAAAAGGCGGGGCTCAGAGAAGTATGAATACTAAATCGAAATAGTTTTAAATTATGTTTATTATTTAATATTATGTATGAGGTAATTTTTTTATGGGTTTTGGCTTTAGCTTTTATTCTTTTTGCAGTTGTGCAGGATATTCGCACAAGGGAGATAGCAAATTGGCTTAATTTTTCTTTAATTATTTTTGCTTTGGGATTTCGACTTTTTTATTCACTTTTTTCTGGAGATAACTTTTCTTTTTTTCTTAATGGTTTAATGGGGTTTGGAATTTTTTTCGTTGTTGGTAATCTTTTTTATTATTCAAGATTATTTGCTGGCGGAGATGCAAAATTAATGATTGCCCTTGGGACAATTCTTCCGATTTCATCAAGATTTTTTTCTAATATCCAAATCTTCCTTAATTTCCTTTTAATCTTTCTTATGAGTGGGTTTGTCTATATTGTTTTTGCAAGTATATCTCTTTGTTTAAAAAATTTTAAAGCTTTTCAAAAAGAATTTATAAAACAGTTTAAAATTAGCAAAAAGATATTTTATTTTTCTTTGCTTGTAAGTTCAATTTTTTTAATTGCAAGTCTTTTTGAGATTTTCTTTTTATTTGTGGGTATTTTAATTTTTTTCACTTTTTGGTTGTATCTTTATTCAAAAGCAATAGATGAGTGTTGTATGATTAAAGAGATATCTACAAAATATCTTCGAGAAGGAGACTGGCTTTATTCAAATACCAAAGTAGGAAAGAAAACAATTAAGAAAAGTTGGGACGGAGTCACTAAAAAAGAAATCAAAGAAATCTTAAAGTATTATAAGAAGGTAAAAATTAGGGAAGGTGTTGTTTTTTCGCCTGTATTCCTTATGGCAATAATCATTTGGATTCTTTCTATCCTCTTTAAGATTAATTTATGGGATTCTCTTTGGTAACCATAAAAATAGTTCTTCTTTCTCTTCTTTAACCGGTTCTGGGATAGGAACTTCTTCTTTCTTTTCTAATTCTTCTTTTATTTTTTTTAATTCTTCAATTTCTGTATGCTTTTTCTCTGAATCAAAATTTTCATCGTCGTAAACAGGAAGTAAATTCAATGTTTCA
>Ga0172381_10004305_pt1 | contig 14768 bp, 16 predicted proteins | sample Leawel6488metaG_FD_119754 | JGI IMG/M metagenome (GOLD analysis project Ga0172381, IMG submission 119754) | Leachate microbial communities from a municipal landfill in Southern Ontario, Canada - Leachate well 64-88 metaG | ecosystem: Engineered > Solid waste > Landfill > Unclassified | place...
AAAGAATTTGAAGTGATTCATCAGACTGGACTCGAGGGATTCAAAAGAGTTAAAAATGAATCGCTGGCTATGACTGACAAAGAACTGCTTAAATATTACCATCCGTATTTTTTTCTTGATGAAAAAGAATTGAGCCAGGCATATGCTGCAGCTGGTTGTATCGTGGGGAGGGCCGGAGCAGGAACGATATTTGAGATAGCATTAGTCAAGAAGCCGAGCATTTTGGTTCCATTGTCGGAATCAGCTCAGAACCATCAGGTTAAAAATGCATACAGCTATGCCAAAGCCGGCGCTTGTCTTGTTTTGGAAGAAGGAAATTTTACTCATAATTTCTTTTTGGAAAAGTTAAGAATATTATTAAAAGATGATGCGGACAGCATGAAAAAAGCAGCAGAATTGTTTTCCAAGCCTTTTGCGGCAAATATTATCGCCCAATATGTTTTAGATTTTTTAGTATGATAGCCAAAAAAGAAGAAAAAAGAATAAGGACGAGGTTTGCTCCGTCTCCGACGGGACATCTTCATATCGGAACCGTGAGAACGGCCTTATTTGCATTTCTTTTCGCAAGAAAAAACAAAGGCACTTTTATTTTAAGGATAGAGGATACGGATAAAGAGAGGTCAGAAAAAAAATGGGAAGACGAATTATTAGAAGGATTAGAATGGTTGAAAATATCCTTTGATGAAGGGCCGAATGTCGGCCCGCATACTCCTTACAGGCAGAGTGAAAGAACGGAGATATATAAAAAGTATTTGGAAAAAATGCTTAAAGAGGGAAGTGCATATTATTGTTTCTGTCCTAAAGAAGAAGTCGAAGCGGAGAAGCAATACTTAATGTCTATCGGAGAAGCTCCTGTTTATCAGGGCAAGTGCCGTGATTTATCTCCTGAGACAGTTGAAAAATATTTAAAAGAGGGAAGGCCTTCGGTTATACGTTTTAAATCTCCTTCAAACCAAAAAGTATTTTTTAATGATTTAATCAGGGGGAAAATTGAGGTTGATAGTTCAACTTTGGGCGATTTTGTCATAGCCAAAGACTTAAATAATGCCTTATTTAACTTGAGTTGTGCAATTGACGATGTTGAAATGGAAATAACTCATGTTATCCGCGGAGAAGACCATATCCCCAATACGCCAAAGCAGATTTTAATAATTCGTGCTTTGGGCTTTAAGGAACCCGAGTATGCTCATTTATCTTTAATTTTAGGAACAGATAAAAAGAAGCTCTCCAAGAGGACCGGCAAAACATCTTTGATTGATTATAAAGAAGACGGATATCTACCCGAAGCGATTATAAATTTTATCGCTTTCTTGGGATGGAATCCGGGAACAGAAGAAGAAATATATTCTATAGAAAAATTGATTGCTGATTTTTCAATTGAAAAAATACAAAAATCAGCAGCCATATTCAATATTGAAAAACTGGATTGGATGAACGGTTTCTATATCCGCAAAACCCCCTTATATGAATTAGCTCAAATGTGTGTCCCGTATCTTATCAAAGCCGGACTAATTAAGGAGATTTCTCTTGAGAAATATTCGGTTATTGAAACCGGAGAAGAAATACATATTGAGGATATAGAAAAAATGGTTAATCTGTATCATGAAAGATTAAAAAAACTTTCAGAAATAGTTGAATTAGTTGGTATGTTTTTTAAAAAGGAATTAAATTACGAAAAAGAATTATTGAAATGGAAAGAAATGAACGACGAAGACTTGGTAGATTCTTTAAAAAAGTCTTTTGATATAATTTCTGGCATTAAAGACTTTAATAAAGATAATTTAGAAAAAGAATTGATGGAAGAAGCTAATAAAATAGCAAATAGGGGGAATCTCTTGTGGCCGTTAAGGGTTGCTTTAACCGGAAAGAAGAATTCGGCTGGACCGATGGAAATAGCTTCTGCCTTAGGAAAAGAAAAGACTTTGGAGAGGATAGAAGAAGCAATAAATAAATTAAAATAATATGTGGAAGAGATTATTGTCTCTCGTTCTATTAATATCCTTTTTTTCTTTCAGCTTTTGTTTTGCATTTGATTTTAATTCAATTAAAGATAAATGCATGCCGAAGATAACGGAATGGTGGGGGATTGTTTTGAATTGGATAAACGATGATTTTAATCCGTGGATAGAGAAAATCCTGGGAGAGAAAACAAAAAAAGAGTTTGAAAGAGAATTCAGCGAAGCGATTAATGTCGTCCCGGTCGCAATTCATTCTCTTTGGGTAAATATCAAGGGAATATTTAATTAATGAATAATTTTATTAGAAAATCTTTTACATTGATTGAGTTATTAGTCGTAATAGCAATTATTGGGATTCTCTCCGGCTTAATTATCGTTGGGATGAATGGGATGAGCCAAAAAGCAACTATTGCTAAGGTTCAGATATTTTCTAATTCTTTAAGGAATTCTTTGATGTTAAATATCGTAGGGGAATGGAAATTTGATGGTTCGGGAGTCATTGATGGTGGATATGCTACAAGCACATATACTCAAGATACCTGGAACGGTGGAATCAGCGGAACTATACACGGCACACCCTTAGTTTATTCAGGTTCAAACTGTATAAATGGTTCTTGTTTATTTTTTAACGGTTCAAGCGATTATATTACTTACACCCCAATACATTTTAACGATTTATCTCCTTATACTTACTCGGCTTGGGTTAAATGGGGAGCAGCCGCGCCTGCTGCGACTAGTCCTTTCGGCGCATCTTATTGTTCAAGCAATGTATGGTTTTATGTAGGTTTAAATTTTGCGCATCGAGCCTATGGCTCAGGCAGTAGTCAAACTATAACTGGTTCAAACATAGGGGTAGTATTTAACAATAATTGGCATAATATTGTCTGGACAGTTGATTCTTCGAGGAATATGAAACTTTTTGTTGATGGTATTCAAAATGGGAATACAACCGTGATATCTACAACTACGGAAGCATATTATAGTTCTATCGGTGCAGGATATCACTGTTCATCGCCCAATTATCTTTGGAATGGATATATTGACGAAGTTCGTGTTTTTAACGCGCCCCTGCCAACTTCTCAAATTAAAGAACAATACTATGCCGGATTAAATAGATTACTGGCTAACGGAGGCATAACAAAAGAAGAATATATAGAAAGGAGTTTTGTTTTAGCTTTAGGTAATTAGTTGCCGAAAATCAAAGATTAGTATATTATTCAAGACATATGATATCGGAAGAAGAAATTAGGAAAATAGCCAAATTGTCATATCTTGAAATTAAAAATGAAGAGATAGGCGAAATCAGGGAGAAGTTTTCTTCCATTTTAGAATACGTTAAAAAATTACAAGAATTGGATGTTTCTTCGATTGAAGAAACTGCCAATCTCTCTAAGTCTGAAAATATATTCAGGGAAGACATTGGAGAAGAAAAAGATTCGGAGGAGCTCTTAAAAGCTTTACCCAGAAAAAAAGGTAATTATTTAGAGGTTAAGAAAATTCTATACAATGAAGACTGATTTAACCAAGCTTACAATTAAAGAAGCGCACGAGGGATTAAAGAGCGGGGAATTCACCTCGGTTGAGTTGACTAAGGCTTTTTTGGAGAGAATTAAAGACAAAGATGGGGAAATCAAGGCATATGTAACAGTTACTGAGAAGTTAGCTTTAGAACAAGCCAAGAGGGCTGATAAAATGATTAAAGAGGGGGAAATCAGTGTCTTAACTGGAATTCCCTGTGCGATAAAAGATATTATTTTGATTAAGGATGTTAAGTGTACGGCCAGTTCTAAGTTTTTAGAAAATTATGTCGCCCCCTATAACGCAACTGTAATTGAAAAATTAGAAAAGATAGGTGCGGTGTTTTTAGGAAAAACAAATCTTGATGAGTTTGCCATGGGTTCTTCCTGTGAAAATTCTGCTTTCTTTCCGACTAAGAATCCTCACGATTTAGAGAGGGTTCCAGGAGGCTCTTCGGGTGGCTCGGCAGCTGCAGTTGCCTCTGATATGTGTATTTATGCTTTAGGAACAGATACGGGAGGCTCAATCAGACAACCAGCTTCTTTCTGTGGAATTACGGGTTTAAAACCGACTTACGGGGCGGTTTCAAGGTACGGAATAATCGCATATGCCTCTTCTTTGGATCAAGTTGGACCTTTAACTAAAAACGTTGAAGACGCTAAGATTGTTTTTGAAGCAATCAGAGGAATAGATAAAATGGATTCGACCAGCACTGATTCGAAAAAAGAAAATAATCTTGATAAATTAAAAATTGGAGTTCCGAAAGAATATTTTACTAAAGGTTTGGAAAAAGAAGTAGAGGAAACAATTAAAAAAGCCATAGAAACTTACAAAAAATTAGGCGCGGAAATAGTTGAAATTAGCTTGCCGATGAGTGAATATGCTTTAGCCTGTTATTACATTATTGCTCCGGCTGAAGCCAGCGCAAACTTGGCGCGTTTTGACGGGTTAAGGTATGGTACGTCGATTGATGATGAAGATGGAGAGATTATTGATACATATTTAAAAAACAGGACTTCGGGATTTGGAAAAGAGGTTAAAAAAAGAATAATGCTCGGAACATATACTTTATCTTCTGGCTATTATGACGCTTATTATAAAAAAGCATTGAAGGTAAGGACCTTAATTAAAAAAGATTTTGAAAAAGCCTTTGAAAAAGTTGATGTCATATTAGGCCCGACTTCTCCTTGTCTGCCGTTTAAGATAGGAGAAAAGTCCGATGATCCGCTGTCAATGTATCTGGCGGATATTTATACGGTTTCCGTTAACTTGGCCGGACTGCCCGGAATTTCTATTCCTTGCGGTTCTTCTAATGGATTGCCGATAGGAATGCAACTAATCGGAAATGCTTTTGAAGAAGATAAGTTATTATTAATCGCTTCTTTATTTGAAAAAAACTATGACAACAGATGAACTTATACAATTAATGGAGTCGAAAGAGCTTGTAAGCTACCTTTATCCTTTTAAGGTTATTTTCATTATAGCTTCCTTGCTTCTTCTTTATGCCATAATTTATTACTATGCCAAAGAGGGAGTGATATTGGGCGATGTTAAAAGAAGAACGAAAGACTTTTTAAGCTTTCAGAGATACACTCCTCCTCAATCTTTTCTAAGTCGATGTAAGGAGATTTCAAACATACTTGATAGCGGTGATTACCGAAGAGGGGTTTTGAAGATGGAGGAACTTTTTCATCAGCTATTGAAAAGATTTGGTTATGCTGGAGAAACACTAAAAGAAATGGTTAATGATTCTACTGTTCCTGACGGAGAAAATCTGAAAAGATTAGCCGAGCTTGCCGACGAATTGAGAAAAGACAAAAACTACTCTCTTAATAAAAAGGAACTGCAGAAGCTTTTTGATTCTTTTGAAGAGACGCTAAGAAAATTCGGAGTTTTAGAGGAAGTAGAAGACTAAGAGCTCTCTTGATTTTATTCTAATTTTTGTTAGAATAGCCTATACATAGCGGTTTAGAGGAGTAGTACCTCGCCAGTCTCATAAGCTGGAGACCCTGGTGCAATTCCAGGAACCGCAACATTTTTTGTTTGGTTAAACTGAGTTTTGCCAGAGTAGCTCAGTGGTAGAGCACTCGTTTCATAAGCGAGTTGTCATGGGTTCGATCCCCATCCCTGGCACACAATTAATATATTCATGGGCCCGTAGCGAAATTGGTTATCGCGCCTCCCTGTCACGGAGGAGACTGCCGGTTCGAGTCCGGTCGAGCCCGCCCAATAAGGTTCGAATCCTGTCGCCCCTGCAAACTTAAGAAACCTTATTCTGTAAGGCTTTTTATGTTAACCGCAATAGGACGTTAGAACTTTTCTTAACGCTTGACAATATTATGTTTATATTATACAAAATATAAGGTGCGATTAATGGTAAAAAGACTAGCACACCCAGAGCTTCAAGAGGGAGAAATTCTCTTAAGCAACAGTACTCGCAAGGTTTTTCAGAATGAAATATTTTGGAAAACTAAAAGGATGGGCTCTGAGATATATGGCCCAATCGGTCAGCCTATCCAGCAGATTGATACAAAAAATCGATTATTCCCAATCTTCGTCAAAGAAGAAGAACTGAGAAATGCTGGGGTACCAATCGAAGAATAGGCTGTGAGAACGTGATGGCAATCGTTTAAGACGATTTCGTAAAGCCATCTTTTTATATCCAATTTAACTTCAAAAAGGTTCCGATAACGTCCCATCGCCCCTGCAAACACAATTTTAAGCTATAAAGCTATATACCAATTAAAGAAATTCGGTTCCAATCCTGTCTGGATTTTACCTGCACTTGACAATTATAAACAACTATGTTATTAATAATCCAGAAACTTCCAAAGCCCCTTTAACGAGTTTCGACCTGTAAAAACACAGAGATAGAAATGTTCTTATATGAACAGGGGTGATCAGGATAGACACGATCTTGGTTGTGTAGAGATAAGGATTTTTAAAATACTAGGCAGGGGAGAAAATTCTGCCGCGATAGAAATTAAAGCGCTATATATCACGTGTCGATATTGTTGAAAAGCGCTTTTTTTATTTCACGCATAATTTAACCTTAAAAAGGTTCCGAGTTCGTCTCATCGTTAATCAATTGTAATGTGTTCTCTTGAATCCTGGTTCTAACGTCCTCCACGAGCCCCTGCAAACTTAGGAAGCCTTATTTTGTAAGGATTCTTATGATAACCGCAATACAGCTTTGGAACTTTTTACGTATTTGACAAACCATAGTAAATAATTTAATACTATAAATATATTCCCAAGGAGGAAAAAATGTACATTGTTGTGTTCCGAAACGTCAGTGGAAGTATTTCCAACGGCGTAATCACATGGAACCGTTTTGAGAACAAAAAACAATTCGACAACTGGTGGCTCAACTGTAAAAATGTTAAAAACTGGTACGAAATTGTTGAAGAAGGTGTCACTGAACAAAGAGCAATTGAGCTGAGCTCATCTCTGGAATCAAGATTAGCTGGTCTTCAAGGGGCGTCCCGCGCCCTCTCTGAACTCGAGGACCCATTACAAATCATTTCAGACTCAACAGCTCACTAGGCCGAAATGTATATTTACCAATTCGGCTCTTTTTTATACATTTAATCTCAAAAAGGTTCCGAGTTCGTCCCAACGCCACTGTCTGTTGACAAATCTTAATATTTAATTATTATTTATGTATGCCTTGTAGACACGAACAGACTGAGTCCTTTTTCAAGGAAGGAAAAGACGGAAGAGAAGTATGGGAACGCCGTAAAAAATCTGGCAAAGAATGGCAAGCTACTTGCTATACCTGTCATTATCCCTTAACAATTAATGAAAATGGAGTCTGTATATTGTGTGGGGGATAACAAAGTCGGCGGACTATAAGCGCTTTTTTTATGCCCAATATTAATTAACAAAAAACAGCTTTATAATTTAAAAAGTTGTTTATTTTTTGTTGGTATCAATGAAAAGATATTCTCTTTCATCAATAACAACTTTTTCGATCACAAGTTTTTTTTGAGACAAGCGAGACTTGAGGTTAAGTTCGTTGATTGGACAGTTTCCGCTTGGAGGGGGATCGATGTCTGGTTCAAGAACACACATTCCTCTCTCGCCATAACACTCGCCTTGAACTTGTTCTCCGCAGATAAATCGATCAGTATCAGAGATTCTTAAAAAATGACAATAAGGAAGTCCAATAATCGGCTTAGGCCTGTCAATCCATAAGGCTTTAGCTGTTTCTTCTTTACCTCCAATATCGGCTCCATCCCAGTTCTTGTAGAATTTTCTGATTGCTTCCTGGATGTTTTCTGCTTCCACGATACAAGAGCTATCCCCGACAAGAGTGCCGTGCCTTCTGATATTTTCCACGGTAAGCTCGTCTTCGTTGTCGCACTCAATCCTTAGCCCAATGCCGTCAATTTCTTTGAAAATGTTTTTGCTAAACAGCCGGGGGCCTCTTTGAGAAATACGAGTAAATCTTTGTTTTAAAGGAATCTCATAAAAGGACATTATTACGCTCCCACCAAAATGACTTTTGGTTGAGTAGATAATACATCTTGTGTATTAAAAGTCAATTGTAGTTCAGCCTTTAAAAAGTTCCGATAACGTCTCAGCGCCCTTATTGGCACTTTTTGTTTTTATAAGTATAATAATATTATAAAAATATGATTGATAATATTATAAAAATTACACTTGAAGATTTAGGATATAACGATTTTTTTGAATCAAAAAGAAAGTCTTTGGGTCTATCAGAATATTCAATAGCTAGAGTAATTGCCGAACACAAAGGATCATACAAAGTAAAGGATATAAATGGTGAATACTTAGCAAAAGTAACAGGGAAGCAAATCTTTAATGCTACAAAAAGAGAAGATTATCCTGCGGTTGGAGATTGGGTAGCTATAACTGTTCTTGATAAAGAAATGGCAATTATCCATGCTATTTTACCGCGAAAAACCATACTTAGTAAAAAATATAACAACAAGCAAGATGCTCAGATTATTGCTACCAATATCGACGTTGCTTTTATTATTGAATCAGTAGGTAGAGATTATAATCTCAACCGTTTTGAAAGGTATCTTATTTTAATAAATGAAGCAAAAATTAAACCAATAATTATATTAAACAAGATAGACTTGATTTCGGAAGAAGAATTTAATCTAAAAATAAATCAAATAAATGACAGATTTAATAATGTTGATATTATTCCGACCAGCATAATCACCGAACAAGGATTAGATGAATTAATAAATCATATAAAAAAAGGAAAAACATATTGTTTTCTAGGTTCATCTGGTGTAGGAAAATCATCTCTAATAAACAAACTGCTCGGAAAAAGTGAAATTAGAACAAAAGAAATTAATGATTCAACGGATAGAGGCAAGCACACGACTACAGCTAGGGAAATGTATTTTTTAGAAAATAGCGGAATTGTAATTGATAATCCAGGGACAAGAGAGGTAGGAATGACAGCTGTAAATGCTGGCATAAAAAATGTTTTTGATGAAATTGTCGTCTTATCCAGAGATTGTAAATATGCCGACTGTACCCATACGCACGAATCTGGTTGCGCTATTTTAAAAGCTGTTGAAACAAAAAGGTTAGATGAAGATAAATATCTTAATTACATTAAATTAAAGAAAGAGTCTGAATATTACGAAATGACCGATATTGAGAAAAGAGGAAAAAATCGCAAATTCGGACAATTTATAAAAAAATCACTAGACCAATTGAAGAAGTTTGAACCCTAAGACATTGCAATAATTTTGACAACGGTAGGCAGATATTATATATTACTATTACTCCTCAGTAAGGGGTTTATGGTTACTTTTAAAAAAGAAGGTTGGCGAGTTAAGATGAAAGAAAACAGTATTAACTTTGAAGTTTCAGATAGTTGTTCTGGAGGATTGAATTGCTCACTCAAGTCGAAAGGATGGTTGAATCAAAAAAGTTTCAGTTTATCTATTGAGAAAGGGCCTATTTTCCTTCTCTTGGAAGAACTGATACCCGACTGCGTGTGTCTTTTCCATATAGGATGCTCTGACGACAATCGTCCGCCGAGCTTTGAACACACGATAAAATACGGCGATGTAAGGCAAGAACAATTAGTTTTTTCTTACAAGCGGGTTCTTTATCCCGAGCTTTGCTGGAAAAACGACTGGTTCCATGATGCTGATCGAAATCGTAATCTTGAGGATACAGCCAAGGCAATGAGCAATCCAAAAAATTACTCTGAGAGAATTACACTCTTTTGGAGTGGCAGTGATGGTAAATACGAAAACTTTGGACGGACGATAAGCTTGGAATTATGGTTTAAAAACAACCGTCTATATGGAATAAGAGGACTGAATGACATACAAGATGACCTTTTTAAAAATAACATTAATGGGTTTAAGGGTAGTCTTTTAGACCTTAATGAGGGCCCGTTAAAAGACGAAGGAAACAGATTCTTAAATGATTTGGATACTCGAGAATGGATCGGGATATTTCCAAAAAATAAGATAAAGGTTAATGATTTCGTAAAAGAAATCTACAGGCTTTTTCAATCATCTGCCCCACGATTCGGGAAAAGAATGAAAACGAGAGAACCGTTGTCGCTATTAAATATTTAATAGCTTTTTTTATACATAACTCAATCTCAAAAATGTTCTAAGTTCGTTCTATTATCTTTGTTGTAATTTTAACTAAAAATTATAATTAAGTGTTTTTAAAAAAAGTAAGGAAAGCACGTGTGCTTTCCTTTAGTGAACATATGCGTTGATATGTTCGTGGGCCGTTAAGCCTGTGTGAGCTTATGGAAATCATGCTACATCTTCACTAGTGGGACTTGAACCCTTGAAGGAATAATGTAGCAGCTTTCATAGCTTTCGTGGAATTGTTCCCCTTATCGACGTTATTAGAGGCAGTTATGTATTCTTTTGGCAAGAAGATGATGACTGCTTCTGTTAGGGCATCAAAAGGCGAAAGCATAGCGATCAGCGCAAGAGTGAGGAAAACCGCTGCATTCATTTTCTTCGCCTACATTTCCATAGACCTCTCAAAAAATGATTTCTTGAGGGGACGAATATCAAATATCATATTTTTTTAAAAATGTAAATAGCTGTACATTGACAAATATTAATATTTATATATTATTGAATTAAAAGAGGTGACAGTATGCAGGACCTTTACAATCCGTGGGGAATATTAATCTTACTGATATTTATATTTATCCTAGCAATTATTGGAATTATTCCGACTTAAACAAAGAGACCGCACAATTGGTCTCTTTTATGTTTAATTCGCTTAATCTGGATAGTAGCCTTTCTTTTTTAGTCGTAACTGTTATAATATATTTAAGATTATAATTTAAAAAACATATGAAGGGATACGTTGTTAATATCGAAAAAGTTTCAAAAGAAAATAGCAATTTTCGAACAGTTTTATATACCGCCAAACACAGTCAATTAGTGGTTATGAGTCTTTTGCCAAATCAAGATATTGGAGAAGAGGTTCATACATTAGACCAGTTTATTAGAATCGAAGATGGAGTCGGTAAGGCAGTTCTTGACGGAGTCGAGCATAATATTGAAACAGAATGGGCAGTGGTCATTCCTGCTGGAACAAGGCACAATATCATCAATACTTCTCCGGATAAAGAAATGAAGCTGTACACTATTTATTCTCCTCCAGAGCACAGGGATGGGATTATTCACATAACCAAGGAGGATGCGATGAATGATAAAAGCGATGAATTCGACGGAAAAACAAGCGAATAAGAGGTTGCTTTTTGTCCGTTTTTGAGGTAAAATACAGGGGTAAGAATATGGATTTTTCTGAACTAAAAAACAACGCAGAAAAGGAGTTGGACAGAATTGCTAATTCAAAAGAGCTAAAGGAGTTTTCTGATAAATATTTAGGCAAAAAAGGCGAAATCAGAAAGCTTTTTTCGTTTGTTAAAGATTTGGCTTTAGAAGAGAAGAAAGTCTTAGGCCAGGAAATTAATGAATTTTCCAGAGTTTTAGAAGAAAAAGTTGCTGAATTTGAAAAAGAACTGAAGAAAGAGGAAAGAGAAAAAAGAGAAGAAGGAGAGAAGGTAGATATTTCTACTCCAGGAAAAACGATTGAGATGGGGCACTTGCATCCTATGACTCAGGTAAAAAGAGAAATAGAAAATATTTTTGAATTAATGGGCTTTTCTATTGTCGAAGGTCCGGAAATTGAAGATGAATGGCACAATTTTGACGCTTTGAATATTCCGAAAGGACATCCGGCCAGAGATGCGTTGTCCCTTGGAAAAACTTTTTATTTAAAAGACGGGAACGTTATGAGAACGCAGACATCTTCTGCCCAGGTGAGATACATGAAAAAGATTAAGCCGCCGATAAGAATCATTGTTCCGGGTAGAGTCTACAGATACGAAACAACCGATGCTTCCCACGAAATTAATTTTTACCAAATCGAAGGCTTATTAATTGATGAAAATATTTCCGTTGCAAACTTAAAGGCCGTTTTGCAAAGATTTTTGGAACAATTTTTCCAGAGAAAAGTTGAGATAAGATTAAGGCCGAGCTATTTTCCCTTTACCGAGCCGAGTTTTGAAATTGATATGCGCTGTACTGTTTGCGAGGGAAAAGGATGTTCATCCTGCAAGAGAACAGGCTGGGTTGAAATATTGGGAGCTGGGATAGTTCATCCGAATGTGATTAAGAATGGGGGATTAGACCCTAAAAAATACAAAGGCTTTGCTTTCGGACTTTCGATTGACCGCCCGACAATGATGAAATACAAGATTAACGACATCAGATTGTTTCACAGCGGAAACCTTAAATTCTTAAAACAATTTTAAAATGATAGTTTCATATAATTGGCTAAAATCTTTTTTTAACAGTCAGCTGCCTGAGCCCAAGAAATTGGCCGAGATTTTGACTATGCATTGTTTTGAAGTTGAATCGATTGAAAAAAAGGGGACCGATTGGATTATTAATATTGACGTCTTGCCGGACAGGGCTGGAGACTGCTTGTCTCATTTAGGAATTGCAAAAGAACTGTCGGCGTTGTTGAATAAGAAGATTATTCTTCCCGCAATTAAAATTAAAGAAAAAAAAGAAAAAATAAAGGACTATCTTTCGATCAAAGTTGAAGATACAAAAGATTGCAGGAGATATACGGCGAGAGTTTTAAAGAATGTTAAAGTCGGACCTTCTCCGAAATGGCTACAAGAAAAACTTTCTGCCTGCGGAATGAACTCTATTAACAACGTCGTCGATGCAACCAATTACGTCATGCTTGAAACAGGGCAACCCCTACATGCTTTCGATTATGAAAAAATTTCAAAAGAAATTATTGTTAGGAGAGCTAGAAAAAGAGAAAAAATTCTAACTTTAAGCGAAAAAGAGTACGTTTTAGACGAAAACATTCTATTAATTACCGATACTGAAAAACCTTTAGCCTTGGCTGGAATAAAAGGAGGCATGGGTTGTGAAATTACAGAAAAGACTAAGACAATTGTTTTGGAGTCCGCCAACTTCAATCCTAAACTTATTTCTCAGACAGCAAGAAAGTTAAACTTAAGAACAGACGCTTCTGTTAGATTCGAACAAAATTTAGATCCGAACTTAACCGAAGTGGCTATTGAAAGGGTTGCGTCATTAATTCAAGAATTAAGCGGAGCGGAAATTGTTTCGGGAATAGCCGATGTTTATAAAAATAAATTGAAACCTTGGAAGATTAAACTTGATGTTGAAAATGTAAACAATATTATAGGGATAGAAATTCCTAAAAAGGAAATAATTAAAATATTAACCAATTTGGGATTTACTGTAACTTCTTCAGGGAAAGAAGCTTTGATTATTAAGGTTCCGACTTCAAGGCAGGATGTTGTAATTCCGGAAAATCTAATCGAGGAAATAGGAAGGATTTACGGATACGATAAAGTTCCCGCTATTTTGCCGTGCTTTTCAGAACCGGCCCAAAGAAATGAGGATATCTTCTGGCAAAACAAAGCCAAAGACATTATGAAAGAATTGGGATTCACAGAAGCCTACAATTATTCTTTTATTGGAGACGAAGAAAGGGCTGTTTTTGAATTAAAAGCCGAAGAATTAGTTAATCCCGTGAGCAACTACTATAAATACTTGAGACCGACTGCGATTCCTCAGATGGCTAGAATTATTAAAGAGAATTCTAAATTTTTTAAGGAAATCGAAGTTTTTGAATTGGGAAAAATTTTTGATTCTAGAAAAGAAATGATGTATTTATCCGGAGCGATTTTAGGAAAAAACTTCGACTCGGTTAAGGGTTGCCTTAATGTTTTGTTTGAAAAATTAGGAGTGGATAAGGTTTCTTTCTCCGGTATCGAAAAAGATAATATTTGGCATAAAAACAAGACTTCTACAATCAAAGTCGGAGGAAAAATTATTGGAAAATTAGGGAGCCTGTCTTCAAATCTTGTCGAGCTTTTGATGATTGATGATGCTATTTTCTTTGAAATAAACTTTGATGAGTTACAAAAACACTGTTCTAGAAAAAAAGAATACAAGCAAATATCGTATCATCCTCCCGTATTAAGAGATATTTCCGGAACTATTTATGACGATTCAGAAATCGAAGAAGTGGCTGAAGCGATAAAAAATAGCAGTAATGAGTTATTGAAATCTGTCGAAGTTTTTGATGTTTATAAAGGTAAAGGCATCCCGGATGATAGAAAGAGCGTTTCATTTCATTTGACTTATCAATCCGACGAGAAAACCCTTGATTCAAAAACGATAGATTCTTTAATTGTCGAATTGATTAATAAATTAAAACAAACCATTAATTGGGAAGAAAGAAAATAATTAAACACATATGGCAAAAGAAAAAGAAAGTTCATATAGCGCGAAAGATATATATGTATTGGAAGGTTTGGATCCGGTAAGAAAAAGGCCGGGAATGTATATCGGTTCGACCGGACCGCAGGGTCTTCATCATTTGGTTTATGAAGTCGTTGACAATTCTTTGGACGAAGCCTTGGGAGGTTACTGTAATAAAATCGAAATTTATTTACTACCCGATAATTATGTAAAAGTTATTGATAATGGAAGGGGCATTCCGGTTGATATCCACCAAAAAACAAAGAAGTCGGCTTTGGAGACGATTATGACCACTCTGCATGCCGGAGGAAAGTTTGGAGGAGATGCTTACAAAATTTCCGGAGGTTTGCACGGTGTCGGTGTTTCGGTTGTTTGCGCATTATCTAAAAACATGAGGGCTGAGGTTTGTCGAGAAGGAAAAAAATACGCTCAAGATTACAAACAAGGAAAGCCGGTTGTAAAGGTTAAAAAAATAGGAGACTGCAGACAG
>Ga0172381_10004307_pt1 | contig 14767 bp, 31 predicted proteins | sample Leawel6488metaG_FD_119754 | JGI IMG/M metagenome (GOLD analysis project Ga0172381, IMG submission 119754) | Leachate microbial communities from a municipal landfill in Southern Ontario, Canada - Leachate well 64-88 metaG | ecosystem: Engineered > Solid waste > Landfill > Unclassified | place...
CAATGCGAAACAACATGCTGAGTTGTTGGGTTTGAAGAATCCAATGATTAGCTGCGATCCTGGAACGTGTCTGTGTACCATTTCTTGGGAATCATGTTTCATTGGAAATGAAGCAAAACCACAATGTGGAAGGTTGCTAGCTAATTTCAATTGTTGTGAAAGTGGTTGTAGCAACAGGAATTAAGGAAACTAAAATGTCAAGAGATCTAATTGAAATTGAAGAGAACTGTGATGGGCAGGACATCACTCTTGAAGTGAATGATAAGAATCATGCTCAGCTTACAATCTTAGGAAGAGGGCGTGGATATCACCTAACGCCTAACTCAGAAGGTGTAGAACAAGCCGAAGTAATCATTAAGGGTCTTAAGATGTGGATTGAAACTGTTAGAGGTAATCTTCCAAAGGATTTGTTATGAAAATTCGTACAGGCTTTGTTAGTAACTCTAGCTCTTCATCATTCTGTATTCTTGGTTTCAGGGTAACTGACGCTGTTGAAGAAGCGATTAAAGAACACGCTCCTAAGGAAGTGGATGAAATTTTAGAAGATGCCGGGTTGGAGTTTTGGGATACGGAAGATGGAAAGTTTGCAGGCATTAGTATTCAAGGAAAAACACTTCAAAGTGCCGCAAAAATCAAAGAGAAATTACTTAAGACTATAAAATCTATCGGTCTTAAAAGGAAACCTTCGATTAACATTTTTGGTGGCAGCGAATATCAATGAGGTTTTATGAAAGTTCGTACAGGTTTTGTATCCAATTCTAGCTCTTCATCATTCTGTATCATTGGGATTCGGCTAGATAAGGTGTATCCCAAATTCATTGAGCTTGCCAAAGCATCATTGGGAGATGAGTGGAAAGATGAATATGAATCTGAGACTTATGAAAATGCAGAATCATTAGGGTTAGAGTTCCATTCAGATGATAGTTCTAAGTATGGAAATATTATTGGTTTTAGAGCCGATGGTAAGACATTTTCACAAGTTCGAAAACTAGAGGAACAACTCAAAGAAATGTTTGGGACAGAATTAGAATTTTCTATTTTCAGCGGTTCCTATTATTCTGGTTGAGGTTTTATGAAAATCAGAACAGGCTTTGTATCTAACTCAAGTTCATCTTCATTTTGTGCATTTGGAAGATATTTCCGTTTGGACAAATCTAAAGATGTTGATGCTTTTAATCTAATTCTTGAGAACCTAGGATATGAAGATCGTATTAAAGATTTCGAGGATAATGATTGGGAACTGGATAAGTTTCTTATCCAGATTGGGGAAAAGCATAACTTAATCATCAGATATGGTGGTGAATCTAATACCATCTATTGTGGTGGTGATTATGGAGATGTCGAAGGTTCATCAACTTTTGATGAGTTCAGAACCAGAGTTATGTCCATTCTTGGACCTGATTGTAAACATATAAACCAAGTAATTGATTGCGCAGATTGAGGTTTACCATGAAAGTTCGTACAGGTTTTGTATCCAACTCAAGTTCTAGTTCTTTTGCAATCATTGGCTTTGTAGTCACTGAAAAGATTCGTGAAAAGATCTATAAACTAGCCAAAGAGACACTTGATGAAGAAGATGAAACGGAGGAATATTGGGGGTGTTCAAAGTGTGAACACGAAGCTGATAATGGATTCCCGAAGTTCTGTTCAGAATGTGGTCAACCCATGGAATCAAAGACTCGTACTATAGAGTATGAGTGGGAAAGTGATAGTGAGAGGTACGCGGCCGTTGGTCTTGATTTCTATGACTCCCACGACTATGATGAGGTCTGTGGTTTGGACATCGAGCACAAGACTTTGAATGAGGTTATCCAGCTTCATACAAAAATCGTTGAACTGTTTGGTGACGGTTGTGCTCCGGTAATTCTATCTGGTGAATATGGATGATGAGATTACCGGTTTTCATGCGGAAGGCAAGATAAGCTCTTTAAACTCTTTGGTAAAAACATTGAAGTTATACTCATGTCTGGTGAGTATGATCACTGAGGTTTTATGAAAATCAGAACAGGTTTCGTATCTAATTCAAGTTCAAGTTCGTTTGCAATTCTTGGTTTTGAGGTTACTGATGAAACCAGAGCAATCGCCAAGAAACATGCCAATGCTAACGACCTAACTGAGGATTGGTGGGGGTGTACAAAGTGTGATTATGTTGTTGGCAGAAGTAATAGCATGTACACGAAAAAGGCCCAATTCTGCGGGAAATGTGGGACAGAAATGTCTGTGATTTCTAAACCTAAAGAAATCTCTAATTGGGAACTTTTTGAAAGTTTAGTTCCTGGAATGGATTATTTTGATAAAACTGATTACGGCTCAATTGCTGGATGTTCGGTTAAAGATCTGTCCCCAGAAGGCATCATCGAATTACATAAAAAGCTTGTTGCCATTTTTGGTGACATACATTTTTCAGTTATGGTTGGCGAGTACGCCTGCTGAGGTATTATGAAAATCAGAACAGGTTTTGTTAGTAACTCTAGTTCATCTTCATTCTGTATCCTTGGGTTTATTGTTACGGATGAGTTAAAGAACAAGTTCATACAACAAGCTACTGCAGATTCAGATCTAGAAGAAACAGAGTATTTGGGGTGTTCTAAGTGTGATTACCGATATACCCCATCTCTACGTTCTGAAGAGCCAAAGTTCTGTCCTAGGTGTGGTTCTGAAATTATTACCAAGGTAGATCGTCACAAGCCATGGGTTTCAATTAAAAACTTGATAGAATCACTTGGTTTGGAATTCCATTGCGGAACGAGTTTTGGTTCTTGTGCAGGGATCGATATCCAAAAATTAGACTATGATAAAATCTCTGAAGTCAAAAATAGGTTTATCAGTCTAATGGGAACGGATATTGTTCCAATTATCCTTGGCGGCGAGTACTCTCACAACTGCTACGAATGAGGTTGAATAATGAAAATCCGAACAGGTTTTGTTAGTAACTCATCTTCTAGTTCTTTCACCGTAATCTCTAAGAAAGAGCTAACAGAGGAAATGATTTGGGAAGCTATTAATGTTCCAGAGAATCATCCTCTTTACAAAATGTCAAAGAACATTTGTAAATGTATTTTTGGTAATGCAGAGAGTCCTGACATTGAAGAGCTAAAAGAAGAAGCCAGTGATGGTTGTAGTTATTCCCAAGGATTACTTAAGAACATCGAGAAAGGTCTTCATGTATACACCGGATATTTCGGTGATGATAGCAGTAATAGTGTAGAAGCATTCCTTTGTATGAATGGTATCAGTATAAATACTGATGACTTTGAGTTAAAATGTGAAGGTGGATACTAATGCAAAAGGTCGTTCTTGTTGGTGGGTTGCCAGGTGCCGGAAAGAGTTCATATGTTCAAAGTCCTGAGTACAAAGATTTTGTCCGACTGAATCGTGATCTTATTGGTGGTAAGATTACAAAGCTTATTCCACTGATGCTGGAAGCGTTAGCTGAAGGCAAAAGTGTTATTTCAGACAATCTATTCTGTACTCTGGAAGACCGCAAAGTTTTCGTTGATGCAGCAAAAAGCGCTGGCAATGTGCCCGTAGAAATGCTATGGGTGAATACTTCCTCGGAAGATTGTCAGGTAAATGCTTGTCGAAGAATGTATCAGAGGTACGGTCATGTACTTGAACCTTCTGAGTTCAACGATCCTATTATCAAGAACGACCCTAACACTTTCCCTCCTTCCGTCTTTTTCTCTTGGCGAAACAAGCTTGTGTTACCAAAGAAAGAAGAGGGATTTGTTAGTGTTACAAAGGTTCCTTTCGTTCGAGTTTGGGGACCGGAGTACAAGAACAAGGCTCTTATTCTAGACTTCGATGGAACACTTCGAGAGACAGTTGGAGGAAATGGAAAGTATCCAACAAAGGTTTCTGAGCAAAGGATTCTACCTGGCCGCGCTGAGGTATTGAAAGCTTGGCAAGCTAAAGGTTATCATTTGCTTGGCGCATCAAATCAAAGTGGTATTGCTAAAGGTGATCTAACTCATAAAGATTGTGTTGCATGTTTTGATTCCGTATGTACCGATCTTGGAGTACCGATAGACTATCGGTATGATGACTCTAATGTTCCTCCAATTACATCTTGGTTAAGAAAGCCAATGCCTGGAATGGGTATTGATTTCATTGAGAGATATAAGCTCAATCCCAAAGAATGCATTATGGTTGGGGATATGAAAACCGACAAAACTTTTGCTGAGCGTTGTGGTTTTCAGTACTGTGATGCTGCGGAGTTTTTCAAATGAAATCATCTGTAATAAAGATAACACTTCTTTTCTTCTTAATTTTAAGCATCACAATACCAATACATGCACTTTTGTATGTTCTTTTTGGACAGATACATTTTTCCATATTATTAGGCCTCAGTGGTGCTGTTGGTTTTTTTATGTATCCAAAATTGGAAAATAGGAGTTGTGATAAATGAAATCAATTATCTATTGGTCTGTGTTGTTTTCTTTGTGTATAGGTGGAAACCTAGGTATTCTTTTGATTATGGGTCGTAATCCAACAATATTTGAATCAGTTCTAATTGGAATACTGGTTGTTAAACCTGCTATGTGGATTACATCACAAATTAAGGATTGATATGGATATCAAATATCCAGTGGTTGAATACCGAATAGTTCAACGAGTGAATCTTAATCCTATTCCAGTTGATCCGGGACATCGAGAGGCTTCACGGTTTTCTCTTCGTCCTCTTCGTCCTCTTCGTCATCTTAGAAAAGACGACACTGTTGATACGTGTGAAGACTTTTGATGCAAGACTTGGTCTCGTAAAAAAGTTCGGAAGCATGGTTGATCTATTTGGAAATGTAATTAAGACTAATCCTATGATTGCAGTTAGCGAACCTATTGTTCTGATTCAGAAAAGGTACTTTGCTCTTCTGTATATCGAAGATATTAAAGGTTCCAAACGTTGGATTTTAGCTATGGGTTTACCTACACCAAGAACTTGGCGTCAAATTCTTGGAACGTTCAATAGTAAGTTAGATGCCATTAACAAAGCCAAGTCACTTGGATTTGGTGGATTGAAAATATGCAACTCTTCTCCGAATAGAAGAACGAAGAGATGGAATTCGGTTTACTTTCCGGACGAGAAGGATTGGGCTTCAATATACCACAACGATAAGAAAGATCCGTATTGGTGAAACGATGAATGTTAGAAAAGTAAACCCAAACATTTCAGCATTACCATTAATCATTAAACCTTGGCATAAAGCTGTTGTTCGGTGGAGTAAAGTTGATAAAATGTATATCTGTTCCTTTGAAGGACCTGGATACAAAAAAGAGTTGTTCAGAACCAAATATACTTTAATGAAAAAGCAGATTGAGAATCTTGGGTTTTGCCAATACGACATTAAATATCAAAACTCTAAAAAGTTTGTGAATGTCAGTGTAACTCCGAGTTATGTTAATGGTTCTATTTGTTGGTTTTTGAGATACGGCGAATGTGACGTTCTTCCCACAGGCATGCGTCGAAACCTGTCCCTTGAGGACATTCGCGCCACGAATTCAGACAGGAGAATTTATGCGATTTCTGATTGATTGTGATGGTGTAATGGCTCAGTGGTCCAAAATGTTTGCAAAGGTATGCTTTGACCATTTTGGAATCCAAGCTCCTATTTTTGATGGTGAACACTGGGATATTTTCAATTATCCCGAGATTGTTGCGAACAAAGATCGTATCTGGTCATACATTCTTGGAAACCCAGGACTGATATACAATTTAGAAAAATATGATTACACAGATGAGTTGCTAACCAAGCTTCGCGCTCGCGGAGAGGTTATTTGTGTAACTTCTATTGTTGTTAATACTACCGATTTTGGTACACCAGATGAAAAAACCATTCCTGGGTACTACGCAGATGAGAGAATCAGATGGCTCATGGATAAGGCCGGGTTCTCAAGAGAAGATATCATCTTAGCGTACAAGAAACATACAATAGAAGGTACAATGCTTATTGATGACAAGCCTGGTAATGTTATTAAGTGGGCTGATCGATGGTCTGACAGCGGCCTTAAAGTTCCCGTTCTTTGGCAACCCCCAGAGAAAAAGATGTCCGTTGATGATAGCAGAATCTTTCATTGTGGGAATGTTGATGAACTAATTTCTGTTGTTGACGATTTTGGAGGTTTCCGTGTCTGATGGTGAAGTTGAAGTTCAGGCGAATATTACTGTTAGAGTTCGTTTCAAAGACTACGGAAGTAAAAGTAGCAACGAAACAGCTTTGAAACAGATTAGTGTATGGCTGGAAGAAACCTTAATGGATGAACAGATTCCGTTGTTCATAAACTCTCAATACGGAGAACAGACAACAATGAAAGTTGTTGATGTTCAGATGCAGCCACACTTTACCATTAAGGAATAGCAATGAAAATTCGTACAGGTTTTGTAAGCAATTCTAGCTCTTCCTCATTTGTAATCATATGTAAAGGGGAGTTAACAGAGGGAAAACTTCGTAATGCTCTTGGAGATGTAGCTCTAGGATTTGAGTTCGGTCCCGGTACTTTCTATAATGGTATCTTGGATAATATAGAAGAGCACGAGACTGTTTCAGTTGGGTGGTACAGAGATATAGATATACCTCTATCACAACTTACCAAAGATGACATTCATATTTATTCCGGATCTCATTCTGATAATGCAGGTTCGCGGATAAGTTCAACCCTTTGCTCAACGAACCTTTCTGTAGAAACTGATGACCTGAAAATTATTTGGAGTCCAAGATGACATGGGCAGAATCTTTTTGTACCATTGGGTCTTTGGTTATTTTTTGTATCTTCATCTATAAGATGTGCAGTTAAATGGAAAATACAGACAAAATCTTCACACTGAAACTTACAGAGATTGATGTTGATGGAGGATCTGTTCCTGTAACGTGGTGTTTGAGTCCTGAATGGCTTGATAATCATGATATCAGCCAATACTGGGTATTATTCTCCACATGTCAACCTCAACCTGGCGGAGAAAATGCAGAGTGGCGAGGATGTTGTAAGCTATCAGAAATGATGGCTTACGTTACTTTCTTTCGCCCAGGTATCAATCGCATCTTTGCCACTATTACCCCCAATCACGATCGGATTACTCATTGGATGAGTAGGGATAATGGTCAATGGGTAAGTAGTGTTATTAGTTTTCCGACACGATGGACTGAACCCGAAAAAATTGATACTTGGAATTACAGACTATTTAGCGGAGGTGCTGAATGTGATGACATTCAAATTGATCTTCCAAAGGATTGTTTTGCGAAAGAGCCTTTGGAGATTGAAAAGGTTTGGGTCAATTGGCTCTGGAGGAATAAAGCTGTAGACCAATGCGAATTCCGCAGACGAAGAATGTTCGCGTACTCAATTCAGCCAATACTTTTCTTGGTACTGTTTCTCTCCAGAATAATAGCTGCACTTGCTTGTTTGAGCATTGGTTGTAAGGGTATTGGATGGGCTCCTATTTTTAAACCTTTGTATTACAGCACAACTGATATTGTGACTGAAATCAGTGGTTCTTACTTCACTATAAAAAAGCTACCAAACATTGGTAGGTTTATGTTTGTACCAATGGTGCCTCTTGCATTAATTGGAGCTGCATTTGGTCTTATTGCCAATTTTAATCCAATTTTGACAGCGCTTTGTTTCGCTGTATTTATACCAGTGTTGTGCGTAATTGGATTGGCCTTTTCTTTTGTTTTCTTTATCGGCAACTTCATCAAGTTTGAAAAGATTTTTGATTATCTCTTTGATCGCATTGGCGATTATACCGAATCCAGAAGCGAGGCTAAAGAGCAAGCTTTGAATGAGTGGAATTGCCAACAGCGTGAGTTGATGATGTGTTCTAATGCAAAAGTAATTCGGAAGCTTAGCGATCTCCCTAAGAGTAAAAGAACAATCAAACTTAGATTTTATGGATTAAAATCTCTTGTATGTAGACCTTTTGCAAAGTGAGTTTTATGACAACGTATCATTCAACAATTAATATCACTGCTGTTGGACAAGTTAATGCTGCTTTTGACCGCTGTACTTTTAGGCTTAAAACTTCAGTACTAAAACCTACAACGGTCGAATGTAAAAAAGCTATTAGATCCAAGATTCTAGAGATTGACAGTGTTGTTAAATCTTTCGGATTTGTGTGCTCTGGGTCTCATAAAACTTCTAGTGAAGTTGATCCTGAGAAGGAATACAACTCAAAAACCGGGAAACATGAATCCACTGGATACAGGTATACTCATACTTGTACCTTTAGGATTAATGATGTGTCTAAGGTTAACGAGGTTATGGATGCATTAACATCAATCAATGATGTTCAAATGGATTCTCCCGTATTCTCTATCAAAAATGATACTGACCTAAAAACACAAGCAATGGAACTTGCGTTCAATTTAGCTAAAAAGAACTTTGATGGTCAATGTAAAATGGCCGGCATTGATCATGGTAATTTTACTCTTGAATCTTGGGATATTCGTGATGGGAATCAAAATCAAGAGTTTTCAAAAACTTCAATTGCAGAAACGTTCTCTCCGATGTGGAATGTAGATGAATTGGATACTCCAGAAACTGTTAAATCTGGTGTAGCAAATGTTACAGTTTCTGTAACTCTAAAATTTGTAAGAACTTTTTGGTAATTGTTAAAAAAGATTTGGGTACCAATCCAAACATTGAAATGGTTAGTGTTTCTAGAGATGAAGCAACACCAATAACATCAACAGAAAATCTTAACACTATAATTGCTGAATTGGTCGAGGAACTTTTTCTAGTCCAAAAAGATGGGTACACATTAGCAATTGTCATTTGAAGAGAAGGCGGCAGCTCTTCTTAAGATAACAAAGATAAGGCATGGTAGAATATGAAAGCATTATGGCTGTTAATAGCAATCTTCACTGTTAGTTGTACTGATGAAGATAGTTCTAGAAAAGCTTTGGTTGCTCAAGGATTTACAGACATCCAGTTCACTGGATATGCTGCATTCGATTGCTCCGAAGATGATAACTTCGCCACAGGGTTTCGTGCTAAAAATCCAAATGGATTGATGGTTGAAGGAACAGTTTGCTGTGGTATCTGGAAGAGATGTACACTTAGGTTCTAAGATGACTAGACTACCAATTGTATACATTCAGCAATCAGGAATCCAACGTCTTGCTTCGCGTGGTTTCAAACTAGATCATTCTGGTCGCGAAAGTACTCAGATTTCTGTTCGTGACTTTCCTGGTTTCACCGCCTATGAATCTATTCCGCATTGCAAGACGTGCGGAAGATTTAGTGTTTTAGGATACGATGCAAGATGCGCTCACGAGCCAAATAGACATGTTCCTGTCGATGGCTCCGGGTATTGCCATGAACATTCAGAGTTAAAGGAAAAACAATGAACATTTACGAATTGATTAACAATCTTACAGAAAACCAAACAATAAAATCAAAGTCAACCCATTTTCTAGTCGTCTGTATTGAGGCAAAAGTCTTAGTTGACAGATGGGGAAATATCACAACAGATTTCTTTGTGTCCCCAAATACTTTTAGCAAGTTAAAGTTTTCTAAATTATTTGGTGCTGATATCCAATCATCTTCTTTGGTAAAAGACAATGAATTAATTGCAATCAATGATGTTAATGCAGCTCACTCCAATACCCCTGATACTATGATTAGCAAATGTATTGTTAGTGAATGGAATGAAAGTTCATTTGAACTCGTTGATGAACGTTATGCTGGTTTGAATAATGCCTAATTGGCCAGATAACGAAGGTCGTTTTTGGTTGACACCACCAGGAAAGATGTGGTATGAGTGTGTTCAAGTTCCTCATCCAAAGTTGTTTCATGTGAACAATGTCCGGGGATGGACCGTTCATCGTTAGAAGTAAAAGGTAGTAGTAATGAATAACTATAAAAGTCTGATTTTTGTAACATCTTTTGGTATTACACTAATTACTGCATGTGATAATCAACCGAAGTCTTCTACTGTCGATAAAGATGCGAAAGAATTTGTAGAATCATTGATTTCTTCTCGAAAAAATACTGAAGAAAACGCACATCCCCAAGGATGCACGCCATCACATCCAGATTGGGATCCAACATTTAGTACGTGCATTCCGAAGACTCCGAAAAATTGGAATCCGCATTCCGATGTTATCGATAGTAATGGCAATAAAGTTTGGAGCGGTTCAGACAGCCCATCTAATGGGAGTGGACTTAATCTACAAAGATCAGAATGTATTAATAGATGTAATCAATTTCGTAGTTCTTGTATGACGCCTTGCAGGTTTGGTGATCATCAAGGCGCGTGCATGTCAGAATGCTCTAATGCACTACAAACATGTGAAAGTGGTTGTAATACTAAATATTAACAGGTTCGAAGTGTGGAAAGTCGGCAGTTTATGTATAAAGTTATAATGATAATCGTTGACATTCCCAAAAATGAGTACAGATGTCAAACAACCTGACGACAAAAAGTAAGTTCCTATCCCTTGTTTTGAGGCATGATCCTAAGAAGATTGGGATTGTTTTAGATCAACATGGATGGGCAAATGTAGCCGAGCTATGTGAGAAGATGCCAATCTCCAAAGATGATCTAAATGAGATTGTGCGCACCGACAGCAAGGGTCGATACTCGTATTCTGAAGATGGAAAGAAGATTCGAGCCAATCAAGGACATTCCATTGAAGTGGATGTTGAACTTGAAGAGTTAGAGCCCCCAGAGTTCTTATGGCATGGTACAGCAACCAAATCATTGGGAGCCATCTTTAAAGATGGATTACTCCCAATGTCTAGGCTGTACGTTCATCTCAGCGCAGATAAGGAAACCGCACTTAATGTTGGTTCACGTCATGGTACGCCAGCAATCTTGAAAGTTCGTGCGCTTGAGATGCATAATGAAGGACATAAATTCTTCCGTTCAAAGAATAATGTCTGGCTTGTTCTCAATGTTCCGAGGTCATACTTTTCGAGAGATTTGGGTACATAAGAAAGTTCTTGACTTAACTTTCGGGTTGTGCAATAATACTCCTTGATTCGAATTGTCTCGAAATAAGGAATATCTTAGAATGCCTGTTCCCAAGTTTGTTGTGAAGAAATTCAGTGAACCCGAAAAACTTAATGATAAATGGCTGATTGAACATAGTCAACATAGCTTATTATGGTCTGTTCATACCGTATTTAATGGTAAGCACGGAGTAAAATACAGAGAATGTCGATGCTATACGTGTCGTAAAATTGCACAACTTAAATTAGAGGAAGTTTGTGCAGAGTCTCAACCAATGCTACAGCGAAAACGTAATAAACGTTCTTTGAAAAAGTCAAGCTTTAAGAAATCAAGTTTCAATACAGGTATTAACAATGATTAAACATACTTACGATCCAGATGCTAAAGCTTTGTATGTATACCTTGCTGATCCTCAAGAAAGAGTTGGAACCCTAGAGGTAAGGGGAGATATTAAATTCCGAAGGCCAGGAAAGATTGTTCCTTTTAATGGGACAATTTTATTAGACTTCACTGAAGAAGGTGCTCTTGCTGGAGTTGAAGTTCTTGGTTCTTGTATATCAGAAAATCTTTCAAAACCTCAACCTTTATCAAGCGCGAAAGTTGAGCTTAAGGTTAAACTTGGTGTTTCTTTTGATGAAGTTCAACGTGAAGCAAATTCAATCTATAATTCCTTCTTAAGTACTGGTGTAAAATCTGAAGTATATTTTACGTTCAATGACAAATTGTACATTTCTAAAGGTACTTATTGTGAGGAGGTTTAATAATGATTAAAGGAATTTACACTGGTTCATTCGATCCTCTTACATTGGGGCATGTTGATATTATAGTCCGTGCATCAAAGTTATTCGACTTAACAATTGGGGTGGCTACAAATCCATCAAAGAAACCTTTGTTTCACCAGTCTCAAAGGGTTGTTCAAATTATTGAAACTTTTAAAGATCTTTCCTTGAATGTCAAGGTTAGGGAAGTGAATGGGTTACTTGCTAAGTATTGCGCTGAGAATGATATCAAAGTTGTTGTGCGTGGTCTTCGAAACAGTGTTGATTTTGAATATGAGTTTGGTATGGCTCATGTAAATTCAGGTCTTGGTGATTTGGAAACTATATTTCTCCCAGCCCAAGGTGCTCAAACTCACGTATCATCTTCTGTTGTTCGTCAACTAGCACAACTTGGTGCTGATTACACACCTTACGTTCCTAAAGTTATTCAAAAAGCACTTCACGAAGTATTTGCAAATGACTAATCATGATTTTAGGTTTGTTATGAAAATCTTTGTAACATCAGACCAAGAGATGCTTGATATATGGGCTGATGATGATATCAACCATGTAGAACAAATCCTTGGTATTGAGTTTCCATTTAAAGATGGAACGTACCACTCGGACGTTGACTTCAAAGAGACTCCTGATTTTGATGAATCTCAACCTGTAGATAGAACAAAGTTCCGAAGACTTCCCGATTGTAGAATGCCTGAATCATATCCTTGCTGTGTTGTCCGATTTCATACTGATACTTTTGATAGAATGGGATCAATCAACATTGACTTATTTGAAATCGTTTACCCTGAAGACGTAAAGGCTGTAGAGGAATAATGACAGTAGAACATGTTCTAGCTCTTTACAAGGAAGCTGCAGTTTCTGGCGGTGAAGTTCATATTTCACATCAACCAAGATATCTGCTGACAGAGTACATCTATAATGATAAAATAGCTACTTTAAGAGCAAATGAATTGCGTTGTTATTACGAACGTAAACTTGGGTTGTTTGAAAAATTCTACCAAGATCGCGTTGAGCAGCAAGGCGATTGGAATGGTGTCACAACAACTGTTCAGGAGCTTGGTAAGTACAGATATATTTCCAATGATCTGATAGTTGCTGCGTTTCTTAAAGACGTCAAAGAAGCTAGAGGTCTCTAATGGATTACGCTCTTACCAAGAAGGAAGAGAGTTATTATCGCCGACACAAGAAACTCATTGATGCTATTGTAAGTGCTTGGGATTCAATGAATCATGCTGGTGCAAGGGATAAAAACGGAAACTTTCAATCTGCGTTCTTGACTTTGGAGAATTCTCTTGGTAAAGAGCTGATCCAGAAACTGGTTCGCAAAAAGTTCTGGGACGGATGCTTGCGTGAGTGGAAGTGCAACCTTCTGGCATAAGTATCCGAAAACGCAGCAAAAAAAAAAAAAACAGACTCGAAAAAGTTCTTGACGCGAGAAAGAATATGGGTTACAGTACGCATACTTCATCAGAGAAGTGTACTACATGAAGATGTTCTTGGGTCGAGAACTCTAAACATCATCCTGTAATTTCTCGTGACAATGTCTCAGTAGAGACCGTCACAATAACAACAGAGAGTAGTTATGAAAAAGAATATTGGCGTAATCAATGGGCGTTTCATGCCCATCCACAATGGTCACCTTGCCGCCATCAAGCTGGCGTTGGAAAATAATGATCATGTGGTCATCATCATTGGCTCTGCTTGCCAGGCAAGGTCTCCAAAGAATCCTTGGACAGCTCAGGAGCGGGAGCAGATGATTCTCAGTTGTCTTGAAGCTGAGTCCCTCCCTGCATGCTCTGTTGAGCGCATTTCATTTGTTCGAGTAAGGGATTACCTTTACAACAATACCATGTGGCTTGCTACGGTTCAGACAGCGCTTAACGCTGTGGACTGTACATCCAATCCGAGATTCAGTGCTGGAGAGGATGAGATGGTTGACTTGGATGATCATAATGTCACTGTGTATGGACGAAGCTCCGATAAGGATACGTTCCCGCAGTGGGATTTTGTGGATGTGATCAATCAACTTAAGATTAATGTTACTGAAACAGGTGTTATAGATGATTTCTTTAGAAAGAACACCTTAACTCTAAAGAATATTATTCCTGAAGTTGTCTTTAGTACTCTTAAAAAAGAAATTGATACTAATACTCCTCAGTATCAGAGACTTTACAACGAGTTCAGACATATTCTTGAATACAAAGATCAATGGAGTGACTCACCTTATCCACCTATCTTTGTCACTACTGATGCTGTTGTCATCAAGAGTGGTCATGTATTGGTTGGCCGCCGTCGTGGTGAGTTGGGCAAAGGTCTTCTAGCTCTTCCTGGTGGATTCTTGCGAGATGATGAGTCTATCCTTACAGGATGTTTGCGAGAACTTAAAGAAGAAACTCGTCTTGGTCTTCCGAAGGACGAAATAAAAAAGCGCATTCGTGAAGTTCATGTCTTTGACGATCCGAATCGTTCTTTGCGCGGACGTACAATCACTCATGCATTCTGTTTCGATCTTGGCTCGGGTCCTCTTCCAAAGATTAAGGGAGATGATGATATGGAGAAGGCTCGTTGGATGCCCCTCTCTGATGTGGATAAGTACGAAGATGAATTCTTCGAAGACCATTGGCACATCATAAGATTTTTTTGCTCAAAATTTTGATGAAAGGAGGATTTTACAATGATTCTTAAAGAGATTTGTAATCGAAGTTTCGCCAATGGCGTTGTGTATGCACTCAAGACGGAAGATGATTTTCCCATCGAAGTTACCGATACCTTCTTGCCTTTCTACACCAAAGATGCTATTGGTCGGAAGCAAAACAAACTTGATAATTCTGATCTTGGAGACAGAACTGAGAGATTTATCATAGGCGTATCTACAATGTCTGGCTGCCCAGTCGGATGCAAATTTTGCATGGCTGGTAAGCTTCCGAAGTGGCGCAGGCTGACGGCTGAAGAGATTGTTGCACAGGTTGAGTTTGTTCTCTCTAAGCATCCGGAACTGAAATTTACTGATGCAAAAGAATACAAGATCAACTATACTCGC
>Ga0172381_10004308_pt1 | contig 14767 bp, 13 predicted proteins | sample Leawel6488metaG_FD_119754 | JGI IMG/M metagenome (GOLD analysis project Ga0172381, IMG submission 119754) | Leachate microbial communities from a municipal landfill in Southern Ontario, Canada - Leachate well 64-88 metaG | ecosystem: Engineered > Solid waste > Landfill > Unclassified | place...
ACCTACTTTCTGTTTCTCACCGCTTGATTTGGTCATTGGAATGAGTCCAATGAAGGATGCAAATCTCTCGGAATTGGGAAACCGATTGATGTCCTCGACCTCAGTCAAAATGACCATTGCCGTGAGAACCGCAATTCCCGGTATTGATCGAAGTAGCCTGACATTTTCACGATACTTGTCAGTTTGGGAAAGGTTTTTGATATCCAAGAGGATGCACTTGAGCAGTTCTTTCATATATCGCGCTTCACTGATCTGATGTTTGAGTGCCATTTCTCCGGAAAGCTCTTTCATGGGTATACTTCCAAGCCATACCATGAAACGCCTGTTCCAGTGTTTACGTGAATTGGAAAACTCTTCCGGCATCTCAATACCATAAAAATGGAGTAAGCCCTTGATACGGTTCTTGAAACGGACCATATCATTAACCAGAGTTTTTCTGGATCGAACCAGTGAACGGTCATTGAGGGTACTTTCTGTAGGTGTATAGATTGGCCTTAGGTTTCCGCTTCTCAAGGCATAGGCTATTTTTCGGCTGTCACGCTTGTCTTCTTTCTGAAGCTTATCCTTTTGTGTTCCGGGAACATCAGCCGGATTGACCACAATGTTTTTGATGCCCAGTTCGCACAATTGATAATGAGCCCACAATCCGCAGAAACCGGCCTCGTAAGCCGAATGATAACTGGCACCGGGATAATTCCTAAGTAGATAGTCACTTAACACTTCGGGGTTAGGTGGCATGGTAAAACTCTTTAACATCATTTCTTCACTTAAGATGGTCACTTTCCAGTCTTTAAGATGAACGTCAAAACCTGCATAAATATTTTGACCTTCAAAATTTAAATTGTTCATTTGTGTAGGCATAAGGCATTGAATATTATTTATTAATGATTGGACACCTTAAAAGTAATGATCTTTGTCTTATGCTTAATCAAGTAATCAATTCATTTTTCATACATAGGGACTGGCTACCCGTTAGGGCATATGTTATGAACGCATTACCAGAATGAGTACAAACATTAAGCATAAAAAACAATTATGAAAAATCTTGTTGCATTATTTTTCTCATTCATCTTTATCGTAACTGTTTATGGACAAAATAAATTTCTCGAAGATATAGTTTCACAAGGAACTCAACTTCATGATGAAGGAAAATATGATGAAGCAATTGAAAAGTACAAAGAAGCACTTAAGATTGATCCAAATTCGACAATTGCTAACTATGAGATGTCTTTTACATACTTCACAACTGAAAAGTGGGAAGAAGCAATAATATACAGCCAAAAAGTGATTAAACTTAAGGGTAATAATCAATATGAAGCATTTATAGTTTTAGGCAACTCTCTTGATATGCTGGGCAACTCAGAAAAAGCAATTAAAACGTATGAACAAGCATTAAAGAAATTCCCTAAAAGCAATTTGCTGAACTATAATCTTGCGTTATCTTTATATAACCAAGGAGATCTAAAAAAGGCTGAAAAAGCCGCTATAAATGCTATTTTGGCAAAACCGACTCACGGAAGTAGTCACCTTTTACTCTCGGCAATAATGAAGAAGAGAGGTGAACGGGTGAAGAGCATATTACCGATATATTATTTCTTGATGATAGAACCTAAATCAAAACGTTCAAATTCAAATTATATGACACTTACAACAAAATTGGGCGTTGGAGTCGTGCAGAAAGATGAAAAGAATATAAATATTACTATTCCATCATTAAAAGGTACAGATAGTGAATTCGGTGCAGTAGAAATAATGGTTAGCATGTTAGCAGCTTCAAAGTATCTTGAGGAAAATATGGGGAAAAGTGAGATGCAACTATTTATTGATACAAATAAAAGTTTGTTTAGCGTATTAAATGAATTAAAAAGAAAGAATAAAGGATTCTGGTGGGATTTCTATGTAACAAAATTATATGCCTTGGTTTAATCAAATAATATTGAGGCATTTAGTTATCATATATCACAGTCTGCTAATAATAATGACGTTGCTAAATGGATATCAGAAAACGCTTCAAAAATGAAGAATCTCATGGATTGGTTAGAAAAATAAACACACGCCCTAACACCGCCCAAGCCACACCACCTTCGGGGGGCGCGTCTTGGCCACCCGTTATAGGCTATAGTAAAAACGCACACTTGAAAAGTCTTGCAATGAATAGAACACTGATTTTAGTAATTGTATTTGTAACTCTTATGTTGAACGGATGCAAGAAGTCTGTTCAGCAAAAAAACACTATTGAATCACGGGAGATAATAAGGAATTCACAAACAAAAACACCAAGTTTTATTGGCAAAGAATGGGGCAAAAAAGTATTGGATAGATATCTTACCGATACATCTGCAAATTTGTTTCATAATAGAATTCTAATTCAAGACACAACTACTTTGATTCTAATTGCGGAACCAATACTATTTGATATTTATGGTAAAAATCAAATAATTGACGAAAAGCCATATGAGATTTATCTATATGGTGATTATTGGCTTATGATGGGGACACTACCAGAAGGCTGGCAAGGTGGAACTTTCTCAATTGTCATTAATCGAAAAACTTGTGAAGTAAAGGGTATCTCACACGGAAAATAAAAAACTACAGCCCATAACGGGTGGCCAAGCCACCCGTTATGGGGCATGATAAATCGGCTATTCAAGTTTTACACGTTGGAAAACAGACATTAGAAAAATTTATTTTACAAGTGTCTTTGAAAAATGATTTCGAAAATTTCGATTAATTCAAAGGTGCATCGGTCGATATTATTTATATTTAGCGATAATAAATTATATATAAAAACTTTCAGGCAATTATTGATTAATACTCATCAAGATGGAAAACAAATCACTTTTAAAATCAATTATTCTTGGATCATCGTTGTTGATTGGTCTAAGTATGTTAGGTCTTTTTACATTTAAAGGGCTTAAAACGTTTAGCGATAAAGACCGCGTAGTAACTGTAAAGGGACTTGCTGAAATGAATATGGAGGCAACATCTGCCTATATTGTTTTAGATTTTTCATTTTCGGGAGATAATTTATTGGACATAATTAAGCAGAAAGACATCAAGAGAAATTCAATTATTGGATATTTAATGAATGCAAGGTACGACAAAAATGAAATTAAGATTAACAATGTTGAAATAACAGATAGAGAAAGATACTACGATACCCGTTGGGTAAATGGACGGCAGGTGCAGGAAAAAATTGATAGATATACAATAAAACAAAGCCTAACCTTCAAATCGAAGGACGTAAAAACCACTGAAGACAAAACCTCTCAAATTGAGTTGGATTTAATAAGTAAAGGTTTAACGTCTAACATAACTACAAACTATACGTTCCCCGAATTAAACTCAATTAAACCCCAATTGATTGCCGAAAGTACAAAAAATGCACGTATCGCAGGTGAACAGTTTGCCAATGATTCGAAAGCAAAGTTAGGCAAAATTAAAACAGCTTCTCAAGGACAAATAACTATTGTTGGGAAGTATTATTATGAAGATGAAACCAGCGAAGCCAGTGAAAAACCTGAAGATCCATTTATCCAAAAGGCTAGAGTAGTAAGCACGATTGTTTTCTTCTTAGAATAAAAAATAACGCCCCATAACACCAGCTAAGCCAGCACCCCAAGCTACGCAATGGGGTGCACGCGCCCTAGCCCACCGTTATGTCCAATAGTAAGAACCCGTTGCTTTTGTGAATTACAATGATTACCTTTGATAGTATCAAATGATAGTATCACGCGCAAATGAAACCACCTTATAAAATAACATCATTCATTCTTTCTAAGGTTTCTTCCATATCTGAGAAATTGGGCGAAGTCAATGCAAATTACCTGAGTAAACCATCGCCGCAGTTAAGAAAGCAGAATAGGATTAGGACAATTCATGCATCTCTGAGTATTGAAGGTAATACCTTAACACAGGAACAGGTCACGGCACTTCTTGATAATAAGAGAGTTCTTGGACCAAAGAAAGATATTCAGGAAGTTTTAAATGCTATCAAGGTTTACAATCAATTATCGAGTTTCGATCCATATTCCCAGGAATCCTTTCTCTCGGCACATCAAATACTGATGGGTAGATTGATTGAACAATCTGGGAAATTTAGGAATCAAAGCGTTGGCATTGTCCATGGAAAAGAGATAGCGCATGTTGCACCTCCAGCCATGAATGTCCCATTTTTGATGAATGACCTTTTTGGTTATTTAAAAGATGACCAAGACCTTATATTGATAAAAAGTTGTGTGTTTCATTATGAGATGGAATTCATACATCCTTTTCTTGATGGCAATGGCCGGATGGGGCGACTTTGGCAGACAATAATTCTTTCAAAGGTAAATCCGGTTTTTGAGTTCCTACCTCTTGAGACATTAATCATACAAACACAAGATGAGTATTACAAGGCATTAACGATAAGTGATAAAGCTGGCGAATCGACAGTCTTTATTGAATATATGCTCAAACTGATAGAAGATTCACTTATTGAATTACTTGATTATAACAACAAAGTACTGACTGATATAGAGCGTATTGAATATTTCATCTCGTTGAATAAGGGTGAGTTTACAAGAAAGGATTATATGAATGTCTTTAAAGATATTTCGAGTGCCACAGCCAGTCGGGATATCAAAAAAGGGGTAGATATAATGCTATTTGAAAAGACTGGTGACAAAAGACTCACAAAATATCTGATAAAATAACTACTGGAACACCGCCCAAAGCACACCTGCCTACGGCAGGCGCGCTCTGGCTTACCGTTACAGCCAATTATAAAAAGGGCCGATATACAGCATCAAAACTTCAATAATAATTAATGAGTCGATATAGTCTGAACAATGAAAAGAATAAGTCTGATACTCTTAATTAATGTATTTATAAGCCGATTATGTTTTGGACAACAAACCGATACACTGATCTATACAAATCCCGAGATTGAACCTGTTTTTCAATATGATACTTGTACAAGTATGGGAAGTTCAGTGAAAAAATATTTCATGGACAATTATAAAATGCCTAACATTTTGATTGATATTGGATATATAGGTAGAATTACGGTTGAGTTTGTAGTAGAAAAAGATAGCACTCTAAGTAATATTAAATTGAGACGCGGGATTCATGAGCCTTTAGATAAAACAGTAATTGAGTCAATAAAAAAAATGCATAAATGGATTCCTGGCATTAACAATAGATGTTCTGTAAGAACAAGATTAATTTTTCCTGTCTCTATTGAATGGCTATATGGAAGTAATGATTAATAAGTGTAAAAAATAACTGGCTATAACACTACCAAAGCCACACCCACTTTGTGGGCGCGCCTTGGCTTACCGTTAGGTGCTATGTTAGAAACAGCTCCCCAAATAAATCGGACATTATTATTGAAAATGCTTTCTATTCAAATTCAGAACAAAGGGATTTGAGTCGATTTTTTAAACACTTAACAATCGAATTTGTAAGAATCAACATATGTGTTATTATTAAGTCATAAATAAAAAATGTTATGAAAAAGACTTTATTGTATACTATAGGCTTATTATTAGCCATTTCATTGAATGCTCAGATTCCAAAAACATTAAATGTAACCACAGCTGGTTCACTTAGTAATTTGCTTACTCCTTCAGAAAAAGCGACTATTACGAACCTCATAGTATCAGGATGCATCGATGCAAGAGATATTAAATGTATGCGAGACGAAATATCAAATCTTGAGAGTTTAGATATTAGTTCGACAATAATTCAAGAATATAGTGGAAATAACGGAACTTCAAGTTCCTATTCATATCCTGCAATGCAGTTTCCAGCAAATGCTTTTTATCAAAAGACTGTTCTCAAATCAGTTAAATTGCCAGACGGCATAACTTCAATAGATCGAGAGGCTTTTGAATATTGTTTTCAACTAGAGACCATAAATATTCCAGATTCTGTTACTTCGATAGGTACCTATGCTTTTGACTGCTGCTTAAACTTAAAGGGCAATATTACTTTTCCAAATTCAATAATCTCAATAGGATATCAATCTTTTAATAATTGTCCCAAGATTACCAGTATAACGTTTGGGAATTCTGCTCTAACAATATTAAATATGGCTTTTGGATGCAATGCATTAAGAATAATTCATTGTTTAAGCAGTACGCCTCCAATTCTTGGAACAGGGAATTTTACTCAAGCTACTTCTGCTGTCGTATACGTTCCTGCAGGAGCAGTAGAAACTTACAGAGGAACTGCTGGTTGGGATGTTTTTACTATAGCAACCGAAAAGCGTATTGAAATAGATAACCCTATAGCTGGGGGGGTGGCTTCAACAATAATAAACGCTGGTATGGGACCATTATCATCTATTACACACCTGACTGTAACCGGTAAATTGAATAGTATTGATATTCTTCAAATGAAAACAAACATGTTGGCATTAACAGAACTGAACTTAGAAAAAACCACTATCACCAACAATACTTTGCCAAATAATGCATTTGAAGGAAAAACGGCATTAACGTCTGTCAAATTACCGACATCTCTAATAGCTATCGGCGATTTTGCATTCTCTGGTTGCACAAACATTACAGACAAAATGGCACTTGACTCTTCTTTGACCTCATTAGGACAATCTGCTTTCAAAAATTGTTCGTCTATGACTGGAGACTTAATTATACCAAATGGAGTTTCTGTGATTGAAAGTTCTACTTTTTCAGGATGCAGCAACTTGAATGGTAAATTAATTATTCCAAAATCTGTTATTACAATAGAATCAAATGCTTTTTCTAGTTGTGGTGGATTAACAGGTGGTTTATCAATTCCAAATTCTGTTAAATCAATAGGAATTTCAGCTTTCGAAAACTGTATTGGACTGTCGGATAATTTAATTTTACCTAATGAAATAACAATTATACCTGACAATGCATTTTTAGGTTGTGGTCATTTGACTGGCAGTATAACCATCCCTAATTCTGTTACTTCGATTGGAGCCAATGCTTTCAAGGGTTGCAGCCATCTAGAGGGAGGGTTAACAATCCCAAATTCTATCACATCAATTGGTATTTCATCATTTCAAGATTGTAAAGGTTTGACTGGGAGTTTATTTTTGCCCAACGCTATAATTGAAATTCCAAATTATGCGTTTTCAGGATGTAGTGGATTAAGTGGCTTATTGTTCATTCCAATTTCTATTAAAAGTATTGGAAACAATGCATTTGATGGCTGTTCAAATTTAACAACGCTTTATATTAATAAGAATACTACCACTATTAACGATTATGCTTTTAATGGCTGTAAAGGCCTCCAAAAAATATCATCAACACGTTCAGTCCCTCCTTCAATTTCTTCAAAAACGTTTTGGGGTGTGAATTTTGAGACATGCTCTTTAGAAGTCCCAATAGGTTCGAGCCTAACATATCTATCCACAAATTATTGGAATCAGTTTGTGTTTTTGAAAGAAACATCAATGGCAGAAACGTACGGAATCACCGTACAAATTGGTGCAGGGGGTGTAGTGACGGAAAACAATTTAACATTAAGTAATAATGCTGTTATTTCTGTTGAAAGTGATTCAACAAAAACTTTCACAATCATGCCAAACCCTGGATACAAGATATCGACACTTGTTTTCAATGGTGAAAATGTTAAATCTCAAATTGAAAACAATCAATTCACTACTCCCACATTACTTTCAAATGTAACAATGTGTGTGACTTTTGAGAAGATTCAATATTTTCTTACCATAAAATCAGCAGAATGCGGCTCAGCAAATTTGATTTGTGAATATGGATCAACGCCATCTTTTAGTTTTACACCATCTGATGGTTGGAAAATTAATATGTCAACATACAATGGAATGGATATTACTAATTCTTTGATAAATGGTATTTTCAAAGTGCCAGAAATTTTCGAGAATTCAGTTCTAACTGTTTCATTTGAACTTATCACATCGATTAAATCTAATTCAAATAGCCCAGTAAATGTCTATACCACAGAAACAGAAATCATAGTTGACGGTATTAAGCCTAATGAGACCATATGTCTTTACACAATTGACGGAATTCGGTTACAAAAGTTGTTGTCAAAAGGAAGCCATATTACAATTTCAGCACCACAAGGTTCTGTATATTTAGTAAAAACGGCATTAAAAACATTTAAGGTCGCATTATGAGTAATTCTAAAACTTGACTGATATATTAGCCCTTGTCAAACGAAATTTAATTCTATATTTTCAAAATAAAGGTACATAAATTATTGATTATTATAATACAAATAATGTATTGAATATAAAGCAAAATTCTGTTAAAAATCACTTGTAAAAAAAGAAATAAATAATACAAAAAAACACAGCACCTAACACTACCCAAAGCACACCACCTTCGGGGGCGAGGCCTGGCCAACCGTTATGCGTAATGTTACAATCTCACATATTAAACATTCTACGATTTTGAAGAAAGAAAATACAATCGGTTGTTGTGGAATAGATTGCGGACTTTGTCCCAGATTCCACACAAATGGGAAGTCGGCTTGTCCTGGCTGTTGTGGTAAAGATTTTAAGGATAAACATCCATCCTGTGGGGTCGTAACATGTTGTGTGACTAAGAGAGGATTGGAAACATGTGCTGATTGTAAGGATTTTCCATGTGATCGGTTAACAACAGAGAGTGCTGGATATGATTCTTTTGTGACCCACAGAAAAATGTTTCCCAATTTGGAATATATAAAGACAAATGGCACAACACTTTTTGTTAATCAACAACATATTCGGATAGAAATACTGACTGATTTCCTCAATCAATATGATGATGGACGATCAAAGAGCTTCTATTGTCTCACCTGCGCATTATTGCCGATAGATAAATTGAAAGACTGTCGCAGATACATAGATTCGATTGAGGGATTGGTTGATATTAAGGAAAAATGCAGGACCCTTAAAGAAAAAATCCTTCAGATAGCAAATGAACTGCAGATTGAAATAAAACTAAACAAACACTACGGCTAACACCACCCAAGCCACACCCACTTCGTGGGCGCGTCCTTCTATGTTGAAAACCAAATAATCTGAGCATTATTTTTCAAAAATCATTCTTTTTCAGCAAATTGTCAGGATGAAATATCTGATTGTAGTATTGTTAATAATAACCTCTGTGGATTCTGTATTCTCTCAAACAGACGAAATGGTTATCAATTCGATTTTTCATGAATTATTTTTCCCTATTGAGTATAGCTCATTCAAAGATCATAGAGATACGGTATTTATTAATTTGAAGAAAGATAGAACATCTTTCGACTTTGATTCAATTACATTTAGAAATGAAACTGGATTTATGGTTCCAACAAACATCATATCTGAGTTTTGTAAGAATGTTGAGCCAAAAGATTATGTCTCATATTGGAATCAGGAGGAGTTAAATCGAACTGATACTATTTATTTGCAGACTGATACAGTCATCGGATTAAAACCATTTGTTAAGTGTTTAACAGCAGATGAAAAGATGTTACTTTTTGAGAAAAGACCAATAAGGCAACGAATCTATCTCATTAACAATATTTTATTTGACGATAAACGGGAAAACGCAGTTTTTGATTTTGGTGATACTCCGAGACCTGGTGTTTTTAGTAGTCAGAAGATTTTTATAAAAAAGATCTTTGGGAAATGGGTAATAATTACACGATTTGAGTTTGTGATGTCATAATAAAATCCTTGCAACCAAAATAGTAGATAAAAATAACGACACCTAACACTGGCTAAGCTAGAGCCCTGCGGGCCCGTCGCCTAGCCCTCCGTTGGCGGAAATTGTGAAATGAACCTTTAAGTAAGTGTTATAAATAATTGAAAAGTGAATATTTATTAAGAATTCTTTATAGTCGTTTTAAAAAAAATAGATGAAAGATAAAATACTGGTAATAGGAGGATATGGACAAGTTGGAAAGCATGTTTGTATTGAGCTAATGAAAAATTTTCCAGGCAGAGTATTTGCAGGTGGAAGAAACATAAAAAAAGCTATTTCATTTGCAAAAGAAACTGATGAGAGAGTAAAACCTTTTAAAATTGATATTTATGATTCTGAAAGTTTTCATGAAAGGTTACAGGAAATCACATTAGTGATTATGTGTTTAAGCCCTCATAATAATGATTTAGCGCTATTTTGCATTGAAAATAAAATTAGTTATATTGATATTTCTCCGTCCAATAAAATACCTTCAGAAATAAAATTGTTTGAAGACAAAGCCATTACCAATGAAACAGTTTGTGTTTTAGGTGTTGGATTAGCTCCGGGTTTATCAAATTTAATGGTAAAAAAAGTCAAACCATATTTTGATGAAATAAAAACAGTTGATTTATTTTTATTATTAGGTCTTGGAGAAAAACATGGCATTGATGGTATTAAGTGGTTGTTAGATAATATAAATAAAGAATTCTCATTAAAACATATCGATAGAATTGAAGTTGTTAAAACATTTAAAAAGAAAAAGAAAACCAAATTCCCGAAAAATTTAAAAAATAAGACAGCATATTCATTTGATTTGGCAGATCAACATACAATTCCCAAAACTCTTGGTTTAAATAATGTATCATCTTATTTCTGTTATGATTCTGCTTTTGTTACTAAAGAGGTAGCTTTATTAAAAAACATTGGATTGTTTAAGCTGCTTCGATTTGACTTTATTTATAATTTATTTGTACGTATTTTTAATATTATTTTATTGATAATCAATAAACTTAAGTTGAGTTCTGATATTTATTCAATAAAAGTAGATATTGAAGGGATAAAAGATAATAAAAAGTTAAAACATCAGTCATCAATAATTGGATTTAATAATTCCTCAGTAACCGGTAAAATAGCTGCTATTGTAGCTACTCATATAATTAAAGGTAATGTGAAACATGGTATATATTATTTAGAAGAAGTTTTAGATTTTGATATATTTTATGAGCAATTAAGAAAAGATATTGAATACGAATATAAAATAATAGAAACAACTTCCGCCAACAAAGGCTCATAAAACATAGGGGTTTAAGTGGTTTAGCAGCATTTATGCTCGCAGGCAACGTTTGTATCGGTTGATACATCCGTAACCACGTTCTCCCCTACGTTTTATAGCCTCGACCTTTGTGTGCAAGCAAAATGAGCGATACTGTATAAAAAGACTTGAATGGAAATAAAAATAATAGATACTGATAAAGGACAAGTTGAATATTCAATTGTCGGTAAAGGAACACCTGTTTTATTTCTTCACGGTGGACATTCTAATTGCAGAGAGACTCTATTTCACAAAGGATTTAACACAAATAAATATCAGCTCATTACACCTTCACGACCCGGATATGGGAACACTCCACTTAACGATAATTTTACTCCAAAGAAAACGGCAGATTTAATAGTTTCATTATTAAACTATTTAAGAATTGAAAAAGTAATTTTATATGCAATATCCGCAGGTGGATTAACTTCAATTGAATTAGCTGCAAGATATCCTGAAAGAGTTAAGAAATTAATCTTGGCGTCAGCTGTATCAAAAAAATGGTTAGATAAAGATGGACAAGTTTATAAAACCGCGATAAAACTATTTAATCCAAAAACAGAAAAAATTGTATGGGGATTGATAAGGTTTTTTTCTGGAATATTTCCCAACATGATTGCTAATAATTTTTACCCTCAGTTTTCAAAGAATAACTCTCATCGATTGGAAAAGAATGATATAAATGATCTCCTATCTACATTTAAACATTATAGTTCAAAAACAGGATTTATGTGTGATATTGACCATGTTGTTGAACAAAGCCAAATTTCAGAGATTCAATGTCCAACACTGATAATCCATAGTAGAAATGATAACAGTGTTTCGTTTGAACACGCTGAATATGCAAATAAAATGATAAAGAAATCAATACTTATTGCCTTAGATAATGAATGGGGACATTTATTTTGGATTGGAAAAGATTCAAATGAGTCGATAAGAAAGACAATAAATTTTATAGAAGAATAGAATGCCAGCACACAACACATGGTATAGTGCATGCGGGTTTCAGTGGGTTGCCAATGTTTGTGGCTCGTAAAAAAGTCCAGTGTAGCTTGAGAGGAAATCGCCTCGTAATCCCGCACGACACCATACCATCAACGTTAGGCCACATTTTAAAAACCGCAGTCCAAACATGTTGCAAATACAGAAATAATTACATATATTTGTACAGATTTATGTACATATAAAATGCATCTAATTATGCTTACAACAACGCTTTCGGATTTTCGTAAAGACATTAGACACTATTTAGATAGTGTGACCAACAATTTTGAAACCTTGATTATTAATCGAGGTAAGGATAGTGGTGTGGTTATAATTTCATTGGAAGAGTATAATTCACTGAATGCAACTCAACATGAATTGTCATCAAAACTGAATGAGACAAGGCTTGATTCTGCAATTGAAAAATTGAAAAAGGGCCAGTCATTTGAGAAAAAAATACTTGAAAAATGAAGCTCATATTTGTAGATGAATCATGGGAGGACTATCTGTATTGGCAGAAGAACGATAAAAAAATGCTTAAGCGGATTAACGACTTATTAAAAGATATTTCTCGTAACCCTTTTGATGGAATTGGCAAACCCGAGGCATTAAAATACAAGTACAAAGGATTCTGGTCACGTCGAATTGACGATGAACACCGACTTATCTATCAAGTAAAGGATGATGAAATTCTAATAGCAAAATGTCGATTCCACTACGACTAAAAATAAAAACGCGGCCTAACACCGCCCAAGCCACACCCCCTTCGGGGGCGCGTCCTTCCGTTATGGGCTATGCTAAAACCCGTTATTCAAATCTATTGCAAAAGTGAGACTAGAAGATTTAGGATATAATGATAAACTTGAAAGATTCAGGATGGAGAATAATCTTGAATCTTATGCAACTGGAAGAGTAATTTCAGAACATAAAGAACGTTATATTGTCAGGACCATCGAAAGAACATTCGAAGCAGAGATTACAGGAAATATGCGTTTCACGGCAAAAAGTCGTGAGGATTTTCCTGCCGTTGGAGATTGGGTCGCTATGCAAACATATGAATCAGACTTGGCTATTATTCATGCCATTTTCCCTCGATATTCCTCGATTAAAAGGCAAGCAGTAGACCAGATAACAGAGATACAATTAATTGCTACAAATATTGATTATGCATTTCTGGTTCAAGCGGTTGATAGGGATTTCAATATCAATCGATTAGAACGATATCTAACAATTTGCAATTCCTCAAAAATTAAACCGATAATCGTACTTAGCAAAATTGATTTAATTAATGAAGAGCAGTTGAATTTATATGTAAATAGCGTACATGCTCGTATTGAAAACGTTCCAATAATTGCAATAAGTAATGAGACTCAAAATGGATATGATGCAATTAACTCTTTCATAGAAAAAGGAAAAACGTATTGTTTGCTTGGATCTTCTGGAGTTGGGAAATCCACATTGCTAAATAATTTGACAGGTAAGTTGATTATGAGAACTGACATCATTAGTAAGAGCACAAACAAGGGAAGGCATATCACAAGCCACAGAGAATTAATTGTTCTTGACAATGGTGGAATTTTGATTGATAATCCAGGGATGAAAGAGGTAGGAATTGCAAATGCAGATACTGGATTGGAACAAACTTTCAATATCATTTATATCTTTTCGAAAGATTGCAGATTTCCGGATTGTACTCACACTAAGGAGTTAGGATGTGCAGTATTAAAGGCCGTAAAAAGTGGTGAGATTGATAGCAAGGTTTATGAGAATTTTCTAAAACTACAAAAGGAAATGGTGTACTTTGAATCATCTATTGAAGAAAAGCGTAAGAAGGATAAAGATTTTGGGAAAATGGTAAAGAATTTTAAGAAAGAAGTTCATTCAAAAAAGCACTGCCCATAACACCAGCTAAGCCACAGCCACCACAGGTGGCCGCGGCTTAGCTCACCGTTAGCAACAAGCATAAAGCCGCACATACTGAGTTTATGCCGCTTATTCGTCGCATAAATTGCGTAAAATATTTTGTTTTGCGTAGAACATTGGTTATATTTACTGCAAATAGTGCGTAAAATATGATGTATATATATCAAAATGTCGACTGGCCTAATTTTACGTGGGACAATGATCGTTTGCTTTCTACACTTAGTAGTGTAAGGAACCTGCAAGGAAAAATCATTGGCAAGATGGAGGCAATAGGCTTCAGCCTTAGGAATGAGGCCGTTTTGGAAACACTGACTCTGGATGTGATTAAGTCAACCGAGATTGAGGGTGAGATTCTGAATCCGGATCAAGTTCGTTCATCTGTAGCTAAGCGACTTGGATTAGATATTGGTGCACTTCAGAATTCCGATCGCAGTATAGATGGTATCGTTGATTTGATAATGGATGCAACCAGAAATTGTAACGAACCCATTTCTGCAGACCGATTGTTTGGTTGGCATGCAGCATTGTTTCCCACAGGACGGAGTGGGATTTACAAGATTACGGTTGGTTCGTGGCGTGTTGATTCAACGGGTCCCATGCAGGTGGTATCCGGAGCGATGGGCAAAGAGAGGGTTCATTTTCAGGCACCTGATTCGTCAGTCATTCCGACAGAAATGACTCAATACATGGATTGGTTTAATGCCAAAACAGATTTGGAGCCGGTGATTAAGGCTGCTATTGCTCATTTATGGTTTGTGACACTCCACCCTTTTGAAGATGGTAACGGTAGGATTGGCCGAGCATTGACCGATTTGTTACTTGCTCGTGCTGATGGAAGTAACCAACGATTCTATAGCATGTCTTCCCAAAT
>Ga0172381_10004309_pt1 | contig 14766 bp, 14 predicted proteins | sample Leawel6488metaG_FD_119754 | JGI IMG/M metagenome (GOLD analysis project Ga0172381, IMG submission 119754) | Leachate microbial communities from a municipal landfill in Southern Ontario, Canada - Leachate well 64-88 metaG | ecosystem: Engineered > Solid waste > Landfill > Unclassified | place...
CCCGAGTCATTGGAGCTTTTGATTAAAGATAAAAATATATTGAATAAAATGGTTTCAAATTTTGACAGTTTTCCTCTTGCTTTCGCCGCGCATAGGCTTAAGGAAGAAGTTATCTCTTTATATTAGAATGCAAAAACATTATCATTTAATAGGTATCGGCGGAATAGGTATGAGCGGCATCGCGCAGCTGCTTTTGCGCTGCGGTTATAAAGTAACCGGCTCAGACCTGAAAGAAAATAAGAATACAAAAGCCTTAGGCAGTTTAGGCGCCGGCATATTTATCGGCCATAAACCGGAAAATCTAAGAGGCGCAGATATAATAGTTTATTCTTCGGCAATAAATGAAAATAATCCTGAAGTTGAAGAAGCCAAAAGATTAAAGATACCTTTAATCATGCGCGCAGAGGCCTTAGCGGAATTAATGGCTAATAAATCCGTAATTACCGTAGCCGGAAGCCACGGGAAAACAACGGTTACGTCATTAGTCTCTTATCTTTTACTGGAAGCCGGGCTTTCGCCAACTGTGGCTATCGGTGGGATCCTTAAGAATATAAATACCAATGCCTGCGCGGGAAGTGGCCAGTTCTTTGTCGCCGAAGCCGATGAATCCGACGGTTCGTTTCTCCATTATCAACCGAAATATTCGATCATTACCAATATTGACCGCGAACATCTTGATTACTATAAAGATTTCAAGAATGAAATTGAAGCCTTCCGTAAATTCATAAATTCAACAAGCCCTGACGGGTCGCTCTTCTGCTGCAGCGATGACTCGACTCTTAGGGGGTTGGCCGAGGGGTGTAAAAATAAATTGATTCTATTCGGGCTGAAACCCGGGGCGGATATATACCCTAAAAATATAAAATTTGAAGGCTTACGCAGCGATTTCGATTGTTTTTTTAAAGACAAATTTATAGCCAGGTTCAGCCTATCTCTGGGAGGAGAGCATAATATCTCTAACGCGCTTGCGGTGATCGCTTTGGGTTTGGAGCTGGGCATTGATTTGGAGTTTATTAAAGCCGCGCTTGCCGGTTATAAAGGCGCCCAGAGGCGTTTAGAGGAGAAATTTGATGACGGGAGATATCTGGTTATCGACGATTACGCGCACCATCCGACTGAGATCCGGGCGACGCTGAAAGCGGTAAGCAATCTTAAAGCCAAAAGAGTAGTTGCCATATTTCAGCCGCATCGTTTTACGCGTACGCAGCTGCTCTTTGACGAATTTGTTAAAAGTTTTGATAATGCCGACTGCCTTATTCTTACGGATATCTATCCCGCGAGTGAGCAGCCGATTTTAAACATTAATAGCGTCAATCTTTGCGCTAAAATCAAAGAATATGCGCCGGATAAAAAAGTTTTTTTCGTCCCTAAAGAAGAGATTGTGCAAAAAGTCATAGAAATAGCCGAGCCCGGAGACTTGATTATTACTCTTGGGGCAGGGGATATTGTAAGGATAAGCGATGAATTGGCAGAGAAGCTTAAAGATCAAGCGTAATTATCTTTTAAAAGAAAAAACTACCTTTAAGATAGGCGGCAAGGCCGATTTCTTTACTGAACCCGTAAATCCTTCGGAATTAAGTTCAGTTCTTAAGTGGGCGAGGGAGAATAAGTTATCGGTTTCTATCATCGGCGCCGGCAGTAACCTGTTAATAAGCGATAAAGGTGTAAAAGGTTTGGTGATAAAATTAAGCGCTCCTTATTTTAAGAGCCTATCATTGAAAGGCAAGTATCTTAAAGCCGGCAGCGGGCTAAAACTTTCCCAGATTATTCAGTTTGCTAAGCAAAAGTCTTTAGGCGGAATAGAATTTTTAGCGGGGATACCCGGGACCTTGGGCGGCGCATTAGCGATGAATGCCGGGTGCTGGGGTAAGAGCATCGGGGATTTAATCAGCGAAGTAGAGGTTATTGATCTAAAGGGGAAGATAAAAAAAATTAAGGCCCGGGGCATAAATCTGGGTTATCGCAGTTCGAATCTGGGGAATTATATTATATTAAGCGCGGTCTTAAAGCTTAAGCGGAGCAATAAAAATACGGTTAGCCGTAATATTAAGGAATATATTTCTAAGAGGCTAAATACACAGGACTTGACTTTTCCTAATGCCGGGTGTATCTTTAAAAATCCTCGTTTTTTACCCGCGGGAAAGCTAATAGATCTTTGCGGGTTAAAAGGTAAAAGCCTGGGGGGCGCTTTAATTTCTTTAAAGCACGCGAACTTTATCCTGAATAAAGGTAACGCTAAGTCTAAAGACGTTATAGGGCTTATGCGTTTAGCCAGGCAGAGAGTGATGAAAAAGTTTAGGGTAAAGCTGGAGCCGGAGATCAAGGTATGGGAATGAGGAAAGATTTTGGCAGAGTAGGCGTTTTAATGGCCGGACCGTCGAGCGAAAAGAAGATTTCGCTTAAATCCGGGCGCGCCGTATTGAACGCTTTGAAGGATAAAGGTATTAATGCCGTTCCGGTAATGATTAAAAACAGCAGTGTTAAAGATAATATGCTTTTGCTTAAATCCAAGAATTTGGACTGCGCTTTTATCGCTCTGCATGGCGCGTTCGGAGAAGATGGAGGTATCCAGCATATTTTAAATAAACTCAGGATACCCTATACTCATTCAGGAATTCGCGCCAGCAGGTTAGCTATGGATAAAATTGCTTCACGCAATATCTTTAGAAAGCATGGGCTGGGCGTGCCTGCTTGCCGGGTAATTAAAAAAGGCTCTTATAAAATTGATAATTTGTGTTTCTCGGATTTTCCTTTAGTAGTCAAACCGGCAAGCCACGGTTCGAGTATCGGGCTATCGATCGTGGAGAATGAAAAGAATATTTTAAAGGCAATCAAACTGGCTTTTAGATTTGATTCCAGAATAATTATTGAAGAATATATCAAGGGCAGGGAACTGACTGTGGGCATTCTCGGCGATAAAGCTTTACCGGTGATAGAGATATTACCCAAGCATTTTTTCTTTGATTATCAGGCTAAGTATAAGAAGGGATTAACGGATTATGTTGTCCCGGCTAAGCTTCCAAAGCAGACTGCCGATAAAGTAAGAAGAGAAGCGCTTTTAGCGCATAAACTTTTAGGTTGTTTTGGTTGTTCCAGAGTGGATATCATTTTGGATAATAAAGATAAGCCGTTTATATTAGAGATAAATACGGTACCCGGCTGCACCGAGACCATCCTTTTACCTAAGGCAGCCAAAGAATCAGGCGTAGCTTTTAGTGAATTATGCATAAAGTTAATCAGTTTAGCTTATGAAAAGACGCAGAGATAATTTTCCTTTAAAACCACTGGTTATAAGCGCGGCGATAGTTATATTTCTTATTGCCCTTGCCGGTTACCTGCGGAAAGTTTTAACGACTTCTAACTATTTTAATGTTTCGGATATTATTAGCAAGGAACAACTTAATGGTAATCTTGATTACTTGAAAGGGAAGAATATATTTACTCTTGACCTGAGGAAAGAATCTTTAAATATCTCCGCTAAATGCCCGGATTGTTTAAAGGTCAGGGTAGCGCGCATATTGCCCGATCGTTTATTCGTGGAATTTATCAGGCGCGAACCCGTAGCCTTAGTAAAGCTTTACCGTTATTTCGTTGTTGACCAGTATGGAGTGTTTTTCGGCAGCATGCCCAACCCCGGAAATTTAGACCTGCCTTTGGTTACCGGGCTGGAGACAAAATTATTCGGCGTTACTCTCGGCAGAAGGTATGTGACAAAAGAGCTGGCGTTAGTTTTAAATATTATTAAGGAATTCAACAATTCTTCATCATTGAAAGGCTACAGTATTAAGAGGATCGACGTCGGTACAGCCGACGATATCTCGCTTTTTATTCCGCTTAACCTGAATAAAGAGGCATACGCCCAATGGCAGCCTTCGGCAAAGGAGAATATACTTGAAGTTAGGATTTCTCAAGGTAATATATTAGAGAAGATCGCTGTTATCTCGGGGTTGATAAACCAGGAGAAGCATAATCTCGCTAACATAAAATATATAGATTACCGGTTTAAGGAGCCGGTGATAAAATTTAAAGATGCTAAATAATTATATTTGCGCGTTAGATATCGGTTCGAGTAAGATTTCTGCGGTCCTGGCGGAATTTAAGAATAAGAAACTGGCTAATATCTCTTTCGATTCTTTGCCTGTTAAAGGGGTAAAAGAAGGGATGATTGTGGATTCTTCCACCCTTATCAGCCTGGTAAGCAGGGTACTTAAAAATCTTAAGGCAAAATCCGGCGTAAATATTAAATTTGTTTCGGTCAATATCTCCGGGCGGGATATAACTACCAAGCATAGCCGCGCGGTTATCCCTTTGGCCGAGAGAGGGAATAAAGTTATAAGCGTCTCTGACATGCAGCGGGTGATCGAGCAGGCGCGGATACTCGGTTCAAGCCTTGAAGATGAAATAATCCATATGATTCCGTTAAGCTATTCTATAGATGCCAAGAGCGAGATTCTGAATCCATTGGGGTTATACAGCCATAAGTTGGAAGTCGACCTTTATCTCGTTTGTTCTAAATTGTCGTCGGTACAGAGCCTGACAAGGACAATTAATCAGTCCGGATATGAGGTCAAAGATTTATTCCTTTCGGGAGTAGCTACAAGTAAAGCGGTTTTCGGCCCGGGGTTGAAAGAAGGGCTCAATATATTGTGCGATTTAGGAAGCGATACTACGGAATTATTGGTTTTTAAAGAAGGTTTGCTCAAAGATATAGAAGTTCTTCCTTTCGGCGGGAACGATTTGACGCGTAAACTTTCCGAGAGCTTAAAGATCCCCATGGAGCTGGCCGAAGATATCAAGCGTTCTTATGGTTTTATCGGTAATCCGCAAGAGATCAGAGAGGATAAGGAGATCTTGGTCAAAAAGAGCGAATTCTATAAACCGATAAAACAGAGATTGGTCTCGGAAGTGGTTACAACTGCCGCCGGAGAAGTATGCCTGAAGATAAAAGAGGCCTTAAGCAGGAAATTGGAACTCTATGAAATAAATAATTTTGTGATTGTAGGCAGGACCATACTTCTCGAGGGCTTTATCGAAACTTTAGAAAAGAACTTAAACCTACCGGTTAAGCTCGGCAGGATCACAAATTTAGATATTATCTCTTTGATTAAGGAAAACAGCGGGTTATCCGGGCAGAAATACCTTAATTATTTAACTTGCCTGGGGATGATCTGCGAAACCTTAGAGAAGAAGCCCCTGGGTACCCTGCCTTTATACCAGCCAGCCAAGAATATTATTCTTAAGACTTTAAGCCGCGTTAAAGAAGTTTACCAGGAATACTTTTAATTGAACTCTTTTCTTTCTGTTGTATAATACCTTACCGATGGTCAGAGAGAATATCGTTAGGATTAAAGAAAGAATTATTTCGGCCTGCTTTAAGGTTAACCGAGATCCTTCCGGAATAAAGATAGTTGCTGTCAGTAAAGGGCGGGGCGTTTTAGATATTAAAGAAGCGCTTGCTTCCGGGCTGGTTGATATCGGCGAGAACAGAATCCAGGAAACCCTTGATAAATTTAATAAGCTGAAAGCAGAAGGCAGCGGGCCGGAAATCCAATGGCATATGATCGGCCATCTGCAAAATAATAAAGTGAAAGACGCGGTAGGGATCTTTCAGCTCATCCATTCGGTAGATAGCCTGGTTTTAGCAGAAGAGATTAATAAACGCGCGGCTAAGATAAATAAGATCCAGGATATACTGCTTGAAGTAAAAACCTCGCCGGAAACTACAAAATCCGGTTTAGGCCCGGATAAGGTTAAAGAGGCTATCGGGGAAATATCGCGGTTAAAGAATATAAATATTAAAGGGCTGATGACTATCGCTCCGTTAGTTAATCATCCGGAAGAAGCAAGGCCCTATTTTAAGAAATTGCGTGAGTTGCGCGAAAGCATGAATGCTGCTTATATATTATCCATGGGTATGACGGATGATTTCGAAGTTGCTATAGAAGAGGGCGCTGATATAATCAGGATAGGGAGAGGTATTTTCCAAGGAGCTCAAGGATGAGGGTTAACCTGTTGCATAAAATCGGAATTATAGGTTTCGGGAATATGGGCTCGGTTATCGCTTATCAACTGGCAGCCCAGGCTGACGAGTATGAGGTTTATGCATTTGAAAAAGACAAGAGTAAGATTATCGAGGGCAAGGGCATAAATTTTGCGGAAAATATCCCGGACCTAATACTTAAATCCGATATTTTGATCTTAGCGATTAAGCCCCAGGATTTTGACCGTATTTTAAAAGAGCTCAAAGGCCGCGTCACGGATAAATTAATTATTTCTATCGCCGCCGGTATAAGCACCAAACATATCGAAAAATACCTGGGTAATGTAAGGGTTATCAGGGTTATGCCTAATATCGCCGCCAGGATAGCCGAATCGGTCACTTGCATAAGCCAAGGTAGTTTTGCAAATGAGAGCGACCTTGAAACCGCCAGGGAGATATTTAATTTTTTAGGTACGGTGCGTAGTATAGGCGAGAAGATGATGAATGCCGCTACGGCTATTTCGGGAAGCGGCCCGGGGTATATCTTTTATTTTATCGAGAATAACGGGCTTGATCCCGTAAATATTCCGGAACATGCCAATCATGATATGATGCGGCGGCTGGAGAAAGCGGCGGAAACATTGGGTTTTGACGCCGAAGATGCCGCTTTTCTGGCGGCGAATACGGTAAACGCGTCGTTAAGTTTGTTAAAGTCAACAAAATCGACTCCCGAAGAATTAAGGCTGCAGGTTACTTCCAAGGGAGGGACAACGGAAGCGGGGCTCGAGATATTGCGTAAAGGCGGCTCGTGGGAAGAAGCGGCGAAGTCAGCTCTTCTAAGAGCTGAAGAACTATCTAAAGGGAGTTAAGATTATGCCTAAAATCGGAATTATCGGCGGCAGCGGGTTATACAAAATTGAAGGGATTAAAAATATTAAAGAAGTTTCGGTAAATACCCCTTTTGGGAGGCCATCGGGTAAATTTGTTTCGGGCGAATTGGAAGGCAAGGAAGTTGTATTCGTGCCCCGGCACGATATAAACCACAGCATACCTCCGAGCCGGATTAATTACCGCGCGAATATCTTCGGCATGAAAAAGTTAGGCGTGCATAAGATTATATCTGTTAGCGCCTGCGGCAGTTTAAAAGCGGAATTTAAGCCTCTGGATTTTGTGGTTGTCGATCAATTTGTAGACAGGACAAATTATGCCCGGGAGGCGTCTTTTTTCAGCGACGGCATAGTCGCGCATATTGAGCTTTCGCATCCGGTCTGCCCGTATTTGAGCAAAATAATTTACGCGGCCGGAGAGGGCCTTAATCTTAATATACATCCCAGGGGCACTTATATTAATATGGAGGGCCCGGCATTTTCTACTTTAGCCGAATCCAATCTTTACCGCAGCTGGGGGATGGATATTATCGGTATGACTAATTTTGCCGAGGCGAAACTCAGCCGGGAAGCGGGGATGTGTTACGCCACTCTCGCGGCGATTACCGATTACGACTGTTGGCATCCTTCGCATGCTTCGGTAAGCATTGATATGATTATCGAGAATCTGAATAAGAATAATAACAACGCCAAGAAAATCCTGGCAACAGTGATCAAAAATATTTCTGAGGAGGATAAGGACAATTGCCGTTGCGCTAATGCCTTGGATCACGCGATCGTGACCAATAAGAAATCTATCTCCTCAAAAATAAAAAGAGACTTAAATATTATAATAGGAAAATATGTCCACTGATTATAAGCTGACTTTAAACCTGCCTAAAACTGAATTTCCGATGAAAGCGGGCCTTCCTTTGCGCGAGCCTTTGCTTTTAAAAGAATGGCAGGATAATGATATTTACAGCCTGATTCGTAAGGAATCAGGGAGTAGGCCTAAATATATATTGCATGACGGCCCGCCCTACGCTAATGGGGATATCCATCTCGGCCACGCGCTGAATAAAACCTTAAAAGATATAGTCATAAAATATAAAACAATGCGGGGTTTTGATTCATCCTATATACCGGGTTGGGATTGCCACGGTTTACCTATCGAGCACCAGCTTTTAAAAGAATTAAAGATCCGTAAGCACCAGATTCCCCAGCGGGAATTCCGTAAAAAGGCCCATGATTACGCGCTGCAATTTGTTGCCAAACAAAAAGAGCAGTTTAAACGCCTGGGAGTATTCGGCGATTGGGAGAATCCTTATCTGACTCTAAATCCCGCTTATGAAGAGAGTATACTTACAGCATTTAACAAATTAGTAAAATCGGGGTATATCTACCGCGGCCTTAAGCCGGTTAACTGGTGCCCTAAGTGCGAAACCGCTTTAGCCGAAGCGGAAGTAGAATACGAAAATCATCAATCTCCTTCGATATTTGTCGGTTTTAAAATTACGGAGAATAAAGATTTCCCGGATGCTTTCTTAGTTATCTGGACGACTACCCCCTGGACATTATTGGCCAATGTGGCAGTGGCCGTGCATCAGGATTTCGCTTATGTTTATGTCAGGACCGGTAAGGGAAATTTGATCATTGCTAAAGATTTACTCGAAAGCGCCCTTAAGAAGATGGGGATCGAAGCGTTTGAAATTATGAATGAATTTAAGGGCAAAGATTTAGAAGGGATCAACTATAATCATCCTTTCTGCCCGAGAAAAGGGCGTGTTGTTTTAGCGGATTATGTTTCTAAAGAAGAAGGAACAGGCCTGGTGCATACGGCTCCGGGCCATGGAAGCGAAGATTATCTTACCGGGATAAAGTATAAATTGGATATTATCATGCCGGTTGATAATAGGGGAAATTTTGATTCTACGACCGGTGAATTTAAGGGTTTAAACTGCCTTGAGGCGAATAAATTAATTCTGGAGAAATTAGAAAAACTCGGGGTGCTCTTTTTTAATTCGCACATAGAGCATTCTTATCCTCATTGTTGGCGTTGCAAGCAGCCGATTATATTCCGCGCCACTAAGCAATGGTTTCTGAGCCTGGAGCACGAAGGCCTAAGAGAAAAGCTTAAAGAAGTGATTAAAAAAAGCGTGCATTGGATACCCGCGAGCGGGATGGAGAGGATTCTCGGGATGGTTGAGCTCAGGCCCGACTGGTGCCTTTCCCGCCAGAGATATTGGGGCGTGCCTATTCCGGCTTTAGTCTGTAATGATTGCCAGGAAGAGTTTTTAATTCCTGAGGTAATCGATAAATTTATAGGTTTTTGCGCGAAAGAAGGGACGGATTCCTGGTTTGCCAGGAGCCTGGAGGATTTTCTTCCTCAGAGTTTTAAGTGCCCGCACTGTAAAGGAAATAATTTAGCCAAGGGCGCGGATATATTAGATGTTTGGTTTGATTCCGGTGTCAGCCATCAGGCGGTATTGAAAAGAAATGATGCGCTTGAGTTTCCCGCTTCCCTGTATTTAGAGGGGTCGGATCAGCACCGCGGGTGGTTCCAGTCGTCACTTATTCCTTCGGTCTGCATTGAGCATCAGGCTCCTTTTAAAAATGTTTTAACGCACGGGTTTGTCGTCGACGGCCTGGGCAAGAAAATGTCCAAGTCCCAGGGGAATGTTATCTCTCCATTCGATATTATTAAGGACTACGGAGCGGATATTTTAAGGCTCTGGGTTGCCTCGAGCGATTATAACGAAGATATCAGGATATCCAAAGAGATCCTTTTGCGTTTGTCCGAGGCTTACCGTAAGATAAGAAATACTGCCAGGTTTATCTTAAGTAATTTATATGATTTTAATCCGGATACGGATTGCGCGCATCCTGATGAGTTAAGCAAGATAGATAAATGGATATTAAACAGGCTAAATATTACTTTAGGCGAAGTAACTAAGGCTTATGAAAACTTCGAGTTTTACAGGGCGCATAAAGAGATATACGATCTTTGTAACGAGGAGCTCTCCATGTATTATCTCGATATGGTCAAAGGCAGGCTTTATACCTACGCTCCGCATTCTTTAGGCAGGCGTTCGGCGCAGACAGCGATGTATCTTGCGCTTAATTCTTTAGTCAGGATGATGGCGCCGATTTTATCCTTTACCGCGGAAGAGATCTGGAAGGTTATGCCTAAATTTAAAGGAGAAGCCGGAATAATTAGTGTCCATCTTTTAGCCTGGCCGGAAGCTCAAGAAGTTAAAGACGGCGCGCTGCTTGATCCGGTTATTGAGATGATCCCTGAGGCGGCTAAAGCCTTGGAAGAGATGCGTGCTTCCGGAAAGATCGGAAGTTCTTTTGATGCGCAAATAAATCTATTGACAAAAGATCAAATCCGTTATAATTTCTTAACAAGTTTAAAGAGTGATCTTACCGAGTGTTTTAAGGTTTCGGCGGTTGAGATCGAAAAGAAAGATCTTTTACCGCAGGAAGCGCAGAGCAAAGCGCATCCTGATATTGCTTTAATTGTCAAAAATGCCGATGGCATGAAGTGCCCGCGTTGCTGGAATTATAGTAAAGAAATCGGCCGGTCAAAGAAACATCCATTAATTTGCGCGAAATGCGAAGCAGCGATCACAGAGGAGAAAATAAAGTGAAAAAGAAATTAACCAAGAAAGAGTTAACCGAGTTTAAGAAGCTTCTGCTTAAGAAAAAAGAAGAGATTAACGCCGAGATAAAGCATATCTCGGATGATACTTTAAATAAATCACAGAAAGACGCCTCCGGTGATATATCGGGCTATACTTATCATATGGCGGATGTGGCCACGGATAATTATGACCGCGAGTTTTCTTTAGGGCTTGCTTCCAAAGACAGGAAATCTCTATACGAGTTAGAAGATGCCATGAAAAGGATAGAGGAAGGGACTTTCGGGGTTTGCCTTGATTGCAAAGCTTTAATCGCTAAAACCCGGCTTAAGGTGGTTCCGCAGGCGCGTTTATGTATTAAATGCCAGGAGAAGAGAGAAAAGAAGTAATTCCTCTTGTAGGATGCCCTCAATAATTGTTTTTATAATTCTAACCCTCGATCAGCTAACTAAATTTCTTGCAAGTAAAAACTTAGAACTCAATAATCCTCTCCCCATTATTAAAGGGGTTTTTAACCTGACCCTGGTTTATAACCGCGGGGCCGCTTTCGGGATATTCAAGAACCAATTCTATCTTTTCATTCTTTCATCTATTGCCGCCGTAATCCTGATATATTCTGTCCTTAAGAAGAATAAACGCAATAATCTCTATACTTTTTCCCTAAGCTTGATATTAGGGGGCGCGTTAGGGAACCTTATTGACAGGATATTTTTGGGTTATGTGGTGGATTTTCTGGATTTTAGGATCTGGCCGGTATTCAATCTCGCGGACAGCGCGATAACTTTAGGCGCGCTATTATTGGGGTGGCAGATATTTATAAGGGAGAGAAAAAATGCATCCTGAAATTTGTAAGATCGGGCCTGTAGTAATTTATTCTTACGGGTTAATGCTTGTTATCGCTTTTTTTGTAGCCGTAACGCTTGCTTCGCAGGAAGCCAAGAGGCACAAGATCAGCCCGGATTCTATCTTTAACCTTTTATTCATTTCTTTCATTTTCGGCATTATCGGGGCGCGCCTTTTTTACGTGATCGAAAACTTGGGTTATTACCTTAAAGAGCCGTTAGAGATAGTTATGCTCTCCCACGGGGGGATGTCCTGGTTCGGAGGGTTGATCTTAGGGTCGGTCTCGGGCATAATTTATTTAAAATATAAAAAGATAAGCGTATATAAAACTTTAGATTTAATTGTTCCGTTTTTGGTCCTCGGGCAGGCAATCGGCAGGATAGGATGTTTTTTCAATGGTTGTTGTTATGGGAAAGAATCTGTCTTGATTCCTACCCAGATTATTTCTTCTTTTTTACTGTTGGTAATCTTCATTGTCCTGAGATTTTTACAGAGCCGTTCGCATAAGGTCGGACAAATATTCTACGCGTATCTTTTTCTCTATTCGATTAAAAGATTCCTGATAGAGTTTTGGCGTGCGGATAATAAAATTATCTTTTCCGGGCTGACCCTCTTCCAGCTTATCAGCATAGTCATCTTTGTATTTTCGGCTATTAACCTTGTGATTATCTTAAGGCGTAAGTAAAATGAGCAAACATAATTTTATAGTCTTACCGGAAGAATCCGGAACAAGGCTGGATGTTTTACTTAGTAATTTCTCCAAGAATAACCGCCTTGGGCTTTCGCGTGTTTTTATCAAAGGGCTTATTCTTGAGGGAGCGGTGCGCGTTAAGGGCGAAGCAGTGATTAAGCCGCATTATAAAGTTAAAAACGGCGATGAGGTCGGTTTTGATTTTACCGTTAAGGTTAAAGATACTCTTAAAGCCGAGGAGATAAAATTAGATATTGTTTATGAAGATGAAGATCTGGCGGTTATTAATAAGCCATCGGGCATGGTCGTGCATCCTGCTCCGGGAAACTACGAGCATACTTTAGTCAATGCTTTGAAAAATATTTTTAAAGACCTTTCGAATATAAGCCCCGACAGGCCCGGTATCGTCCACCGCCTGGATAAAGAGACCTCCGGGCTCTTAGTTATCGCCAAAAATAACGCCAGCCATTTGGACCTCGCGCGCCAGTTCGCCGAGCATAGTATTAAAAAAGAATACCTGGCTATAGTCAAAGGCAGGGTTGAATTTGATGAGAATGTAATTGAGGCGCCTATTGCCAGGCATGAAACCAAGAGGAAGAGCATGGCGGTTAATTTTACGGATAAAGCCAAAAGCGCCAAGACTTATTACCGTACTTTAAAGCGTAACAACGATTTCAGTCTTTTAGAACTTAAGCCTTTTACCGGCAGGACGCATCAGTTGAGAGTGCACCTGGATTTTATCGGGCATCCGATATTAGGCGACAATAAATACGGTAAGGGTAATGAATTCAGCCGGTTAGCCTTGCATGCTAAAACACTCGGATTCACGCATCCTACTACCGGTAAGTTTATGGAATTTACTGCTCCGATCCCCAAAGAGTTCAAGGATTTCTTAAATAAATCTTGATTTTTGGCAAGGGGATGTTATATTGATTCGTAAACTTAGGTCATAATAACTATTATCACCCGGCCTTAATTGAGAGGCCGGTGTGCACTTACTGTGTTAGGAGGAAGGATGGATATTAGAGCTAGGTCTTCGGTAGTTTTACTGGTTGTATTAATGTTAGTTTTTCTCTCTGCTGCGGTTACAGGTTTTTATCTTTATAATAAAGAGCACATCAGAAATATCGAGCTGGAAGAGAGAGTAGAAGAATTAAGTATTAAACAGAAGATAACCGAAGCGAAGTTCCTCGAGGCCCAGAAAGTGATCTCTACTTTAGAAGAAAAGATCAAAGATTCCGTTACTCAGATCAATACGTTAACCGACGAGATCAATAAAGAGAAAGCCTCTAAAGAAGATGCTCTCTCCGGAATGGAAGAGCTCAGGCAGGAGATCGAGGAGCAGAAAACTTTAAAGCTTGAATTGGAAAGTAAACTTAGCCAGGCTCAGGACGCGGTCAAAACTATGCAGGGGAAGCTCTCCGCTTTAGAGTCCGATAAGAAAGATTTATCATTAAAACTAAAAGATTTAGAAGAAAAAACAGCGGGTGTAGAATTAGGTAAAATTGTCGTCAGCCCTGAGCCTGATAAGGCAACTACTGCCAAGGGGAAGAAAAAAGCGCCGGCAGCTAAAGCCAGTAAAGAAGCGCCGATAGCGCCTATTGCTTCAGGGAAAGTTTTAGAAGGCAAGGTTTTAGTCGTCAACAAAGAATATAATTTTGTCGTGATTAATATGGGCAGTAAAGATGGCGTAAGCTTAGGGCAGGTATTTACAATCTCCCGCGGGAATAATATTTTAGGAGATGTTAAAGTAGAAAAACTCCATGACTCCATGGCTGCCGCCGGTTTCATTACGGAAGATACAAAAAATAAAGTTAGAGAAGGCGATAAGGTAGTAAGAAAAGGTTAAATGATCCAGTATAATATTATGCCCGGTTTAAAGCTGAAGGGCAGTATTATCCTACCCGGCGATAAATCAATAGCCCACCGCGCGGTTATCTTAAGCGCGATAAGTTCCGGCAAGACAGTTATTAATAACTTCCCCGTGAATGAAGACTGCAGGTCCAGCCTCGAAGTTTTTCGCAGCCTCGGCATTAAAATCAAAAAAGATACAAATGGCAGGTTGGTTATTCTCGGCAAAGGGCTTAATGGTTTAACTAAGCCCAAGAGGAGTTTGTTTATAAAAGAGTCCGGGACTACTTTCAGGTTAATTATCGGTTTGTTAGCCTCCCAGAGTTTTGGAGTAAAACTTATAGCTGGTAAGGCTCTCTCCCAAAGGCCGATGTTGAGGGTTATCGCGCCGTTAAGAATGATGGGCGCTTCAGTATCCGGTAGGCCGGTAAAATTAAAGAACGGGAAAAAAGAAGAATACCCCCCGCTTACTATTAACGGAAGCAAGTTAAGAGGGATTATTTATAATATGCCGGTTGCTTCGGCGCAGGTTAAGTCAGCTCTGATTTTGTCCGGACTTTACGCTAATGGCCGGACTAAAATTATCGAGCCGGTAAAGACCCGTGACCACACCGAGCGTATGCTTAAGCTTTTTAAAGCCGGAGTGAAAGTCCAAGGAAAGACTATAGTTATAAATGGCGGAAGGCCGTTGGTTTCTCCAAAAAAACTATATGTCCCCGGGGATATATCTTCGGCGGCTTTTTTTATGGTTGCCGCGGCAATCCTGAAAAATTCTAAAGTTTTGATAAGAAGAGTCGGCCTTAACCCTACTCGTTCCGGTATACTAAGGGCATTGCTGAAGATGGGCGCGGATATAGAGGTAAAAAGCGGGGGGGGAAGAGCTAAAGGAAGAGA
>Ga0172381_10004310_pt1 | contig 14765 bp, 17 predicted proteins | sample Leawel6488metaG_FD_119754 | JGI IMG/M metagenome (GOLD analysis project Ga0172381, IMG submission 119754) | Leachate microbial communities from a municipal landfill in Southern Ontario, Canada - Leachate well 64-88 metaG | ecosystem: Engineered > Solid waste > Landfill > Unclassified | place...
TCACAACAGAATACATGCACTTCATGCCCTTCTTTGACTTGCCTAATTGCCAATTCGTAAATTACTTGCTCTACTCCCCCAAAAGTTGGAAGAAAAAACATGTTTATATGAGCAATTTTCATAAAAATGAAGAATAATTGTTCTTTTAAAGGATTATGTATCATCCATAGATACTATTTTTAAGTAAAGTTATCGTGGGCTAAAGGATTTTTTATTCTAGAAAGATAATTATTTCCTGCATCGCATCTGCACCCTTTCCTACATTCTTCCATTCCTTTCATTCTTAATTTATTTATTACCTCTTTTCTTTTTTGGCTTGTCCAAATTTCACTAAAATTATTTTTATATAAATTTCCATAAGTAAATTCTTCATTATCATAAAAAAGATTACAAGGAAGCATATTTCCTTTTGAATCTACTAATGTGATAAAGGGTAATCCGTAACATGCTGGATAAGTATTCCCTTTTTGAATTCTCTGAATAGTCCCTTCTCTGAATAATACTTTGAAATAATCTTGGGGATTAGTTTCTTTTAAAATTTTTTCCAATCTTTTATAATCCTCTGCTTGAACAATTAAATCTTTTGGACTTTTTGGATGATCCGAATAAGGTTTAATCGCTAAGTAATCTGGATGTATTTCTTTAAAAATTCCAATAATTGATTTAAGGTCTTCTTCCCCCATATTTTGAGGAAGCATCAAATATTGAGTTCCAATAGTTACATCTAAATGTTGTTCTCTTTTTAATCTAATAGAAGAAGAAATATTATCCAAAAGGGTGTTAAAATTTCTTTCGCCTGTTCCGTGAACTTTGCTGTAAGTTTTAGAAGTTCCTGCATCTACACTAAATTTAACCCAAGATAAATGAGGTAAACACATTTCTTGTTGTTCTTTATTAAATCTAACCCCGTTTGTAGTTAAAGCTACATCTAATCCAAATTCTTTTGCTTTTTGTGTGAATAATCCTAAATAAGGATGAAGTGTTGGTTCTCCTTCTCCTCCAAACATTATTGATTTTACATTATCTTCATAAATCCCTGTTCTATCATTAATTTGGGCAGATAAAGAGTATTTTATTTTAGGTTTTGCCATATCTTCCAATGCAGAAATCATAACATCTCGGTCTATGTCTGTCCCCCTATTTTCTAAAAAATCCAATGCACAAAATATACATTTGTGATTACATCTGTTTGTTATCCCTGCTTCTATATGGATAGGATAACAATCTCCTAAGATATCCCAAATAGCTTCTTTTTTTGGGTGTAAGAAAATTTTATGTCCATCAATGACAGTATCTACTTCTTTTGCCATATTTTAGTGTAAAGAAAGGAGTTTTTAAGGATTATTAATTTAAGATATATGTTTATACAAAATTTTTATGTCTATCACTTAAAGGAACAAATCTTTCAAGATGTTCTAAATCTTTGATCATTTCAATTATTGAAAGATTTCTACCATCTGCAGTGCAGTGATGTCTGCAAGATTCTTGGGGTTTAAATGTTTTAAATCTTTGAGCAGTTTCTTTACTAAACCACATTTCTTGGAAAGATTTGTCTTTTATTGAACCAATAAGCCCACTATCAGAATAAGCTTTATCGTGACAAAAGTAAACATTTTGATTTGCTGCAATAACTGGAACAGTCTCCATCATAAAACATCTAGGATATCTTCTAACTGATTTTATAACTGAATCAAAATCTGTTTCATAAAAATTGAAAACCTTGAAATAATTTGTTTCTAATTCTTTTGCTCTTTCTATCTGTTCCAACACTCTTTCTTTAATTGGAGCATGATATGTTTCTGAACCCCCAGAAGATAATTCATTTCCTTGGGGGACATAAATAGGGGAAAACCGTATATGGTTTACTCCCAAATCTTTAAAGAATACTGCAGAGTTATAGATAGCATCAGCATTTCTATGAGTTATCAAAAAATTAATTCCCAATTCACACTCGGGTTTTTTTATTTTTGCAAAATTAGCTATATTCTCTATTTCTTGAGCGAAAAATATTTCTGGAATTCTTCTATGAGATACAAAAAGTTTGGGAGTGCAATAATCAGCAGAAACTCTAACCCATTCAGATTGGGCAAGAAGTTCTGCAATTTCCCCATTCAATCTCTGCCCGTTAGTTATGATAGATAAATCTATTCCCAAGTCCAAAGTTTTTTTAAGTGCTTCTTCTATAAAAGGATACACTAAGGGTTCTCCTCCTCCCGAATAAGTAATTGCCTTGACTCCTATTTTTTTAAAATCAGTTAATATTTCCCTCATCTTTTCTTTAGGTAGTTCGTCTGTTAATTCTTTTTTTTCAGAAAGAAGATAACCAAATTCTGGGTCATAAGAACAATAAAAACAACGATGATTGCATTTATTTGTTGGTTTTACTCTTACATAAATCGGAGCAGTAATTTCTCCCCTTGCTAAACTTTCTAATTTCGTTTTATGAAATGCAATTTTTGAGTGATTGTAAACTCCTTCCATTTTTATTCTTGATTATATAATTCTCTCCTTTCAATTATTAAAGAGGGAAAATGAGAAAGTTTTATTTTATTATAACTTTCAATAACTTCTTTTGCAGTCATTGGTTCATAAATTGGAAAGTGAATCATTTCTCTAAATGCTTTTGTAAAATCTTGAGAATGTTGTGGACCAGGATTGATTGGTAACTTGTCTCCAATTGTTGCTCTGATAATTACTGAAGGAGAAAATTCTCCTCTGCTTAATTCTTCTAATTTTCCCAAATGATTTACAATCCCATCCAATGCATTTAAAATAAAATCGTGCCTTTCATAAAAAACAACGGGTTTATACCCTTCCAAAGCCATTCCAATAGCCAAACCAATCATAAGATTTTCTGCTACTGGAGTTTCTATTTTTTTATCTAAAGGGATATCAACTAAAGTCCCATAAGCTTTAGAACCGTGAGAGATATTATACCCTAAGAAAATTGTATTTTCCTCTTTTGCTAATTCTTCCATTGATTGTTTTAAAGCATCTTTATAAGTCATTTCACATTGTTGAACCCAATTTAATTCCAGAAAAATTAACAAATTTACCTGTTCCAGCATGAGGATAAGTCGGACTATAATTATATCTTCTCACACAATTTGGCCACCTAATTTCAGCATGACCATATCTTTCTAATTTGGGTGTTTCAACAGAACGATTATTATCTTCAATAATAAATGTGCATGGAAGATTGTGTCCATCAACATATCTTACTGCTTCGTAAAAATGTCCTTCGTCTTCTGCTCCATCGCCAACAAAACACCAAACATGTTTGTTACTTCCTTTCTTTTTTAATGCTAAAGCAGTTCCAGCTGCAATGGTTGGACTCCCACAAACAATTGCTGTGCTAATAAAATTTAAAGATTTATCACAAATATGCATGCTTCTTCCTTCTTTGATCATTTGTTCTAAGTTTTCTGAAGAACCACCAGCAAGTAAATAATGATAATGAGAACGATGTGTAGAAAAAATGTAATCTCCCTTTTCTATTTCTTCAAATATTTTAATTAATTGTTCTTCGTTTCCTCCAGAAAGATGTATATAATAAGGAATTTCTGCATTATTCCATATTGTGGCTACTCTTTTTTCAAATGCAATCAACTCTTCCTTTGTAAAAGCTTTCATAATTGGCTAATAAATTAAATGTTTAAAAAGGTTTATGTAAGAATAATACACATGACAGAATTAGTACAAGTAGTTGGGGGGATTTTTATAAATAAAGAAAGAAAAATGTTATTTCAATTAAGAGATGATAAGCCCTCTATTCCTTACCCAAATTATTGGGCTTTATTGGGAGGACATTTGGAATGTAATGAAACTCCACTAGAAGCATTAGAAAGAGAGATTATGGAAGAAATTGAATACAAAATTAAAAATCCAATGTTTATTGGAACATTTAATGATGGACTTGAAAATTTAATGTATGTTTTTAAATTAAAAATAGATAAAGAGGTAAATGAATTAAAATTGCATGAAGGACAAAAGATAGATTATTTCAGTTTTGAAGATTTATTATTAATAAAAGCTCCAGAATCCCTTAAAAAATTTTTAGTTAAACATAAAGAAAAAATTATGTCTTATTAAACAATGTTCCAGTAATAATCTCCAGTATAACCCACTTTTTCAAACAAAGATTTCCAATCTTCGGTACTCATTAATGTTTTTGCAGTTAAATTCCAGTTTATCATTCTTTCTTTTTCCATTTCATCTTTCCAAGCATCAACTGTGATGAATGCTTTTTTTCCTACCCTTTCTATTTCTGTTAAAGCTTTTTTACATTCTTCTAATTCAAGATTATGCAAAGTTATTAAGGAAATTACCAAATCAAATTTTTTATTTTTGAATCTGCCCAAATTTGCAGCATTTCCTAAACTTAAAAAAGATTTAACTTCTTTTTTTCCGTTTTCAATTGCATACGAAGAAATATCAATTCCTCTTATTTTTATTCCCGGAATAATTCTTGTAAAATCGTATAAAGTAAATCCTTTTCCACATCCTACATCGAGTATCTTACTATTTTTTGTAAGAGAATAATATTTAATCATATCTTCAACAACACCTGTCCAAAAACGAGGATTATAATTGTACCCACCATATCCATATTTTCTATCTCCATCAAAAAATTCTTTTCCAAATTGTCTTGCAATTATTCTATCTTCTTCTGTCTTTTTAGAAGCCCTTTCTTCAAGATTTCTTATAGCAGAAGGGTATTTTATCATTAAGTTTATTTCTGTCATATTTTTAAGGGTTTAATGATGGAACAATCATATTTTTATTAAATTCTTCTCTTGGAAGAAGGGGCTTTGAATCTTCAATGGGTCTTCCAACTTTTAACATTGGAGCAATTCTTTGAGATGGAGAAATTTGAACTTCACATAAAACGGGTTCATTCAATTTTAATATTCTTGCAAGATTAGCATTTAACTCCTTATTATTTTTTATCCTTTCTGCTCTTAATCCATATGCTTTCCCAATCTTAAAAAAATCAGGAGTTGCAACACCCGTATCTGTGCTAGATGCATCATATTGAGAATCAAGCCAATCATCTTGAGTTTGTTTTATCATACCATATCCCTTATTATTAAAGACAAATATTTTTATTGGTAGATTATGATATTTAATTGTAGCTAACTCTTGTATATTCATTTGCATTCCTCCGTCGCCAATTATGCAAATTGTCTGCTGTCTGTTTCTTGCAAAACATGCTCCCACACTTGCAGGAAGAGCATATCCCATTGAAGTATGATTAAAATCACTAAACAAAGTTTGTCTTTTTCTCATTTCATATCCACTCATTATTTCTGCTAAAGTTGCTCCAGTGTCTACTGCAATTACTTCTCCTTCTAATGTTCTTTTAGATAATTCTCTCGCAAAAATATAAGGATTAACATTTTTTTCTTGAGAATTCTCTCTCGGACAAGAAGGATATGCTTCTTTCCATTTTTTTATTTGTTTAATCCAAGGAGAAATTTCACAAAAATCAAATTTATCTTTTGCTAATCTAAAAAAATCTTTAGCATCAGCAGTAATTTTTACATTCCATTCCAATCCAGAATTATTAAATTTACTTACTTCCTCTTTGTCTATATCAATTAAAATCTTTTTGGCTCCTCGTGCAAAAGTACTTGAAGGGGTTCCGGTATGATGTTGATCCATCCTGGTTCCAATTGCTAAAACTAAATCTGAATTTTGAACTGCAAAATTACCATACCTTGGGGAAGCAATTCCAAAAACCCCTGCATTAAGTTCGTCTTCTTCCAAAAATATATCTTTTGTTGCCCAAGTTAATACAACAGGAAATCCTAAATCTCTTACAAAATTAATGGCTTCATCTTCTGTTTTTCCAAGTTTAACTCCTGCCCCTAAAATGATAATTGGTCTTTTTGAACTTTTTATTAAAGAGGTGCATTCTTCTATTTTTCTTTGAAGAGATTTATAATCTGAAAAAGAGGTTTTTGATAGAAAAGAAGGTAACCTTTCTGGATTAATTTCTGCTCTTTGAATATCATCTGGAATGTCTAATAAAACAGGTCCGGGTCTTCCTGATTTTGCAATATAAACTGCTTTTTCCAATTCATATTTTAATCTTTGAGGGTCTGTGATAAGAACGGCATATTTTGTTATTGGTTTAAAAATTTCAATAGTTGGAGTTTCTTGAAAACCAATTTGCCTAACTCTTTTATCTTTTTTTAACCGAGAGGTTGATACTTGTCCAGTAATATTCAAAACTGGAATTGAATCGTAATAAGAACAACAAGTTCCAGTCAATAAATTTGTGGCTCCAGGACCAGAAGTGGTAATTGTAACCCCAAGATTTTTTGTTATTCTGGAATATCCATCTGCAGCCATTGCTGCTGCTTGTTCATGTTGAGTACAAATATAATCTAAATCTTTTCTTTTTCCGATTGAATTAAAAGTGTGTATGATAGCCCCCCCAGTTACTCCAAAAACTTGTTTTATTCCTTGCTTAACTAAAAAATCAGCGATATAATCTGAAGCTTTCATTATTCATTTCTCCTTAATTTATACAGATTAGGATTTAATTTTAATCTAGCAAATAATTCTTCATTTCCCCAATCGTCGTAAACAACTGAAAAATTTCTCCCCCCAGTTACTTGCTTTCCTTTTTTACATAACAAATCAATGCATCTGAATATGTCTTCTAGGTTAGTTCCTTTTTTACTTTCTAAAAATTCTGTTGTTGTTTGATATCTTTCGTCAGAAGTATCAAGGTTTTTTAAAATTAAATCATGAACTTTTGTTCTCACCCATCCCGGACCAACTATAAATGCATTTAAATCTTTATTTTCTAAATTTAATAGTTCGCACATTTTTACCAAAAATATTTTTGATGCTGTGTAAGCTGAAAAATTTGGTTTTGGACTGTTCATACTTCCTCCAGCAAAATAAACCACATTAGAAATTCCTTGTTTACTTCTAAAGGGGTATAAATTGTAGAGGACCCTTAATTGTTCTAGAGAGTTTAAGTGAATTGAATCACTCCATTCATCAAAATCACTTTCAAAAAAAGGTTTTAATGGAAGGGGATTACACGGACAGGATATAAAAGTATTCCACTCTAAATTTAATTTTTGAAATTCATTAGAAAAGTTTCTTATGCTCTTAGGATTGCTTAAATCACATGGCAAAAGATGGCAATTTTCTTTTTCAGTTAAATCTTCTAATCCAGTATTAGAACGATATGTTCCGATAACAATATCTCCTCTGTTAAGATATCTTTCTGCTAATGCTTTCCCAATATCACTTGTAACAGAAATTATTGCAATTACTTTTTTATCTTTCATTTAAGTGGCGAAAAAACTTTTAATTTTTTTATATACTTCTTCTGCAGAGATTAACTCTATACAAGAGAGATTATATTTTTTATCGCATTTTGGTTTAAAACAAGGGGCACATAAAGGATAGGGTTTTGGAAGAATTCCTTCTCCTCTTCCGTAAAATTCTATTTCATTGTTAGAAGTTGGACCAAATATTCCTAAAACTTTTTTCTTTAATGCAAGTCCCAAATGCAGTCCCAAACTATCACTTCCAACAATCATTTTACATGAATTTATCCAATCTATATATCCTTGAAGATTACTTAAAACATTTGAACCTTGCTTATCTTGTCTGCTCACACTGAATCCTCCTTTGATTAACATTTCTTCAAGTTGTTTTCCATTTTCAAATGGCCAGCATTTTGTGGGCCATTTTGAACCAACGGTCATATTGAGCCCAATATCATATTCTTCTGTTGTTTTTGGTTTATATCCAAGAATATACTCTTCCCCTTCCCATTCTCTTCCAACCATTTCAAATAGCAATTGTTGAAAAGTTTTTTTATTTCCTCTTTTTGCTTCTATGTTTGAACTAACAGCAAAAACTCCAAGGGTTCCATCATAAGCTTCAGGGCCATCTGTTTTTCTATCATATCTAAAACCGTATTTTTTCCAAGCATCTATCATCTTGGCAAGTTTACAAACACTTACATTTTTTTCTAAATTTATTAAAGTATCAAATTCAGAATCTAACAAATCCATAATTGCGATAACATTAAGAGGTAATAATTTAGTGATGTAAGGATTTCCTTCTAATAGGGGCATAGCATCTTCATCAGTAACCCAAGTTACATTATCATTCTTGTATAAGTGTAATAAGGGGGTTGTTCTTAAAACATCTCCTAAACTTGATTTACTTGAATCTCTAGCATCTAAAATTTCAGAATATCCTGTTTTTATTATAAGCACATCTTGTTTTGTCATTTTATTAATATGCAAAATCGCATTTGCATTCTTTAATTAGTTCGTCCGTATAATTTTGCATTTCTTTTTGTCTGTTGTCTTTTTTATAATGCCCTCTTCTTAAAACGGTTGATAAAACTATTTTCATTTTTTATATTTTTTAAATTAGAAATCAATTTTATAAAGATTTATGTAGGACTAATCCATAATTTTAAGATTAATTTAATTTTTTTCTATTTACTACTTCTTGAACAAATTTTTCTAGTTCTGGAAAATGCTTTTCCATTGAAAAATCTTCTCTTGCTAATTGGATTTTCTTTTCCAGCTTTGCATAATCTAATTTTTTTACCGTGTTCTTAATATTTTTAATATCTTCTTTGTTCTTAACATATAAATTTAATCCATAATTTATCATTATAGTATCAAGATATTTTATTTCTGGAGGATAAAAAAAAGGTAGTCCTGCTTCTAAATAAGAAGCTTGTTTGTTTCCCAATCCTACTTCGGTTTGCAGAGGAATATATCCTTTTTCTTCTCTATCAGAAAGAGGGAGTATAAAAATTCCAAAGTCAAATTTTGAAATTTCTCTTATTAATTCTTGGGGGTTCTTTGGCTCATGTAGATGAAAGTATTTTGAATTGAGTTCTTTTTTATAAGTTTTTTCAAAAGATTGAATAATTTCTTCTTTAGAAAGAGTGTTCGGTTTTGTATAAAAATGGATATGAATTTTATTTTTTTCAAATTCTTCTGCACAATCAAAGAAAAAAGAAAATTCTTTTACATCTACAGAACTGATTGAACGAACTTCTACCACATGAATTTCTTTATCTTTTTTAGAAAGTTTATTTTTATTAAATGGTACTATAAATTCATTTGAACAATATGGATGAATGGTTAATTGAAGAGGGGTAAACTTTATTTTTGGAAATATCCGTCCTTCCAATAAGTTTAATTCATTAGGTGCTCCTTTATGTATAATTCCGTCTGCATTCTCAAAACAAAATTTTTCAGAGTTTATTTCAAAATTCTTTAATCCCTTCTTTTTAGCTATCTCCATAGAAGAACAATCTTCTGAACGTATATCATAAGGGAAATAGATAAAGGGGGTTTTTCTAAAAACCTTTCTTATTAATGCACAAGGCCAACTAGGTTTTGCACGAGCAAAGATAACATAAGGTTTCAATTTTAGGATAAAGAACAATGTTTGAAAAATATTTTTCAAATTTTTTAATAAAGAAAGAAAAATTGCTGGAATATTTTTGTAGCTCATTCTAAAAAAATCTAAATCAAAAGATTTTACTTTATCGTAAGCTTGTTTGTAAAAATTATTAAGAGATGAATCTTTGCTCTTTAATACTCTTAAAGAAATAATTTCATAACCTTTTTCTTTGAAAAGCTTAGCTATTTTATAGGTCATTACTTCTGGAAAAGATTCTAAAAAAACAATTTGTTTTTTCATATTTAATCAATTTTTTGATTATATTTAATTATTTTGGCCGGATTTCCTGAAACAACCGCATTGTCTGGAACATCTCTATTTACAACACTTCCTGCTCCGATTGTGGCATTTTTTCCTATTGTTACTCCTCTTAAAATTATAGCACGAGTTCCTATCCAAGCCCCATCTTTTATCTCAATGGGGGAATCAATCATATCTTCTTCTTTTGGACCCAGAGGCATTTTATGGTCATTGTCATAAATAGAAGATTGTGGACCAATTCCTACATTTTTCCCAATTTTAATTTTTTTACGAGAGCTTATTATTGCACCTGTCCCAATTTCTGTAAAAGCCCCAATCTCTAAATTATAAGGGCGATAAATAAAAACATTTTCGTGAATTTTAACCCCTGTTCCTATTTTTGCTCCTGCAAATTTATAAAACACTCTTCTAAGATTTCTTCCAAAACTTCCACCAATATTTCTTAAGAATGATGCTCCAATTTGATAAATAAATGTGTATCCCATTATTTTTTTGAAGTAATATTTTTAATTAAGTCCCCAAAAGTAAAGATATTTTCAAAATTTTTTACTTTTATATCAAAATTAGATTCCAATGCAGCAATAAACTGATAAAACCTTACAGAACTGTGATTAGATAAGGTCTCATCATTTAAGGTTAAATCTTCATTTATTTTATTTTTTTCTAGTCCCCAAAACTCAGAAAAAAATTGTATTAATTTTGCTCTTTCCATTTTACCATCCTTCATGGCAAACACGACAGATATAGTCCTCGGTGCCATCTTCTTTAACTATCTTTATAAGATAATCACATATTTTTTCCTGTTTCAATCTTTCTAAAGTCACAAAGCATTTACAACATCTAATTTTCTCTTTTTGTTTCTTTATCATCTTTTCAGGCATAGAATATTCCTTAAAAAACTTCCTATTCTTTCCTACATAAATCTTAAAAGATAGATTATTTAATTTAATAAAAATGAATTTAGCTGAATATATAAATGAAAGTAGAAAAGTAACAACAAAAGCAGGAATGAAACAGTGCAAATTAGCTATTCTTTCAAATTTTAGTGTTAATGGATTGGGGGAAACTCTTAAAGTTCTTTGCAATAAAGAAAATATTTATGTAGAAAACTATACTCCCAGTTATAACCAATATGTTCAAGAAATTTTAAATAAGTCCAGTAATCTTTACCAATTTAATCCAGATATCATATTTTTGTTAATAGATGGAGAATATCTTCTTAGAGGTCTTTACAACTTTCCATATAGATTAACTTCAACAGAAAGAGAAGAATATATTAATAAAAAATTTCAAGAATTAAAAGAACTAATAAATTTTTTAGAGCAAAATACAAGATCAAAAGTAGTAATAAACAATTTTTTATTGCCGAGTTATTATGATAGGGGGATATTAGAAAATAAACAGGAATTTGGATTAAAAAAAGCAATACAGGTTTTAAATGAGAAATTAGATGATTTAAGCAAAAACGATCCCCAATTATTTGTATTTGATGTGAATCTCTTTGCTATGAAAGAAGGTCATTCAATAAAAGATTGGAAAATGTATTATCTTGCAGATATGAGATTTTCTCCAAATTCAATAATTTCTTTGTCTAAGGAATATATGGCATATGTTTTTCCTTTGATGTCTATGACAAAAAAATGCATTGTTCTTGATTTGGATAATACTCTTTGGGGAGGAATTATTGGAGAAGACGGAATTACCAAAATAAAACTTGGTCCTGAAAAAGAAGGCAAGCCATTTTACGATTTTCAAAAGAAACTTCTTGAACTGTCTGAAAGAGGCATTCTTTTAGCAATTAACAGCAAAAATAATCCAAAAGATGCCCTGGAAGCAATAAATAATCATCCTTATATGCTGTTAAAAGAAAATAATTTTGTTTCTGTAAAGATAAATTGGAATGACAAAGTTAAAAATTTACAAGAGATTGCAAAAGAGTTAAATATCGGATTGGACAGTTTAGTTTTCATAGATGATGATAAAACAAATAGGGAACTTGTAAAAGAGTTACTTCCAGAAGTGTTTGTTTTAGAATTACCTGAAGATCCTTGTGAATATGTAACTTCATTAGAAAAACTAAAAATTTTTAATTCATTTTCTATCACTAAAGAAGATTTAGAAAAACGAGAGATGTACTTAACAGAAAGGAAAAGAGATGAACTAAAATCAGAGAGTATAAATTTAGAATCTTTTCTTGAAAAATTAGAATTAAAGATTACAATATTTAATGTAAAAGAAGAAGATATCTCCCGAGTTTCACAATTAACTCAAAAGACCAATCAATTTAATTTAACAACTAAAAGATATACTGAAGAAGATATAAACTTTTTTTTAAAAAACAAAGAATATTTACTAAAATTAATTAAAGTGGATGATAAATTTGGAGATTACGGAACAACAGGATTAGCAATAATAAAAACAATTGATCCCCAAAAGTGGGAATTAGATAATTTCCTTTTAAGTTGTAGAATTATTGGAAAGAATATTGAATTTGTTTTTTTACAAGATATTATTAATGAAGGGAAAAAGAAAGGAATTAAACAATTAATTGCAAAGTTTATTCCAACAGAAAAAAATGCTCTTGCTTCAAATTTTTTAAATGAAGTGGGTTTTATTTTAAAAGAAGAAGCTGGAATAGAGAAACGGTATGTTTTAAATATTGGAGAAGAGATAAAAAAACAAGTATATGGAGAAATAAAATTATGTTAACTCTTAAAGAACTAATTGCAAAAACCTTGGACATTGGAAAGGAAAAACTCAATGATGAATCCTCTCCTGAAAATATACCCTCTTGGGATTCTTTTAATGGATTAATGATTGTTTCTGAATTGGAAAGCAATTTTAATGTAAGGTTCACCATAGAAGAAGTAATGGCAGTAAAAAATTTTAAAGATATAAAAGATGCCTTAAAAAGGCACGGAATTATAGAAGGGGTTGAAGCTTAACCTTATGGAAATGAATGATTATTCTTATGAACAGATAGAAATGGGTAAAGTTTTTCAATTTGATAAAATTTTAACTTCTCAGGATATTGAACAATTTTCAAAAATTACTGGAGATGAAAACCCCTTGCATTTAGATGAAGATTATGCAAAGACAACACACTTTGGGGGAAGAATTTGTCAAGGAATGCTTGTTGCAAGCTTATTATCTACTCTTTTTGGTATGGTTTGTCCTGGAAAAAGGAACCTTTACCTTTCACAAACTTTGAATTTTAAAAAACCGGTTAAGATGGATTCAGAGGTTACAATAAGAGGAACAGTTAAACAAAAGATAGATTCTTTAAAAATTATTATTGTAAAAACAGAAATTTTTTGTGATGAAGAACTGATTTTGGATGGAGAAGCAAAAGTTCAAATTATTAATTAATCCAAATTAAATGCCTTTTCTGGAGATTCTATCCTCCGATTCATAAAGGTGCTATAAACCATATTTATCTCTTCATTTGATAGAAATTTTCTCTGGGTCTGTATTGCTTTTTTTAATCTCTCTTTATTTAAAAAAACCTCTTTCATAAAATAAGTGAATAATTCCTTAAAATTTTCTTTAGAAAGGATATCTGTTTGATGATGAGAAATTTCGTGATGGGGCTTGTATATATTCTGTTTTTGTTCTTGGTCAAGAATTCCCATTTCTTCTGCAAGATTATAAAAATTTGTCCCTGGATAAAATTTAACTCCAAAAAGATAAGGCATAGTAATTCCATTAAGATTTTTTATAAATTGTAATGTTTCCATTGCTTCTTCTTTAGTTTCTGTAGGAAATCCTATCATAAAAAAGGCCCCAACCATAATTCCTTTTTCACAACAATATTCAATAGATGCTTTGAGTTTTTCTATATTCGCTGTTCTGTTTGCAATATTTTGTACTCTTTTATTAACGGTTTCTACACCAAAAGTAACCCAGATTGTTCCAGCTTTAACCATTAAGTCAATAAATTCTTTGTCCATTAAATCTCCCCTTAATCCACTAGGAAAATAAAGATTTATTTTTAGTCCAGAACCAATTATTAAGTTAAAAAAATCTATACTTCTTTGTCTTTCAATGTTGAAGGTATCATCGTTTATAAAAAAATCTTTAATTTGATATTTTTCGTAAAGAAATTTTATCTCTTGAAAAACATTTCCTGGGCTTCTTTTTCTGAAGATTCTTCCAGTAAAATTAAAACAGTAATTGCAATTAAAGGGGCAACCTCTAGAAGATAAGATTATCCCTTGTTTTCTCAAAGTGTAGCCATAACTTAAAAATTTAGAATATTTTTCTAGATCAATTATAGAATAATCTGGGAAGGGGATGTTGTCTAAATCTTGAATAAATGGTCTTTTCTCATTAATTATTATTTCTCCTTCTTTTTTATACCCCAATCCTTTTATTTTTGAAAAATCGTTTTCACTTAATAAAGCATTAACCAATTCCAATAAAGTTTCTTCTCCTTCATTAAAAACTATAAAATTAATCTCTTTTTTATTTAAAACCCCCATAGGGTCAAGATTTATATGGGGCCCTCCAACAACAACATTAATTCCTTGAGGAATTAAAGAAAGTAATTTTTCAAAATAATCAAAATTAACAGAAAGCAACCTTATGCCGATTAAATCAGGATTAAACTCTTTGATAATATTTTGCAAATCTTCGGGAGTATCTGTATCTATGATAGTATTTACTAATTTTATTTCAAAAGGAAGGGTGAGAAATTTTTTGAGATATGCACTCAGATACATTAACCCTATAGGTAAAACTACTTGTTCTCCTATCTTTTTGTCTTTTGAAAGCCATTTGTCATTAGCATCTATTAGAAGTATCTTAAATTTCTTAACAGAGAGTGGTTCTTTCTCCAAGTCATCTTTTATTGAATTTAAAAATTGAATTGCCCTTTGACAATCCGATACTCTACTATCATATGAAAGGGTTAAATTAAATTGTTTAATAGGAGAAATTTTTTCTTCGTTAACTTCTATTCCGTCAAATTCTGAAGAGATAGCTAGCATTACTGAATGATTTGTATAGAGGGGAGGAATAATAGAATTAACATTAAA
>Ga0172381_10004311_pt1 | contig 14764 bp, 17 predicted proteins | sample Leawel6488metaG_FD_119754 | JGI IMG/M metagenome (GOLD analysis project Ga0172381, IMG submission 119754) | Leachate microbial communities from a municipal landfill in Southern Ontario, Canada - Leachate well 64-88 metaG | ecosystem: Engineered > Solid waste > Landfill > Unclassified | place...
GCCGTTCGCGTTGGAAAATTCAACCGTCCGATTATTGGACATCAACGAGCCGAAATAGATGTTGTTGTACGCGCATCCGGCCCCGTCAGACGCCATCATTACGCCTGTCTTGCATCCCTCTGCTTGGTCAATGGTAATGTTGGACTGGTTTAGGTTCTGAATCCTCACCGCCTCAACATTGCTGTAACCGGCGATGGAGCCCTTACTTGCGGAATGTACCCGGATGTTCCCGATAATGTTGGCGGTTCCGCTGCCGGACGTTGCGTTGCCGATCAGGATCGTATAGCCGGTGGTCCCCGAGATCGGCATCAGGGTTCCCTGGCAGTCGATCTGCGAATCGCGGATGTCGTAAACGATGTTCGCGACCTTGTAGAATCCCGGCGGGACGGTCCATTTTCTGCCTGCCGCAGGATCGGACGCGCCGTAATCGCGGATTGCCGCAATCGACTGCGTAAAAGCCGTTGAATCGTTCGTTGAGGCGTTCCCGGCGGCCCCGAACATTTTCGGGTTGGAGCGCACCAGCCCCGTGACATTCCCGGAAAAGACCTGGTAGTCAACCTCGGCGATCATCCCCGGATGGCCGATCAGGGTGTGGGCTCCCGTGGTGATGACGTTGCCCCTGATGGGCTCCAGCGTCATCGTCGCCGGGATGGTCAGATCCGCCGTCAGCGTGGCGTCGTTGTCGATTTTCAGGATGCAGGGCGTCGCTCCGATCTCGGCGACCTTCGCGGCCAGATCGGAGCCCGAGTAGTAGACCGCCTTCGCGGCCAGCGCGCCCTCGTGCACCTTTTCCGCCGTGGATCTCTGTATTTCCGTCGAGAAGGCGGCGTCGATGACGTAGAGCCAGTCACCTCCCGACGGGGCCGTGTTCTCGATCAATTCGTTGGGCTTGACGGCATGGCACGGGACTGCCAGCAGCAGCGCCAGCAGCAGCGCCAGAACTATTTTAACCCTGGTCATAGCGCACGCTCCTCCCATTACGACGGCCATCCGGACGTGATGTCGTAGGCCTCGATTTCCTCCTGCGTTTCGAGCGCGGCAATCGCCTCCGCGTGTGCCCGTTCATTGGAAAAGCTGGCCTGGACATGAGCCGCGACGGCCTGGCTGATGGCCAGGATGGCCGTCCGGTCGATGGTCACCCAGCCGTTCTGCCCCTTCCAGTCGATCTCCACGGATTCATTGAGGTCCGAGTAGAGCTTCGCTCCGGCGATCAGGCCCTGACTGGCCCGGTCCGTCATGACATCGGCCCCGCTGACCGCAACCCCTCCCGTCTCGGCGGCGTAGCGGTAGGCTGCCAGGGCGGACAGCTTCCGCGCGCGGACCTCCTCCACGGTGTAGGACGGGTCCGCCGCGGCGGGATAGCCCGATTCGTCGCCGCATATGACCTTGCCCGAATTCTGGGCGGCCATCAGCGCCAGGTATTCCTCCCTGGAGACCTCCACGGCGTCGCCGGGAATGTTGTCCCCATTGATGGCCGGGTCGTAAAACCCGCCCGTCGTTTTCGAATAATAGTGCATAACCGCCTCCTTATTAATGTCCGAGAATCAGCCACATCGGGGACCGCGATCCTTCCGTGCCGTTCTTCAGGGTGATCTGCGATGCCGAGATGATGGTCCCCGATACGGCATGATTGCTGTCGGAACCGATCAAATCTCCCCGCTGGACCTGCAGACTCAGCCCCGCCGTGGGGAATGTCACCGGCAGGGTGATGGTGCGCGTCGCGCCGGAGTCAATGGCGGCGGACGTGCCCCACTGCAGGATCAGCCCGCCGGGCAGCATCTGGTATCCGGGATCGGCCAGCGTATTGCCGAACTGGCTCAGATCCACGGCGTTGCCGTTGTTGACGAGCTGGTAATACGTCCCGTCGTAGACGATGATAGCGACCTGCCCGTCCACGATGTCCCCGGCGGCCAGATCCGACGCCCCGTTTTTCTTGACGGCGACGGCCCCCAGGCTGTTGATGTTCACCGTGGACGCTCCCGTGTTGGTGTTGCCCGCGAGAAACAGGATCGGCATGCCGACGACATGGCCCGTCAGCGCGGGAGAAAGATCGACGGCGTAGGCGTCGGCGGCCCCGCTGTCCTCGGCGTAGTCGATGGCGCCGTCGCCGTCGCTTGCCGACCCCTTGTGGCGGTGATTGTTGAGTGCGTTCAGAAAGGACGCGGTGACAATCGTCCCCTCGACGCCCAGCGCCGGATTCCCGTCGATAAATGTGGTTTTGCTCATAATGTTCCTTCCTTATCAGTAGATTTCGAGCCCGTCGCCCGACATGGTCTCCAGGATTTCTCCGCTCATCGTCTCCAGGTATGTCCCGTCGAATTCCCCGTAATTGTAGAGCACGTAGGTATGGGCGGGCTTCAGGTCATCCATGAGGGTCTGGAGTTCGATGTTGGGATACCACCAGGACAGCCGCTCCCCCGGGCCGGACCGTCCGGCCCGGAACGAGTAGATCTCGTGCCCGGTCACATTGACCCGCCAGATCCAGCGCACCTCGTTTTCGTACAGGCGGTCCCCGCAGCGGCCGATTCCGGTCATGAAGGGAAGCAGCTCGTCGATGGTGATCGCCCATCCATAATAGGCGGCCAGGGCGATAAAGTACGCCCGCGACAACCCGCCCAGCTCCCGGAGCTTGTGCAGCACCGCATCCTGCCGGGCCATGAGCGCCGTGGCGTCCTCTGGATCGATCCCGCACACGCGCTCCCAGGAATCCAGCAGGGAAGCGCTGCCGTCAGGGTGCATTTCCGCCAGCAGGAGTTCGGCATTGTCCCTGGCCGCGTCCAGCGCGGCGCCTTCCAGGGCGGTGTCGGCGGCGAACACGCCGTCCAGTTCGGCGGGGAACAGCAGGGTCAAGGCTTCGGTATGAGTCATTTCTGCATCCTATCCGATGGTGATGGTCCCGGCCCGGAGCATCTCTCCGGCTTCCGTTTCGACATCCGCCGCAGGCACCGAGATCACGGCGTTGGCCGCCCCGCTGGAAACGGCGATGGCGTACAACTGGCTGAGATAGAGGGTCTGGCCGGGGATCAGGCTGTCCATCAGGGACTCCACCGCGGCGGCGACCGCCGTCTTGTCCACGGAGCCGGTGACGGCCATCGTGACGTCCTGTTCCGTCACCGTCGGGGGCAGGACGCGGATGACGGACGCCGTCACGGGGCGCACGCCGTCGATGTATTCCTTGACCTGAACCGTCAGGGACTTCAGGGTGTATGCCTGGCCACTGGCAAAGATGTCCTCCGCCAGGCTCAACTGCGTGGCGCTGTCCACGGCGGTGACGGTGGTCTCCTCCGAGGTGTCTTCGTTGACGGCGAGATCTCCGGCCCGCACGGGACCGCCGGCGCTCGTCGCCGTGAAGTCGGCGGCGCTGTCCACGAGCTTTCCCACCGAGGTCGAGGTGGCCGTCCCCGCCAGGGCGTGGGAGCTGGGGATTTCCGCGCCCGTCACCGACTCGTCGGCGGTGATGATCACGTCCGCCGTGCCGAGCCCCTGAGCCAGGGGGATGCACCAGGCCCGCTCGACGTTGTCGATCGACAAGGCCCACTTCTGGTAGTCGTACTGGTTGCCGCCGGCGGGGGGCCTGCGGATGTACTCCAGGAGCCGCGTCCGGAGTTCCGCGTCCGTTTCGCCCGACGTCCGGGTCAATCCGCGGACCCAGGCATGATGCTCCAGGTTCGAGGTATCCGCCGTGTCCGGGAAGATCTGCTTCGAGATCCAGTCCTGGTATTTGTAGAGCCCCCAGAGCGCCGAGGCGAGGCAGGCCGATTTGATGTAGATCAGGCTCCCCTGGGAGAGGTCCGCCTCGGGAAACTGGTTGCGCCAATCGGTCAGGATGGCCAAGAAAAGCTCGTCGAAGTCCTTTTTAAAACTCATTGATACGCCTCACACCACGGGAATGAAGGTTGTAAACGCCACGGGGTCCGCCCCGGCGGCCGGGGTCACCTCCACCAGGAGCTTCAGCCGGAACATGGATTCCGTCGTGTCCCGGATGGCCGTCACGGAGATGCCCGACGCCTTGCCGGAATCGATCAGCCATTGCAGGGCCTCCCGGCAGTATCCCTCCGCCAGGTTGATGGTGGACGGGGTCAGCTTGGCCCGGTGCAGCAGGTGGAGCCGCGATCCGAAATCGGGCCGGTAGAAAAACGAGCCGCGCTCCACGGTCAGGGACAGCCAGATGTTGTTCAGCAGCGGCCCCGCCTGTTCGAAGGTCATCCGGGAGTACCCGGTGGAATCGTCGATGTCGATGGCAAAGTCCATGTCATTTCGCCTTGGTGACGGAGGTGCAGACGGCCTCGACCGTCAGGGCCTGGTCCGGCGTCTCGCCTCCGTTGTGGGTATGGCCCGTCAGCCAGTTGACGAGCCGGTCGTCGCAGAGAAAGCGCAGCCCGCCCCGGTCTCCGCCCAGGTTGATCAGGGGGCTGTCCACCTGGCAGCTCGTCGTCGCCGTCACGAGGGCCGTCCTGCAGGACACCTCCACATCGTTTTCGACGGTGGCGGAAAGCTTGTTCCCGCAGGTGATTTCGATCGTTTTGTCCCGCTTGAAATGGATCCTGTCGCCCTCGTCGGTATAGACGCAGACCTCGCCCGCCTCCACGGCGACCCGGTAGCGGCGGTCGTCCGAGGCGACGGCGACGTAGTGGTTCCCCTCGTTGATCATGATCAGTTCGGAGTCCGCCAGGGGGCGGGAGGAAAACCCGTAATGCTGGATATACTCCCGGTCCTCGATGGTTTCGTCCGGCCTGCCGGACGCGGAAAACCGCTTGATGTCCCCCTCGACGCATTCCGTCACGATGCCGCGGATCATGCCCATTACACCATCCCCACTTTCCCGATCTTCAGCCGCGTCGACGGCCCCAGGTTCTTGTCCAGGTCGAAGGTCCGCCCGTAAATCAGGTAGACGCCGTCGAGCCCCTGAACCTCGTCCGTCACGCGGACCAGCTCGTTGATCGTCCAGTTCCTCCCGGCCTGGCTGTGCCGGGCCACCGTGACGCAGTACTGCCAGCCCTCCTGGCGGCCCTTCTCCATCATCAGCCGGGCCAGGAGCGCCGGGGAGAGGTCGTCGTTGTTGTTCGTCTGGACGAAGGGCTTGTAGAAGGGGAACTCCTCGTCGGTCCTGCTGTTTTTGGTCTTGATGCCTGCCGCCGCCAGGCCGTCCCGCCCCTGCTGCTGCCCCAGGACGGTGATCTGCGAATACCTCCGGGAGATGTCGTCGGACAGCTCGCTGTCCAGGACGTTGTTCCCCGCGCTTTCCCGGATCTTCAACTGGAGGACGAAGGCCGGTTCCCCCTTCGCCTTCGGCCTCCCGAATACGAGGGTCCCGTCCGGCAGGGAGTAGAAAATCAGGCCGCGGGTGACGGCCGCCGACTTCAGAACCTCGAAAATGGTCATCCCCGGTTCGATCTGCATTATCTTCTGGGGCGCATCGAGCACGTCCGCCGTTACCTGGTTCTTCCCCGTCACGCCCTTCTGGTAGACGATATTCTTCCGGTTGATGTAGGGGACCGTGGGCAGGAGCATCTCCGCCAGGTCCTTGATGGGCTTGTCCTTGACGGAGACGAAGGCTTCGCAGCAGGAGTCCACCAGGAGCCCCATCAGGTCGCGGCCCTCCACGGAGAGCGTCCGGCCGTGTTTGGTCACCCGCCGGGTGACGCGGTCGATGATCCCGGTCAGCTCCTTGCGGTCGTTCACAAAGACCTCGCAGCGCATCCCGGCGCGAACGGACGTTTCCGGCGCGGACAGCTCCAGGCGGAAGGCGTCCGCCGGGGTGTAGAGGTCGGCGTCGATGCTGTAACTGATGAAGTGCTCGATGGCCGCGCCGCCGATGTGCAGGGAGATCTTATCGGACATAGACCAGGACCTCCCCGTCGGAAAAATTCGGGTTGCGGAGCTGCTGGTTGACCTTCAGGAGGCGCTCGGCGTCCGTATAGGGCAGCCCGTATTTCAGGCAGACCAGGTGCAGGGGCATGGCGTTGTCCAGCCTTACGGCCTGCATGCTTTCCCGCTCCAGGCGCACCGCGTTGACGTGGTCCAGCAGGGCCGCCGCCATGTCCTTGAGGCTCTGCATTTCCCGGGCGGCCTCCACGGCGTCGTCCAATCGCCTCCGGGCGACAGCCAGGGCCTTTTCCAGGTCGGGCAGCGTCATCACCTCGTAATCGTCCGCCTCCTCCGCCAGGGCGGTGAGCGTATCCGATGCGGTTGCGGCCCCCTGGGCGGCGGCCGCATCTTCCTGGAACACCTGGGCGACTTCCAGGGCCATGCGCTGGGCGCAGGCGATTTTCAGATGGCTTCCGGCAATTTCCACCCCCTGCCGGGCATCGGAGCCCGTGACGGAATCTCCCAGCTCCTCGAAGGCGTCCTCCAGGGAGTTCATCGCCAGGTCGAGGTTGTCCACGAACTGGGAGGGGAAGTTGCGCACCGTGTCGCAGAGGCGGGCGGTCTTCTCCAGGGCTCCCGACAGGGTCCCGACGACGCGGCCGGGGATGTTCGCGGCATAGGTCAGGGTCGCATGGAGGGAGTTGACCGGGGCGAGGACGGCGTTCACCGTGGCCTGCGCCGTGTTCACACAGCGCTCCACCGTCCCGACGACGGCCCGCGCTTTGGCGGTATAATCCTGCACCTGGGAATACATCGTCTTGGCCGCATCCAGGGTCCTGTCCAGGGCGGAGGCGTCCCCGGCGTCCAGGCAGTCCCGGAAATCCTCGGACAAGGCTCCGGCCTGCTCGTCCTGCCCGGCGGCGTAGGCCTCCTCCACCGTGGATAGGACCGACGAAGCGGAGCCGGGCTCGGCGGAGCCCCGCATCTGCTCCAGGAAATCAATGTCCACCTCGGCGCAGCGCTCGCGGTCGTCGTGGCGGACGCGGAGATAATCGATCTTCCCCTTGACGAGGCCGTACTTGGGATGCTCGAAATCCAGGAGGTTGGCGTGGTCCTCCATCATGCCGATCAGCACTAAATGATTGCTGTAATTGGACGTTTCGGCGTTGTCGTAGAAATAGGCCCTCACCCGGATCAGCCGGGTCCGCTGCCCCATGTCCTCCAGGTCCGACCCGTCCGCGTAGGGATAATCGTAACGGGCGATGGCGGACTCGAAGGAGTCGCCGATGTCCTCCATCTCCAGGGGAATGCCGCCGATGCTGCCCATAGAGCGCTCTTCCGCCATTTAGAACCCCCCTCTCCAGAGCTTGACGTCCAGGCTGGTGTTCATGTCGTTCGAGATGGCCGTCACCTGGCCGTTCTGGTCCACACGGACCGACAGGTTGATGTCGTTTTTCGGAGGCTCCTGCTTCTTCTGCATCATGTTTTTGATGAGCATGACCAGCGCCCCCGCGGCGAGCGTCCCGCCGGCGGCGATGCCCACCGGGGAGGTGAGCATGGGGAGCATCCGCAGGGCGATGGGCGCGAGCTTGGCCAGGCCCCCGAGGGCCGTTTTCGCCGCATTCCCCGCTCCCGCCGCTCCCACGGCTCCGGCGGCGGCGCTTCCCAGTCCGGAGCCGCCCGGCCAGTTGGTGACGAAGACGGGCGTGACGCCCGTGGCGGCCTGGACGGCCTTGCCTTCGGCGATCCCGACCCCGGTTCCGGCTTTCCCTTTCAGGAATCCGCCGACGGCCCTGCCGCCGAATTTCCCGGCCAGCAGGGCCGCCGCCCCGATGGCGAGGCCTCCGCCGATCATCTGACCGCCGGACAGTCCGGCGCCGCCTTCCTTCCTGCTATTGAGCCCCCAGCGGATGAGGTCGGCCAGGGATTTCTGGATCGGCGCGGAGAAATTGTCCGCTGCTTCGAGGAGGATCGCCTTCAGCCGCCCGGCCTGGTCCACGAGATTGCGCGTGGCTTCCGGCAGATCACGCGTGATCGATCCGCCGGCCTGGGATGTTTCCCGGGAAAACTGGCGGGCCGCGTCCAGAAGCCCCCCGGACAGGAGGGCCTTCTGCCCCTTGATCGTGTCCAGATCCGCCTTGCCGAAGGCGGCCTGGATGAATTCCGCCCGCTGGGCGTCCGTTGTCAGGACAGCATACTGCTTCCGGATGTCGTCCAGAACGGCGAAGGCGTCGCGGCGCGTCCCGTCGGCGTCGAAGAACTTCACGCCCGTGGCGTCCTGGGCCTCCTGCATGTACCGCATATTCGTGAAGACCCGCAGGGTGCTGTCCGCCAGGGTCGCCAGGCGCTCCGGCTGCCTCTCGATCTTGGAGAGGGCCTCGATGAAGCCCAGGGTGGAGCTGAAGCTCATCCCCGCCGAGGCGGCGTTGACGCCCACCCGGGCGAAGATGTCCGAGAGGTTTTCCAGCTCGGCGTTGCCCAGGCGTCCCGCGACGGTCATCTGGTCCAGGATCTCCAGGGCCATGCCGGGCCTGGAGAGGTCGAACTGGAAGGCCTGCGCGGCCACGGTCAGCCCGTTGGCCAGCGTCCGGGCGTCGGAGCCCGTGACGGCCATCGCCTTGTTGACCCCGTCCAGGGTCGCCTTGGCCTCCCGCATGTTCAGCCCGGACTGGACGAGGACGTTGAAGCCCTCCTTGAGGCTGTCCACGCTCTGCCCGGACTCTTTCCCGAGGCGGAACAGGTCTCCGCGCAGCGCGGCGACCTGCTGCTTCGAGGCTCCGGCGGTCTGGCCGATCTGCGTGAGGGACTTGTCGAACTGGGCGGATTTCCATACGGCGGCCACGGCTCCGACCGTCACGCCCATCGCGGCGAAGGCGTTCGCCACCATACCGGCGGCGGACTTCGCCCGGGCGGCGAAGGAGGACAGGCCGCGTTCGCCCTGCCTCATTCCGGAGGTGAATTTCCGGGAATCGGCGGCGATTTCGACCAGGACCTTCATGTTGGTGTCAGCCACGATTGTTTCCTCTTGACCTTGTACGTCACGGGGCGGCTTCCCGCCGGGTTAACCAGATCGCTCCATGTCTCCAGGAGGGTGTCCGCCTCGCCTGAGGGCATGGCCAGGATGGAGGGGTAATCGACGCCCAGCTTGAGCAGGGCGACGATCCGGGAATAATGCTCCTTATGCCTCTTCGAGAAACGATCGGCGGCGCTCCTCCAGCCGCGCCGACGCCGCCCGGAGGGCGTTGAAATCCGTCTGGGTCATCCCCAGCAGCAGCGCCGGGGCGATCTCTTCCCTTGGGATGCCCCCCAGGGACACGATCTGCCGGCTCAGGATGCACAGGCCGAAGAAGGCGGGGTTGCGTTCCGCCCGGTCAACCGTTTCCGCGCCCATTTCATAGACATCGATGGAATCGGCGACGAGCTGCTCCCGGATCTCGAAGTCCCGGTGACACTCGCCGTTTCGTTCCACGCCGATGGGCAGGGTTCCCTTTTCCGTCAACATGCTAGTTTTCCTTTCTGTCCTTGGCGGAGAACTCCACGGTCATGGTCGCCTCCTTCTCGCCGTCGTACTTGACGGCGCCGACCTTGGTGACGTAGACGCCCGTATAGGTCCGGCGGACTCCGTTCTGCAGGTCGATGGTGACCGTTCCTCCGGCGACGGCGTCGAAATCGAACGCCGGGCCGTCCTTGGGGACGACGTATTCAACCTTCAGCCCGTAGCGCTCCCGCGTTTTGATGTGGCCGGTCCCGTTCATGAGGTTCACGGGCTTGTACACCTCGTAGTCGTTCTCTTCGGCGGACTGGAAGTCCGCAATGGACTGGCCGTTGATTTCCAGCAGGATTTGGGAAACGTATAATTCCGACATCGCGTGTCACCTCCTTACAGCAACAGGTCGATTCGACCGGCAAAGACATGGAGGCCGTTGACGACATCCACGGGGATTTTCGCATCGAGGCGGTTCACGTCCTGGCTGTCCCGCTCCACGAGCAGCCCGTCCTTGTTGGCCTCCACCTCCTCGACGTACTCCAGCTCCTCCAGGGCGAAGAGGACGTCAAGCAGTTCGCTGCGCACCCTGTCCGGGGTTTTCGAGGAGAGCTTTTCGCGGGGGAAGCGCAGCGCGATGCGCTGGCGGCAGGCCTCGCGGACGTAATCGAGCGTCCGGATCGTCGTCAGATCGAGGAGCGCCGGGTCGTCGATCCCGGCGGAATCGGTCACGTAAGTCGTTACCGCCCGGACGATCCGCACCGTTTCCCCCGCGCCGACCTCGATGGGGGTGACGCCGTTCCAGAGGCAGCTTTCCTGCTCCGTCCGGGAGAGGCGGTCCGGTACCGGGGGCGCGTGGATTCCCTTGAGTTCCAGGGTGTTCAGGGGCCGCGCCGGGTCCTCTTCCGAGGCGATGGCCGCCGCATAGGCCGCCGCCAGCTCGTAGGAGGGGCTCTTGGTGCCCCGGAGATAGGCGCAGGTGAGCCGCCCGGAATTCAGGGTCGTGCCGCACAGGGTCGTGCAGGTCGCCAGCACCCCGTCATAGGCGAAGACGCCCACGCCGGGCCGCTGCTCCATCGGGCCGGACACGCTGTCGCAATGGTCCGCCAACTCGGCGAGGTCCGTCTCGTTGTTGTAGGCCGTCACGATGAGGTCGAAGTCCTCGGCGAAGATCGCGTCCAGGGCGTCCTGGACGTCGGCGTCAACGGAGCCGGGGGTGATTTCCGCCAGGGCGGGCGTTGTCCCCGTGGCGGTGCAGGAAACGGCGAAGTCCACCTCGTTGGCCACCGTGCCGTCGTTTTTCGCCGTGAAGGTCAGGACGTGCTGGTTGGGGTCCGTACCCTGGGCGACGGTGAAGGGCAGGTCGGGGTAGTTGGCGTCCAGCTCCGCCTTGATCGCCGTGGCCACGGCGATGGCCGTGTCCGCCGAGGCGATCCCCACCTCGATGTCCACATTGCCCACCGAGAGCGTCAGGGAGCCGGAGGAGGTCGCCGCGTTGGTCAGGGTCAGGGTTTCCACCCTGGCGACGCCGGTGCCGGAATCGTCCAGGGAGCAGACGGTCAAATCCAGGTATGGGTTCGCCTTGATGGCCGCCCGGGCCATCAGGTGGGCGATGGAGCCCTCGCCGAAATACCCGGCGGCCTGGGCGTCGGAAAACACCTGGGTCGGGGTGCACTCGTCCACCGTTCCCGCCGCCATGCCCGGGGCGACGATGCAGACCCGCTGCCGGTTCGCCGGCAGGGTCCTCACGGCCAGGCGGGTGTTGTACTCCAGATATTTCCCCGGCTTCCGGATGGACGCGGGGATGCTGTCAAAGGATATGTTGGGTGATGCCATTAGTTGCTACCTCCCTTTTTCTTCTCCTCCCCGGCGATTTCCAGGGAGCCGTCGGCGATCAGCCTGCGGTAATAGGACGTATTGGGAACGTCCACCGGGGTCCTGTCGGTGATGTAATCCCGGGGGCTTCCTTCCTTCGGGCATTTCGCGCCCGGCCTGGCCATAACTTTCATGGATTGTCTCCTTCCGCTCTATCTTCTTGTTGTTGCCCTGTTACGGCTCAACCGGCCGATCCAGGCCGAGCCCATCTTCGTACAGCCGGTCGCGGGCTCCGTTCACCCCGGCGGTGAAGGGAAGCTGCCGCTCCAGCAGATCCGACGCATCGGCCACATCGTCGTCCGACGGATCCTGCAGGTAGTAGTTGAGGCCGACGCGGAGCAGATCGGCGGCGACCTCGTCGTCGAGCTTTTTGAGGATGTAGCTGGTTTCGAACTCCAGGGAGAAGACGATCAGGCCCCGCTGGCTGAATTCCTCCGTGGTCGCGTTCCGGAATCCCGCCGGCACGACCGGCGATATGTCCAGGCCGAGCGTCTGCAGCAGGATCGCCTGGAGGATCCCCTCCAGGATCGGGAAGACCCCCCGGCGGCGCTGGTCCTCGCCTCCCAGGTGGCTGAAGACGACGAAGCAGTATCCCGTCACCGTCTGCTTGTAGGCCTCCGACGTCACCCTGGACAGCTTCCCGGACTCCACGGCGACGTAAACCGCGGGCTTCGGGATGCCTTCCAGCCCCCGCTGGACGGCGACATAACCCGCCGCGTCTGCGAGACGGTCCTCGATCCGGGCGGCGACGGCGTCTTCGATCTCGCTGAGCATCAGTAATTCTCCAGGGTTGTCCGGGTGAAGATCCGGTCGCCGGGCGTTTTGGAGCTCGCCGTCCCGCCGGAGCCCTCCGGCGCGGCGATCGACCCGGTCCCCAGGGAAAGGCCGCCGGTGCGGATCTGATCAAGGAGCTTTAAAGCGTTCTTGTATCGCTCTTTAACCCCCTCCATCGGCTCGATGTTCGCGCGGCGCGCATAGAGCCTCCAGACGGCGATATCCGCCGCCAGGGTGTTGAGCAGGCCCGGAACGGGGTCGAAGGGCAGCGTGTAGCGCTCCCGCAGATAGCCGTCGATGAGCTCCCCGGCGTCGGAAATGGCGCGGGCGACGTTGTCGGCGTCCACCGCCTCCGGCGGGACGGAGTCGTCGGTGAGCTGGATCAGGTCCTGATCCGGGATGATCTTCTCCAGGTCGGACTGGGTGCAGTAGGTCATGGGTTCCTCCTTCCGAAGGCTCCGGCCCGACCGGGAGCCCATCCCTCGGGGATTTCCTCGTCGATCAGGATTTTCCTGCTGTCGGCTCCGTTGGTGATCCACCGTCGGCGGCCCTTCTGTTCCCCGCGGCTGCGCGTCGCGGCCGGCGGCTCCCGGCGCTCGGGTTCCGGCGGATCGGGAACGATCCGGACGGGCGCGGCGGAAATCATCCGTTCCGGCAGGACCTCGTCCCGGTAGGCCGCCACATAGTGGCCCACCGCCTCGCGCCGCTCATACAACACAGCGAAGAGGGTCCGCAGCTCGTGGCGCAGCCACACGACGGAATCCTTTAGTTGCCCGAACTCCATGCGCAGGCGATGGAGTTCGTCCCGGATTTCCTCATCACGGATGTCAGCCGCTTTCTCATCCAGCAGCGCAGAGATCTCCTGTTTTTTAATCCGATTCCTCTCGGCCGGGGATGCGGCCATAAACTCCTTGACTTCCGCAATCGTGCTCATCAGTATCCCACCTCCACCGTCTGTAGATTGTCCTTCTGCATTGTGCCCTTGTTCCCGATCCTCAACGGCGTGCTGGCCGTATCGTCCACCTCCTGGGTGGCGGTCGCCATGTTGCTCATGTGGCTTTCCCCCGCGCCGTTGTACGCGGATACCCGCCAGTAATACGTTCCCGCCGGATTGCGGACCGTCACGCTGTTTGCCTGGCGGGGCAGTATCCGCTTGCGGGAAAACGATGCCGTGTGCTTATAGGTGATGTCAAGCACCTTACCGGCATCCGCAAGGTTGAATGTATAGCGCCCTTGTTGAACGGCATACTGCCCCGTGGCGGGAGTTCCCGCAACCCGGGTAAAATACACGCTGTTGGTCGTGTCGTAGACGCTGATGTCCGACAGCCAGCTCGACGCATGGGGCACCCGGTAATCCGTCGTGGACGGCAGGACGACCGTTTCGGCATGCTCTTCGGTTGCCCGGGCGCATCCGTAGAGGATGTTCACCCCGGCGGGATAATCACCGCCGTAAAAGGTATAGGTCCCGGCGCCGTCGTGGCGGTATTCTCCGACGTGCAGAACTCCGGCGGTTATGCGCCGGAGGGCCGATCCCGTCGCGGTATCCCGGACTCCGATATCCCGGCGCCAGAGGGGTTGATTCGCCACCGTCACGACTGCCGTGGAAGGTACTATCAGCCGCTCCGCCTGAATGGTCTGGGGACGGCAGGAATACGAGATCTCCACCTCCTGCCCGGCGTCGGCGGCGGCAAATTGATAATAGCCGCCGATGTTGTAGTATTCCCCTGCCGAGGGGGTAACTTCCGGGGAGATGATTTTCGTGAAATCGGATCCCCCGGCATAACGGATCCCTCCATCAACCCAATCGGCATTAGGAGCGGAGGCGCATACAGCCGGCCGGTACGTTTCAATGAGGGGGACGGCTTTTCTGTCCGTCGCTTCCGTCCCGGCCGACGTGCCCTGGTACACAATAAACCCCTGAACGGTGGGGTCGGTGTTTTCCCAGCTCAGCGTCATCTCGGCCCGGACGGGAAGATAGAACAGCATGGAGAGTATAACGATAACGAGTTGACGTATCATCAGTACCCGACATTAACCGTCTGTAGATTGTCCTTCTGCATTGTGCCCCTATTCCCGATCCGAAGCGGCGTACTGGCCGTATCGTCCGCTTCCTGGGTGTAGGACACCATATTGCTAGGATCGCTTTCCTGGGTGGCATTACCGACCGCGGTAGCCCGGACGTAATACGTCCCCGCCGGATTCCGGAGCTTGCAGGTCGTTACCCCGCCGGGCACCTTCAGCCGGCGGGTAAAAGATGACCACGGGAGATAGTTGTAACTGATCACCGCAACCTTCCCGGCATCCGCCGCGCTGAACGTGTATTTCCCACTACCATTATCAACGGCATACTGTCCCGTAGCGGGATTATTGGCGACCTTCGAGCAGGAGACTGCCGTACTCGTGGCATAGATGTGATAGCTCGACACCGCGAAGCTAGATAAGAAGGGGAATATATTTGCCGACAGGGAGAGCTGCGTCGCGCTGTCCACGTTGGTCACGGTCGCGGTGGAACCGGTTTCCCTGTTGACGACGGTATCGCCGTTCTGCACAGGGGTCCCGCCCGTGAAGTCTGCGGTACTGTCAATCAGCTTTGAGGACGTCGTGGCTGTGTTCACTCCATACAGCCGGACGGCATCATAGGCGGTCACGCTGGTGTCCGATGTCCAAACACTTTTCCCCGACACACTTATTTCCGTCGTGGGGGGGATGGTAACACGGTCCGTTTTTGTTCGTGCCGGCTGTGCGCGAACATAGAAGAGGTCCACGGAGGTGCCTACTTCAGCGTCGGCAAATGTGGCAATGCCCGTGTTGGTGTCGATGGCA
>Ga0172381_10004312_pt1 | contig 14764 bp, 20 predicted proteins | sample Leawel6488metaG_FD_119754 | JGI IMG/M metagenome (GOLD analysis project Ga0172381, IMG submission 119754) | Leachate microbial communities from a municipal landfill in Southern Ontario, Canada - Leachate well 64-88 metaG | ecosystem: Engineered > Solid waste > Landfill > Unclassified | place...
CTATACGTTGATTAAGGAAATAATTATATATCCAATTAAGTTTATTAGCATGAAGCCAAAATTTAGTTTGTTGTTCCTTGGAAGGACATAATTTATATTGAAAAGTTAGCATAATTATTCTTGAAAAGATATTGGTTTATAATTTTTATCAAGTAATAGAGTTTTCATAATGGAATTTCATTCCAATTTCTAACAATTAATGTATATGGAATTTGAATTGATTCTTTAATAATATATCTATTTTCTAAATTTAAAGATTTTTCAATATTTTTTATATTTATAATTCTTTTAATAGAATTTCTAATATCTTCATCTTTTGTTAAAGAGCTTTCATTACCAATACACAACCAATCTTTACGATCTCTTCTTGCAAACATTTCTAGTTTTTTACCAAAAAATGGAAACATTATATCTAACATATTTTGCATATTTTCTGGTTTCTTAGAATGTTTCAATGATGGGTAAAGATGAACAGATCTTTGTGATTTATTTTCAAGATATTGATAAACTTTTCCCCTTACACCTATTAAAGCTATTTCATGAGTTTGCCTAAACAACCTGCCCATTCCAAATGCTAATATACTATTTATATTAAAAATATTTTTTAATGGTTCTTTTTTTGTTTTAACCCATATATGAGTTTGTTTAAATTCAAATCCCCAAGATTTCATTACTTCTAAACCTTGAGGTAATAAAGATGAAGGAATCCACAATACTAAAATAGCATCGTCTTCTGAAATATCTTTAACATTAAGATTTTTTATATCTTCAATTGTCATTGTTGAATAATTAGATGATGATCCTCTTTTAACAGAATTATGTTTTAATTGATCTGAAAAACTCCAAGGAGGATCTGATACTATAATATTGAATTTCATTATTAAACTTTCTATATTTTTATATCTTTAATTTCATTTAAAACTTTATTAATTTTAGCAATATTTAATTTACTATTAAGTTCTGAATATTCTTTAAATTTTTCTATATATAAATTAAACAACTTAAAATTATGATGAAAATCACTTAAAGAATATTTAATTCTTGGTTTACCATGATCTTTATTAAGAGATTCTAATAATGTTTCTATTGGTAAATAATTAAACCAATCAATTTCTGTTCCATCTTTGTTTTTTGGTACACAATATAATTTATATTCTTCATTAATGGCTGATAAATCAAGTTTTAATTCATCAACTTTTTTCTGTAATTTTTTTATTTTATCGTTCTTCAACTTCATAGCCTAGACTCCGTAGAAATTCTGCAGCATGTGTGCGAAAAGTTAATTTACCACCACGTTCCCATGATAATAATGTATCTCCATCTTCAAGTCCAATCAAATCGAAAATACTTTTCCCACTTTCTTCAGATTGCTTTTCTAAATCAGTCTTAAATTCATCTAAACGTTTTAGATAATTTGCTACAAAATCTTGCCCTGCTTTCTTTGCTAATTCTTCATTTTTACCTGCAACTTTTTTAGCATTTATATAATCCCAATAAATTTGCTCAGGTGATAACCATTCATGTTGAATTAAACAATCATACCCTTGTTCTTCTGATAAATTCTTTGGCTTAGATGAACAAATTGAAATTTTTCTGCCTAATCCATGAACTTCTGGTTCAAAAAACGACGCTGTATAGATTTTCATAAATTATTCTCTTTATATTTTAATATTATTTAGGTTCAATTTTATTTTTCTTTTTAAGATTAGCAAAAGATTCTAAAGGACGCAAGTTTTTTAGTGCCCAACACTTTTGAAAATTATATTCTTCCATTGAAATATATGGCAATTTACTTTGAGGAATTATATGATCTATTTGCCATGTTCTTTTATTATTACTAATTCTACCATGGTTATCCCAAGTCATCCAATTTTCCCACTGTGATTCAATATGTTGTTTAAGTTCACTAATTGTATATGGAAGATATTGTAATATAGATTTCCCAAATTTAGATGAATCTTGTTTTTTAAGTGATATATTAATCATTCTAGAAATATTCATACGTAATTTGAAAATTGGATCTATTTTCCTACGTTGTTTTATATAATTTTTACTTTTTTCTAAAAGTTGTTTTTTATTATTAATGTAATATTCTTTATGATTTTCTGAATATTTATCTTTATTATTAATATAATGTTTTTTATATTTTTTTGAAATTTCATCTTTATTAGCAAAATAATAATTTTTATGAATTTTTTTAATTTTCTCTTTATTATTAATACGATATTTTGTAGATTTTTCTGATATTTTATTTTTATTATTAATACGATATTCTTTAGCTTTTTTTAATATTTCATTTTTATTATTAATTTTATATTCTTTAGTTTTTTCTGATATTTTATTTTTATTATTAATTTTATATTCTTTTACACATTTTTTACACCAACAATTTAATCCATCTTTTTTTAATTTACTTTTAGTGAATTCAAATTCATCTTTTTCAATTTTACATTTAGTGCATAATTTCATCGTATTTATTATAATAATTTATTTTTAATTTTACCTATATTATTTTATTTTCTTATATATAAAATTTGACATGGTTATAACTTGCTTTTAGCATTATTAAAATAAAAGGTGGGGATTAACCCCACCTTTCAATACAATAGAAGAAATTATTCTAGACCTAGAAATATTTCTGGTTATCGAATTTATTCTTCAAATTATATCACCTTCTTTCTAAAAACCATTATTCTATTGATAATGGGCTTAATTCCACCGGTTTATCCGATGGATAGACTTCGATACTATGTGTATTATCTATTGATTTTTTACCACTTTCTGGTGGAAATCGTTTTGATACATGTACATCATATTTTCCTGGTGACAATGACATTAGCCATTTACCTTTTGTGTTAGTTCTAGTTTGATTAACCAGATCTCCATTTTCATCTAATACTTCTATATTAGCTAAAAATAATGGTGTTTTTCCATCAGTTAACAATTGAGATACAGAGGATTTAGATTCACTTATTTTTGGTCCTCTTTGTCCTCTTGCCGTACCTCTAACATTAGCTTCAATCATACCAGTTGAATTTGTAGAAGTTTCGACATTATTAACATCAATACCATTAGCTTTAGCAATTTCTGTAAATTTACTAGTTTTAACACGATCGTTAAAATTATCTTTATTAATTACTGTTATATTTTCTTGTTCTACTGTTTTATTTATAGGATAATCAACAGTTTTACCAAAAAAAGTATTTTGTCCATTAATTTTAGCTAATAATAATTTTAGTAAATTTTCACTATTTCTAACTCTATTAGAGAGTAAATTAATTTCACTTTCTAAATTTATCAGAATATCTGTTGCTGTTCTTTTATTTTCTTCTGACATATTAATTACTCTTTTAATATAATTCCGAAATCAATTGGAATTTTCTTTAAAAGGACTAAAGATGATAATTCTACATTACAATTTGTAATTAAATCATATATTAGTTCGATTATTTCTTTTTTTGAAGAAACAATTGAATGAAGTTTTTGATTTTCATACAACATGTATTCTTCAATATCTTGTTCAGGTTCTGTTTGTTTTGTTTGTTCTTCAAGTAATTCTACTTGAGAATATTCATCATCTTCTGGAGTTAAAAATTCATATTTTTTAGCTTCAAATTCTATAAATAATTTTTCTATTGAAAGATTAAAAACATCTAAAAGGGCTGTATTTTTAGTTAAATTTTCTTGTTTTATTTTTACAGTTACATTAGAAAACCAACCTTCTTTTCCAAAGACTTTTTGTGATAATTCATTTAATTCTTCTAGATTATTTATTTTATTTAATTTATTTATAATAATCTGTTCTGTTTCTAAAATATTTTTTTGAATATATTTTACTACTGAATTATCTTCTTTATTCATAATTTGACCTAAAGGATCTAAACCTTGCAAAGAATCGGTGTCAACAAATTCGGTATTATCAATAATATTTTCATCTAAGGCTGCAACACCTGTAACTTCCTTAGAATACCACGTGTTCTCTTTTTGTCCAACGGAAACAAAATTTGATTTTGGTGGAATAAATTTATCATCATCTTTGGATTGATTATTAGCCTTTATATTAATTGGTTCTGAACTAAGCTCTTCCATTAATGGAACTAATTCTTTTTCTTTTCCTTTATTTACTTTTGGAAAACCAAATTCATCATGTAATAATGATTTTCCAGCTTGTGCTGGTTCTAAATCCAAGCGCTTCCATTCTGGAGTTCTAATTTTAACTGGAGTTGAGTCTAATTCAACATCCAATTCTTCATTATTATTTTCACTCATCTATAACCTCAGATCGTCTTTCATCTTTTTGAATTTTACTATTTACCTTACGTTTTTGTCGACGGTCCCATTCTCCAGTTTTTATCATTTTTTCTTTCATATCATTTTGAAATCTACGTTCAATGGCTTCCCTTGTCTTACGACGTTTTCGAGCGCTTGGTTTTTCGTATGACATTTTTTCTTTAAGTTGTCCAACAATTCTTTCCTTTTGAAATAAAGCCTTAAATTTTCTTACAGCGTGCTCGAAATCTTCTCTGGAAGATCCTTCTACTACTACTTCAATTGGTCTAATTCTATTAAAATCAAATTCAGGAGGACCATAATTTTTTGTATTAATCATTTTTACATATCCCTTTCATCTTCAATTTCATCTGTTAAATCTCTCTGGTATTTAACAAAATCCGATTCTGCTACTTTTTTTTCTTGACTAACTTGCGTTAGTGATAATTTAACATCTGCAACACTTGGCGTTTCTCGACCATCAGCTAATGCGATAAATATACAATTAAAATAAAGTTCTTGCAAATGTGCATATGTAAAACCACTATTTACTGCTTTCTTTGAAAGACTAATTAATTTATCATTTGACAATATATCACCAAAATATTTAATTAAATATTTATTTGTTTGTTCTAAATCAGGAAGAGGAAATTCAAAGAACTTGTCAAAACGTCGCGGACGACTCTTAATATTTTCTTCTAAATCGGAAAAATCATTTCCAGTTACAATTGTGAGTATTCCATTTCTTTTTTGAATTCCATCTAATAATTGTAAGAAATGTCTAATATCAATTGTTTTCATCAGTTCTTGTAAATCTTCAAAAAACAAAAGAGATGGTGCATGTTCTTCAGCATATGCAAAAGCTTCTTCTAATAATTCATCAGGAGATGGGTGACCAGGTTGAATTGTAACTGGTTTAAGTTGCGGATATTTAGCCATAATAATTTTTAATGCACTGGTTTTTCCTGTGCCTGGAGCACCCCAAATTCCTAAACCCATTTTCCACGGAACTTTAAGTCTATCATAAACATGTTTAGAACCTAAGAAACCTTCAATACTTTGAAGTAATTTGTTTTTTAATTCTTCTGGTAAAAACAAATCATCCCACGTCATATTAGGATCATAAGGAATAGAATTTCCACCAATAACTTCAATTTCTTGAGCCTCTCTATCTCTATTCTTTTGCCAAGCAACATAGTTGTTTCTAAATTTAACATATTTATCAAATTCAGATTTTTTAACTATAACAAAAAAACTTACTTCATCTTCATTTTGATTTCCTTTATGAAATAAACTGCATTGATAAAACATCATATCATTATTTTTTATTTCAAAAATTCCAATTCCAACAAAATGTTCATCATTATAATCACTATCCCATGAAGTAATAGCATCAGTATGAATTGATTTTACAGAAGTATTAGTTTCCTCAGAAAATTTTAAAAAAGATCCATCAATACTAATTTTATTATGAATAAAAACTTCCCATTGATCTTTTTCTATTGAAATAACTTTATTTTTTGACCATTGCATTAATTCAATTAAACTTTCTTTTGGACGGTATTTATTAAATACATAACCAGAAGAAATATTATTTAATCGTTCAGTTGTTAATGATTCTTGTTTTGATAATTCTTTTTCTGAAAAAGTATTCATTTGTTTTAATCTTTCTATGTTAGTGAATAAAATTTTTAAAATAACAGGTCGTTATTTTTACATACCCGATTTTCCTTGACTTTATAATAATTTTTATTTTGAAAATAATTTGATGGATATTCAGATCCTAATAAAATCATTCGTAAACGTGGTAGTTTTCCTTTAATCATACAACTACGTTTAAATGCTCTTGGTTTATTAATTAATTTTTCTAATTCAATTTTATTCATTTTAACACTTTTTCAACTTTCTTAGAATAAGTTGGAGGTGTTATTTTTTCTGGATCTAACCAATTTAGTTTAGCATCTTCTGGAAGTTCCTCGACATGTTTGCAATTTGGGTAACCCATACAAGCTAATTTCATCTTATCACCGAAAAGCGTTGCGTACAACTCTTCTCCGCAGTCTGAACACTTTTTTCCAAAAGGCATTTTTCTTTTACCAAAACATCTTGGATAATTAGAACACGAATAGAACGGTCCAAATTTTCCATCAGGTCTAGGTACCATAGGAGATCCACACTCAGGACAAATTATATTAGTATCTACTTTTGGTCCAACACTACCCTTTACAGAAACAACACCATCGTTAATAATAATATTAATAATTCCATCACATCCACCTTTATATTTTATACAACCAGCAAAAAATCCGTATTTAGATTTTCTTACAACAGTATTTCCACCACACTTTGGACAAGGTATTCCAGTAAGCATACCTTGAGATCCTCTTGCTTTTTGAAATTCACCTTTGAATTCATCAAAAAATTCGGTCATCATTGATAAATAATCAAGTTTGCCTTCAGCTATATCATCTAACTTTTTTTCCATATTTGCAGTATACATATAATCCATAAATGAAAAATTATCTTTCAAATCATCAATTACACTAATACCTAATGATGTAGGTAAAAATCCTTTAATAGTACTGTTTACATATTTTCTAGTAGAAATACGTGAAATAATAGCTGCATAAGTTGATGGTCTTCCAATTTCTTTTCTTTCTAATTCTGCAATTAAAGAAGCCTCAGTATATCTACCTGGTGGTTTAGTTTGACTTTTATCAACTTTAATTTTTGGAGAAATAAGAATTACATTATCACCAACATTTAATTTTGGTAATACAATATCTTTATCTTTTGCAATGAAAGGTTTAGCAATTGCCAACCATCCTTCATCACGAAGTATTTTTCCTTCTGCTAATAAAACATGACTATTACTAGTTTCTATATTAATTTTTACAACATCAAAAATAGCAGAATTCATTTGACTAGCAACAAACATACGCCAAATTAAATTGTATAACTTTTGTTGTTCTCCATCAACAGGTATTTTATCTGGATGTAGTAAAATATCTGTTGGTCTAATTGCTTCGTGTGCGTTTTGTGCTTGATCTTTATTTTTAAATTCATTAGGAGAATTTGGAAGTTTAAACCCTTTATTTAAAATATATTGACGCACTTTTTCTATAGATTCTATTGAATTGTGAACAGAATCTGTTCTAATATATGTAACATAACCTCCTTCATATAAACTTTGAGCTATAGACATTGTACGTTCAGCTTTAAATTTTAATTTATTAGAAGCTTCTTGTTGAAGCATAGAAGTTGTTAAAGGTGGAGGTGCTTTTCTAATGTTTTCTTTCTTATTGATACTTGAAATTGTATATATAGACGATTCAAGATCATTTTTAATTTTCGTTGCATCTTCTTCATTTGTTACTCTTTGAATATATTTACCAACAAATTTTTCTTCTTTGTCATTTTTTGTTAATGTAGCTGTAATATTATAATAAACATCTGGAATAAAAGCTTCAATTTCACGTTCACGATCTACAATCATTCTTAACGTTACTGATTGAACTCTTCCTGCGCTAAGTTTATCTCCAAGTTTTCTAGATAAATAAGGAGATACCATAAATCCTACAATTCTATCAAGAACTCGTCTAGCTTGTTGAGCATCATATAAATTATGATTAAAACCAATAGGATTTTCAATTCCTTTTAATATTGCGTTTTTTGTAATTTCATTAAATACAATTCGTTTAATTGGTTTTCCAAGATGTTCTAATTGCCCTGCGATATGATAAGCAATTGCTTCACCTTCTCTATCAGCATCTGATGCTACTAAAATTTCATCTGCAGTTTTAGCAGAATCAATTATAGCTTTAATCTTATCTTTTTTATCAGGCATTATTTCATATTTTGGTATAAATCCATTTTGAATATCTACTCCAATATCTCCACCACCAGATCCTTTAGATAAATCAATTATATGACCAACTGTAGGTCTAATAGTATAATCTGGTCCAAGTATTTTACTGATGGTTTTTACTTTACCAGGAGATTCTACAATAAATAGTTTATTCATTTTTAACTTTCGTAAAACAACTTTATAAGTTATTCCTATACCACAAATCAACAAACTTAGCAAATAATTTATTTTTATTTTAATAAATCATTTATTATTTTATCAATTCGTTCGGCAATATTATAATAATCTTGTGCTTTTTGTTTATTTTTGCACGAAAGAGCTTTTAACATACACTCTTCGTAAATACCTTGTAATAAATTAGAAGCATATTTAGTAAACATACTTTAATATCCAATTATTGATTCTTTTACAAGTCTTTTATTTCCAATTTCAGCATAAAAACTAGTCATAGAATTTAATTCTAATACGCGAATTCTATTAATAGGAGAACAATCTAACATCATAAATTTACTATAAATAAAAGCTTTACCAGAAAAATCTCCATTATGTCCTGTTATAATGGTTTTTAACCATGGACTTTGGAATTTCCCTTCCTTAAATTTTTTAACATTAATGTAAACACTTCGATCTGAAGATAAAATCCTTGAATTTTGATTTTTTAAAGGAATATAAGGATCACACCCACCATGAACAAAAATATATTTATCATTTTCATAATATGGAATTAAATTATTAATAAAATTGATATGTTCTAATGGAATTAAACGTCCAATATCTTTTCTTTGAAATAAATAAGGATTTTGAATATCAAAATTATTTCTTTGTAAATACCCATATAAAGTTTTATCTCCACCAATTTTCATCCATTTGGTATAAATTTCAATTGGACAATATGAATTTAATACATCAAGCATAAAATATTCATGATTTCCTATTAAACAAATTATTTGTTCTTTTTTTTGTAAATCAATTAATAAATCTATAACTTTATCAGATTGAGTATTTTTATCAATATAATCACCAAGAAATAGAATTGTATCTGTATGTCCTCCAGTTTTCCTTAATGGAAGAATACGACTTAAAATTAATTGCAAAGGATCGTACATTCCATGTATATCTGAAATAACATAAAAACAATTTTCTGATGGGCGCCATTTACTCATAAAAATACAAGGGAGGCTTTTAATACCTCCCCCTTCTCTAACTAATTTGAAAATTATGTTATTGTAATTGATTTCTTTACTGAAAGTTGTTTCTCTTTATATGGAAGAGTTATAAACAAAATTCCATTCTCTAGTTTAGATGTAATATTATCAATATCTACTTTTTTACCAATTGCATAAGTTCTTTGCATAATTTTCTTAGTTTGTTTATTTTTAGCCTTAACTTGCAAATTTGAATTAGTGAATTCATCCTCAATATCAAGAGTTATTTCATCTTTGTTAAAACCTGTAACATCTATTACACAAACAGTATTATTTTCTTTATCTATAATTTTATTTATATCTGAATTATCCTCAATTAAAGGATAAAAATAATCTACTTTATATTCCCACATTATATTATCTCCTTTAATTATAAAATTTTAATTTTCTTACATTCTTTTAGTTTTTTAGGCGCTGTAATTGTTAAAATGCCATTTTCTAAATTAGCTGAAATATTATTAATATCAACATCATTACCTAATAGGTAACTATCGGTAAAAGGTTTGATTGAAATAGGATATTCAAGGTCATTCTTCTTTTTACCTTTAATTATTAAAATTCCATCTTGTACATCTAAAGATATTTCTTCCTTGTGAAATCCTGGAATTTCTTTGGTAATTATATATTCATTTTTTGAATCATTAACATTTTTCTTTGGTGAGGAAAATTTACAGTTTTCAAATCTTTTACCAGAGATATTATTTAATGGTAGTGTTGCTTCAATAGAAGGAATAATAGTATTCCATTCAGAATATGTTATATTAGGATTTTTATAAGAAAATTTACAGTAAAATAGTGAATCTAAAAGTTTAGAAAAAACCATAATTATTATTCTCCAATAATGAGTGTTTGCCACTCGAATTCATACAAGTATTATAAATATCGAAAATTTTTTGTCAAGAACTTTTCTACTTTTTTTTATATATCAAAAAAATTAATTTTCAATATTATTTAAGTTCATTCTTATTTCCCTTTTTAAGATTAGAAAAAGATTCCATAGGGCGCAGGTTTTTAAGTGCCCAACACTTTTGAAAATTATATTCTTCCATTGAAATATATGGCAATTTACTTTGAGGAATTATATGATCTATTTGCCATGTTCTTTTATTATTACTAATTCTACCATGGTTATTCAAAGTCATCCAATTTTCCCATTGTGATTCAATATGTTGTTTAAGTTCACTAATTGTATATGGAATATATTGTAATATAGATTTCCCAAATTTAGATGAATCTTGTTTTTTAAGTGATATATTAATCATTCTAGAAATATTCATACGTAATTTGAAAATTGGATCTTTTAATTTCCGTTGTTTTATATATTTTTTATTATATTCTAAAATTTTATTTTTATTATTAATATAATATTCTGAAATTTTATTTCTGAAATTTTATTTTTATTATTAATTTTATATTCTTTTTCACATTTTTTACAATATAATTGTAATCCATCTTTTTTGTTTTTATATTTACTAAATTCAGATTTATTTTTTTCTATTTTACATTTTGTACATACTTTCATTTGAAATCCCATTAAATAATTATTGATAATTTATCAGTTGATCGGGTTACAGCTGTATAAGCCCAACGTTTATAATTATCTTCAGTAACTGGTGAAGGTCTTTCGTTGTAAACAATAACATTATTTAATTGACTTCCTTGCATTTTATGTACAGTCAAAGCATATCCATAGTCAAAAAGAAAACCAAGTTCACCCCAATGTTTAACTTCCATCCCAAACATCTTTAATTCATCAAAAGATGAAAATGTTTTTGCAAAACCAAATTGGTGTCTACACAATGGACTTAAATATAATTTAATATTTTCATAAGGAAAATTTATAAAACCACCAATAAAATTCTCATCAATTTCGTGAACACTAGATAGGAAATAACCTCTGTACCCATTATAAAACGGAGTTTTCTCACGTTTATTAGAATTTTTTAGGCAAATTACAATATCATTTGTTAATGGAATTTTATTAGATATCCCAAAAACTATATTGCGTAGCATTGTATTTAGTTTACATCTAGTAGCGTTAGTATAACATAAAACAGCTGATTCAAGTATTTCATTAGGATCGTGAATTCCTTTATAACTTTCTTTTAAAAAATCTATATATTCGTGTTTTTTAATTATTGAAATATGTTCATTACTCTTATAATTTTTGAAATCATAATTTCCATTTCTGATTTGGAATGATAAATTAATAATAGGATTGTTTTCAGCTTGGCGATGAATTTTATCAAGTTTTAAATCTGGATTTTTCATTAAAGAAAATTTACCTTCAATTGGAGGTAATTGTCCATGATCTCCTATTGCTAAAACATCAATTTCATAAACAAGCAAATCATTAAATATATCTTCTGAAATCATTGAAGCCTCATCAAGTACAATCACATCATACTCGATAGCCTTATTCCTAGCCCAATAAATTATTTCACCTTTATCATTTTCTATTGGTTTATAAATTAATTTATGGATAGTCCCACAATAATGAGTTCCATCATTAACTGTAATTCCCTGTTCTTTTAATTTTTTACCAAGAACAGAGGCTGCTCTTCCTGATAGGGCACAAAATGCAAACCTAACAGCGTGCTTAAATTCATTTGCAAGATGCGATACTAAAGTAGTTTTACCTGATCCTGCAATACCTCCCATTGTTAATATTTTAGGATTTATTTGAGTAGGTGTTACAATACCGCCTTCAGATAACCATTTGGCTATAGTATTATATACAATTTCTTGATCTTCTGATAATGTAAAATTTTTCATTTTATTAAATTTAAATGGGCAAATTTCGCCCATTTCCCATTTGGTTCAAGTTTTAGATATTTAGCCCAATATTTTTTAGCTAAAAAAGGGTTGCCAATATATTCATATGACAATCCTATATTATAATAAGCTGAACTAAATTTAGGATCTAATTCAATTGCTTTTAAAAAATATTTAATCGAATTGTTATATAAATTTTTTCTTTTAAAAACACAACCAATATTATAAATAGTAATTGGTTCATTAGGATTGATTTCGAGTGCTTTTTCGTAAAATTCTATAGCTTTATCATAATTTTTATTATGATAAAATAAATTACCAAGAGTAGTATATAAAAAATCTTCCCATGGATTTAATTTAATTGCTTGTAAATATAATTCGATAGCTTCTTCTGGTTTTTCTTTATCTATTTCTGTAGCTTGATAATAAAGTTTTAATGAATCTGCTATATTATTATGTTTAATACTATTTTTCAAACTAATAATAACCATATAGTGAATCCTTGATACTTTTTATTTAAATCCTATTAAATTCTAAAATCATATTTCTTACAATATTATCGAAAAAATTAACATCTGGAACTTTAGGTAAAGTACATTTTTTTATAATTTCATTAAGTTCATTATCTTCTTTCTCGGCAAATTCTACAATTTGATCGTATGTCCAAGCTCCATTACGAATAGCTAATAATTCTTCAGCATCCGGTCTTTTAATTAAAAGTTTACCAGTTTCTAAAATTTCTCTACATGTACGAAGAAGTCTAATAAGATGTGTTGCAAATTTCAAATCAAAACCAAACTTTTTTTCTAATTCAGCACGTTTAGGATTTCTATTTAATTTCCATTCTTGATATTGATTATATTCTCTTTTTGCGGTTCTATATTTTTTTTCCATTACTAAAATTTTAATAAAATTTTCATCAAACCCTTGAAATTTAGCTATACCACTATACAAAGCATCTTCAGTTGAATTGTATTTATTATTTCCAATTGGATATTGAATATCTGAATGAAGTGAATTCCAAACAACTTTCATAGATTTATTCATTGCTTGTGAAAGTTCAATTTTAACATCTTCTGGCAAATGAGTTTGATCAATTACAAAATCATCAACTTCTTGTTGAATTAATGTATTAGCAGCTCCAAATTGATCTTGGCTAATCAAACTATATTCTGGTAATCCAAAATCTTTTCGTGTAGGTTTTTTTTCTACAGGATTTAAAATCCAACATCTATGTGTCTTAATTCTTTTAAGCTGAGAAAGTGCATAACCACAAAATCTTGCTTTTACAGCTTTTGATAATAATTTATTTTTATTATTTAATAATTCTTGCATAATCGGATTGCTAATTACATGATCTGATTCTTCTGTAAATAAAACTTCCAATACAGATGGATTATTGGATAATGCAAGTCGCATGAATTTTGATAATTCTGTAATTTGCATATCAGGAGCATCATTTCTATTTTCTATTCTAGGATCTCCTTTTAATAATCCTTGTGGAAAGTTCACATAAATATGTTTTGTATTACTATCTACAAATTGTTCAAATTTTTCATTTAATCCAATATAATATTTAATTGGTGGAATACAAATTCCACGGTAATCATAATCACTAGTAGGTGTTGCAATTCCATATGCTTGTGAACCACTTAATGTTAAAAATATTGTTGATTTATATATATTAAATGTCATTTTTATCTCACAAGGTAATGGTTGGATTTACTTGAAATAAATCAATTCCAAGTTTTCTACTAATTTCCAAAATTCTTTCATCACGGTAAAATTCATAATATACAATTTTTTTAATTCCAGAATTAATAATTAAAGAAAAACAATTATAGCATGGTGATGCTGTAACATATATAGAAGATTTATTTATAGATACACCATGGCGGGCAGCTTGAGAAATAGCATTAGCCTCAGCATGAACTGTTCTAATACAATGATTATTTTCCATTAAATGTCCAATATCATCACAATGAGGCATACCACATATAGAACCATTATAACCAGTCGCTAAAATAGAATTATTTTTAACAATAACAGCTCCTACATGTTTTCGATCACAAGTTGAACGTGTTGCTACAATTATTGCAATATTAATAAAATATTGATCCCAAGAATCTCTAATCATAAATTACCTAAATTTTCTCTAACTTCAGTTAATATAAATTCTAAAAGATTTTCACCATTCCATTTTTTCGGTTCATGAATTTCTGTATTAGATGATGATAAACCAATTCCCCATATTTTATCAAATGGATTTACTTCTACAAGAATTTTATAATCAGTAGATAATAATTTATCTAATAATAAATTATTTTGAGAAAAATTTATCCAAATTTCCTTGATATATAATATTATATTTATTAATATCCCAAACACGTTGATTAAGGAAATAATTATATAGCCAATTAAGTTTATTAGCATGAAGCCAAAATTTAGCTTGTTGTTCCTTGGAAGGATATAATTTATATTAAAAAGTTAACATAATTATTCTTGTAATATTCTTTGATTTTATAAAATAATAAAATTCCATGGCAATTCATCCTTCCCCTAAAGGAAAGGGACTTCTTGCACGTTAGGTTAAAAAAACACTAACATAGAAAAATTTTATTGTAAAGATTTTTCTTGTTCTATAAAA
>Ga0172381_10004313_pt1 | contig 14763 bp, 13 predicted proteins | sample Leawel6488metaG_FD_119754 | JGI IMG/M metagenome (GOLD analysis project Ga0172381, IMG submission 119754) | Leachate microbial communities from a municipal landfill in Southern Ontario, Canada - Leachate well 64-88 metaG | ecosystem: Engineered > Solid waste > Landfill > Unclassified | place...
CTGGCTCGCCCTTCTGGATTCGAACCAAAAACCTTTCCGTTAACAGCGGATTGCTCTACCGTTGAGCTAAGGGCGAATATACAATTAATTTCTAATTTCCAATGACAAATGTCAAATAAAAACTAAAAATTAATCAATGTACTAGGCATTATAACATTTGAGATTGATTTAGAAAATAAAGAAAATCATATAGTATGATGTTTGACATGAAATTAATTTTAATTAGACATGGTGAGTCTGAAGCAAATCGTGATCGTAAATTGGCAATTGAAGAAACTAAGTTAACCCAGGAAGGGATTAAACAAGCAAAAGAAGCTGGAAAAAAGTTGAAAGAAAAATATAAAATCGATATGATTTTTTGCTCACCTTTAAAAAGATGTGTGGAGACCCTAGAATCTATTTTGGTTGAATATCCGATTGAAGGACCTGTATTTATGTGTAAATTATTAGAAGAAAGAGATTTAGGAGAATATAAGGGAATGGAAATGCAATTAATTGATCTTGAGGAATTGGATCAAGATAATAAAATAAATGACGAAATGGGAGTTGAAAGTTGGGTTGAACTAAAAAAAAGAACTGATTTGTTTTTGGAGGATTTGAAATTGGAAAACGAAAATTCAACAATATTAGTGATAGCTCATGATGGATCAATAAGAATGATGATAAATAAATTAACCGGAAAAAGTATTGATGAAATTGAAGTAAATAATGCCGAAATAATGGAATTTGAAATAGAAACAGAAAAAGTCTGATTTTTTATTCTAAATAATCTTGGAGTTTCTTGCGACGACTTGGATGTCTTAATTTTCTTAATGCTTTGGCTTCGATTTGGCGAATACGCTCACGAGTGACATTAAAAATTTTGCCGACTTCTTCAAGAGTTTTTGGAGTCTCCCCCATTAGACCAAAACGAAGAGACAGAACTTTGGTTTCTCTTTCATCTAAGGATCCTAAAACTTCTTCGATTGATTCTCTTAATAAATCTTTACTAGTTTCTTCATAAGGAGACATTTGAGTGGTGTCTTCTATAAAATCGCCTAAAAACGAATCTTCATCATCACCAACTGGAGTGGAAAGAGAGGTGGTATCTTGAGAAATACGATAAATTTCTTCAACTTTTTCAATAGTTATACCAACTTCTTCGGCAATTTGTTCAATTTCTGGTTCATGGCCTAATCTTTGGGTTAAGGCGCGAGTGGCTTTATAAACTTTATTGATAGTTTCAACCATATGAACTGGAATACGAATGGTTTTGGCTTGATCGGCAATAGCACGAGTGATGGCTTGGCGAATCCACCAAGTGGCATAAGTAGAAAATTTAAAACCGCGGTGCCAATCGAATTTTTCGACAGCGCGCATAAGACCTTGATTTCCTTCTTGAACTAAATCTAAAAAAGTTAGACCACGACCAATATATTTTTTGGCGATAGAAACAACTAATCTTAAATTAGCATTAATTAATTTTTCACGAGCAGAAGCAGAACCTTTTTCAATTTGTTGAGCTAAGTCGACTTCTTCTGGAAAAGTTAAAAGGTTAATTTTACCAATCTCTTTTAGATACATTCTGACCGAATCCATGTTTACTTTTTGAGACAAAAGACTTAAAAGATCGGCAGAATTATTTTTTTCTTTTTCAATTTCTAGGACTTCTTTAGATTCAACTCGATCAAAAACATCAATACCATGTTCAAAAAGATAATCAAAAACATCGTCTACTTCTTGAAGATATTTTTCTGGTTCGGGAATTTGACTTAAAATTTCATCATTGGTAAGATAATGAAGCTTCTTTGCTTGAGCAAGTAACGTTTGTTTGACTTTGGATATGTTTAACGTGGCTGCCATGCGGTATATTGTATAGGAAAATTCTTTTAAAATCTACCCCTAACCCCTCCTTTGACAAAAGGATGGGAATTATTTATTAATTTGGAGTTGATGGAGTTTTTCTAGGACTTGTTTGTATTCCACTTCGACTTGTTTTAGAAGCTCTTCATCTTCTTCTGATTCTAATTTACTTATTTGATTACTAAGCTGATTTAACCTCTTTTTCAATAAAATTGAAGATATTTTGGAAGTAGCTTTTTTGATTTCTGATAGACGATCTTTGGAATCGATCTGGTTTTTTTCTGATTCAAAATAAATTTCTTGGAAAAGAGGTTGGATTTCAGCGGGAAGAGAATCCATTATTTCTTTTAAAGAAAAATTTTCTTTTTCCAGAAGATAATTAGCGATAGTTTTAAAACGAGGAACAGTAAGCTGGTCGAGATATTTTTTTAGTTTTAGGGCCAATTTGGAAGGATTTTTGGCACCAATAATTAAAGATAATAAAAGTTCTTCTAATTTTTCGGTTTTGCTTTCAGATTCTTCGACTGGCTCAACTGGTTTTGGCCCTCCTACGTTAAAGCTTCGGACGGGTGAAAGTAAAAATTTTTGGGATTCTTCATAGACAGATTCAATGTTGGAATTAATTTCATTGGCCAATTTTTTGAAATAATCTGATTTAGTGACAGGACTTTTTATTTTAACTAAAAAAGGAAGAGTCACATTCAAAATTTCTCTTTTGCCTTTGACAGTATTAATATCATTACTTTTTAATTGAGACTGAATAATGAAATCCCAAACATCAGTGGTTTTGAGGAGTTGTGATTTAAAAAATTCTGGATCGTCTTTGATGGCTTCGTCTGGATCTTTATATTTATCGCCTAAATTTAAAACTTTAATATCAAATTCCATAGAATCGGCAAGTTCGATACTTTTTCTGGCGGCATTATTGCCAGCAAAATCGGAATCGAGAGCAAGAATAATAGTGTCGGTGTAGCGACGGAGAAGTTGAAGTTGATCTTGGGTAAAAGCAGTGCCTTTCAGAGCAACTATATTTTTGAAACCAGATTGATAAGGAGAAATCATATCGAATTCACCTTCAACCACAATAACTGAATTTTCAGCTCTAATGGCTTCTTTGGCCAAATTTAAACCGAAAAGCATACTGCTTTTGTGATAGATTTCAGTTTCTGGAGAGTTAATGTATTTAGCCATGTTGGGATTTTTGGTTGATGGCAAAATACGACCAGCAAAAGCAACAATATGACCACGATAATCTGGAAGAGGAAAAACTAGACGACCTTGAAAACGATCATAAAGACCAGGTCCATAATTACTTTTACCAAAAGTACCTGTAGAAATTAAATCATCAATTTTGTAGCCTTTTTTTAAAATGAAATTGCTTAAATATTTTGAATCGTCGGGAGAAAAACCGATGTTAAAAGTTTTAATGGTTTCTAGGGTTATTCCCCTTTTGGTGGTATATTCTAATGCTTCTTTGCCCATGGGATGGGACAAAAGAATGTAGTTGTAAAATTTGGCAACTTGAGTATTAATTTCGATTAATAATTTCTTCTTGGATTCTTGGTGATCAATAAAACTACTTTTAACTAAAGTAACCCCGGCTAATTTGGCTAATTCTTCCAACGCTTCTCTAAAATCAATTTTTTCATATTCTTCTAAAAAAGTAAAAATATCACCAGCTTTACCACAACCAAAACATTTAAAAATCTGCATTTCTTCTGAGACTGTAAATGAGGGAGTTTTTTCGCCATGAAAAGGGCAACAAGCCACATGATGACGACCTCGCTTTTTTAGAGGAACATAGCGATTAATTACATCGACAATGTTGAGTTTTTGTTTAATTTCGTCTACTTGATTGTCCACTGGCTTATTATACCTTAAACCCACCCACTCTGCGGGCACCCTCCCTTGACAAAGAGGGCTAATTTAGTGATCTCTGGTTATTATAAAATCAAAAATTAGTTTTAATTCAGAATTGAATGGTTCTTTGTTGAAAAAAGTTAATTCTTGGTCGAAAATAATATTGGCTTCGGTGGCAAACTGTTTGACTAATTCCCGACCATGATCGAGACTTTTATATTCTTCCATTTTTCGAATTACCCAAGCGACTTCTTCTGGAGATTTTTTTGTCCCGGCTTTATTTAAAATTTCTTTTAATTTTGATAAATCTTCTGGTGAGGCATTATTTAATAGATGAATTAGCATAATTGTTCGTTTGCCTTCGTAGATATCATTGCCTTTTTGCTTTTTTTGACCAGCAAAATTGGAAGTTAAATCTAAAAGATCGTCGACTATTTGAAAGGAACGACCAAGCAGAACTCCAAAACGATAAATTGATTCTAATTGAAATTCGTTGGCACTGGCTAAAATTGCACCTAATCTCATTGGACCGGCAATGGTGTAATAACCAGTCTTACTTTCTAAAATTAACAAAATATCTTCTTCTGTTAGATCGAAACGATTTTCTTGAGTCCATTTGATTTCAATGGTTTGACCAAGAATAGTGCGGTTGATCATGGTAAAAAATTCGTCTTCGATTTTTTGAGCTATATTTTTATCCAAAATCAAATAATTTTTTGCCAAAACCTGCCACATTAAAAGATGAAGAGCATCACCGGCATTGAGAGCCAATTCATTGCCATAAATTTTTTGAAGAGCCGGCTGGCCACGACGCTGTTCTGATTGATCTTCAATGTCATCATGATTAAGAATCCAGTCTTCGGAAATTTGCATAGACTCGGCAGTAAGGAGAGTATTTTTTAGATCAACACCAAGAGATTGGGCGGTTAACATCAAAAGAGTAGGACGAAGATATTTTCCCTTTCTTTTGGGATAATCGGAAACCATTTTGAAATGAAAATCTAAAAGTGGTTGATATCCCGGCTTTATTTGACAAAAAGTAGGATAATTTTTAATAAGATCTAGGTGCTTTTCAATTTCTGGCCATAAAATATTTTTATATCTATCTAAAACCTCAACTGCATCAATTTTTATCATGATATTTTTTCGGCAATGATTAACTCATTTTGAGGTGGAGAAGGGTGAATATCTTCAGTAGATTTGGGTGGAGTTAATTGACCACTTTTTTTAATAATTAGACCGAAAGTGTAGGGATAAATAAGATACATCACTTCAAAAGTGGTAACTGACAATTCAAAAGCAGAAGGAATTTGATTGGTAATAAAGAAGGCTCCAAGACCAAGCACAGTGGCATTTTTAAGGCTCTGTTTCATTTTATTTTTGAAAACTTTTTTAATAATTTCGGGTGGAATATTGGAAAGTTCGGCTTTTTTAGATGCTTCTATGTTGTTTTTATAACCAGCATGCATGGTTACTATAAAAGTGCCAACAGCGGTAACAAAATTCATAGGAGTGTTTTGACGACTTAGATTCGCAATGAAAACAAACGATTGGAATGCTGTTGGGATGTGACGCAAAAAGATAACCATTAAAATTAAAGCAACACCACCAAAACCACTAATAGTAAAAAGTAAACGATTATATTTGATGCGGGCAAAAAGAACTTTTTTATTTCGACCAAGAAAAATACGAAGGATTCTCCATAAAAGACGGAGAACAACAAAAAATAAAACAGTGATACCCACAAAAGTAAAAATTCTAGACCAATCCAGAGCCATAGTTTCAGTGACTCTTAAAAGCGGAACATGGAAATTTATGCCATTTAGTGGATATTTTGGATAAGGAACCCAATCGTAAAGGAGTTTCATCTTTTGTAACTTGAGAGGATCTGAATAAAAATCGATTAAAAATATACGTCCAGCAGAAAAGAAAGCAATTGCATTAACAAAGAAATTGAAAATATAAAAAACAAGAGAAAGACTTCCCTCTTTAATTTTTTTACTAAAAACTAAAGACTGATTGTCTTGTCTGTCTATTTTATCCAACTCATCTTCAAACTCTTTTAGAGATTTATCAAAAGAATTACCAATAAGACGCAAAGGCATAAAAAAAACATTTTGAAGAACACCCATTAAAATAACAGAAATCCAGATCTTGTTTGTTAAAGAGTAAATAAAGAAAAAGACACTGGCATATAATTTAAAGCTGCCTCCTTTAAAAAACCAAACAACAAGCACAATCAAAAAAACGAGCAAAAGAGTAGTCCAAAAAGGCAACCATTGACGACTGTTATCTATTTTTCGGATTTTAGAAAAGCTGGATTCATTTTCAACCATTGTGTTAATTATACCTTCTAACTTATACTGTATACATGGCTGAAATTAAAGAAAGATTAGTAGACGATCAAAATGAACAAAATAGTGAACAACTTGGAAGACAAAATGAAAAACCAACAGAGGTTTTAATTGATTTAAAAAAAGATGTAATTATTCCTAGAGAGGTGCAAAGTTGGATGGAAAAAGTGGAACAAGATCCAGCCATAAGTGGCCAAAACCAAATTAAAGGAGATGATGATTCGGTTTTACAAACAATTGCCCCAGCAGTTGTTAAAGTATCTCTTCCAACAAATAAGAAAGTTTTTTCGGAAGGTTTCAATAAAACTGTTGGCGATGCAGGAAGATGGTTATCTGAGTTTGTGTTTAGATTAATTAAAAAGAACAAAGGTAATGTAAAATTTAATGAGGAATGAATCAAAGTTTGATAGTTGAACAAATAACTGCGTTTTTGATGTCACTACTAATAATAGTATTAATTGTCTTGCTTTTAGGATTTTTAAGTTTGGCAGTTTTAATGTGGTGGAAGTGGAGAGATAGAGAAGAAAAGTCTTTAAAGTTGATAACTTTATTGATAGCAGTGCCACAAGATAATGAGATAAAAATTGATGCTAGTGAACAAATAATTAATTCAATTTCCAGCCTACATAAATCGGCAAAATTAAAATTTTTGCAACCATTAATTTCTCAACCAAGTGTATCTTTGGAAATTATTGGAACTCATGATGATATTAAATTTTATATTTCAATTCCAGAAAAATATCAAGATTTAATCGAAAAACAAATTTACAGTGTTTATGCTGGAGCTGATGTTAAGGTGGTTGAAGAACCAAATATCTATACTAACGATGGTAAAGTAGAATACTTATGGTTGGCTTTAAAAAAAATCCCCTATTATCCTTTAAAAAACTACAAAGAAATTTCGGTTGATCCTTTAGCTGCAGTAACTTCAACTTTGTCTAAATTAAACGAAAATGAAACAATTTCAATCCAACTAGTTTTATCACCGACTGAAGGTAAGTGGGCAAAAATGGGTCGAGGTTTTATTAGTAGTACTAAAAAATCAGAATCTAATTCCGAAAAGGCTTCTTACAAAATCGATGCTAAACAATTGGAAGCAATTGAACAAAAAAGTAGTAAACCTAGTTTTGAAGTGGTGATAAGAATTCTAGCAGTGGCACCAAGCAAAGAAATAGCTAAGATGAATATTTCCAATATTAAGGCATGTTTTGGCCAATTTGAATCGCCCTGGAATAAGCTTACTAGCAAAAAAATAATGGTCAAATCGATGTTTATGGCTGATTTCATCTATAAATATCCTGTGTTAATGTGGATTAAAAATAAGACTGTTTTATCTTCTGATGAAATTGCTGGCATCTTCCATTTTCCAAATAAATCGATTGAAACTCCAAATATTTATTGGTTAAAGGCCAAAAAAGCACCGGCTCCAACTGATTCCCCTCAAGAGGGACTTTATGTTGGTGACAATCTGTATCGCGGAGTTAATAAAAAATTTTGTATGACAACAAATGATAGGCAACGACATTTTTATATTGTGGGACAAACTGGTGTGGGTAAATCTTGGCTTTTAGCAGACATGGCACTTCAAGATATTAAGGCTGGTCATGGAGTTTGTTTTATTGATCCACACGATACTTATGAAAGTATTTTGGAAAGAATTCCTCCAGAGAGAATTGATGATGTTATCTATTTTGATCCATCTCAAACAGAAAGACCAATGGGTTTTAATGTGATGGAATGTGACCGAGAAGATCAAAAAGATTTTGTAACAAGTTCTATTATCAATTTGATGTATAAACTTTATGATCCATATAAAACTGGTATTGTGGGACCTCGATTTGAACACGCAATTAGAAATATAATGTTAACAGTTATGATTGAGCCTGGGGCAACTTTTATTGAAATAGTCCGTTGTTTAACTGATCAAAATTATGTTCAAGAATTATTACCAAAATTAACTGATCCAATGGTGAGACGTTATTGGACTGATCAAATTGCCCAAACTAGTGATTTCCACAAATCAGAAGTTTTGGATTATATAGTGTCTAAATTTGGACGCTTTATTACCAACACTATGATGAGAAATATTATTGGCCAAAGCACTTCTTCTTTTAATTTTAGACAAGCGATGGATGATGGAAAAATTTTGATAATTAATTTAGCTAAAGGAACAATTGGAGAAGAAAATTCAGCATTTTTAGGATTAGTGTTGATTCCTAAGATTTTAATTGCCGCTATGAGCCGACAAGATACTCCAGAGGCATTGAGAAAAGATTTTTATCTATACGTGGATGAGTTTCAAAATTTTGCTACTCAAGACTTTGCTGTTATTTTATCTGAAGCCAGAAAATATCACTTAAATTTAACAGTTGCTAATCAATTTATTTCTCAGATGGACGATGAAGTTAAAAACGCTGTGTTTGGAAACGTTGGTACTATAAGTAGTTTTAGACTTGGTATTTCCGATGCTGGATTTTTGGCTAAACAATTTCAACCAGAATTTGGAGAACATGATCTATTGAATTTAGGAACGGGAGAAATATATATGAAAACTATGATTAATGGAGTTCCTAAACAGCCATTTTCATTAAAAGTGGCAGCAGCAGAAAGACTTAAAGCAGGCGATCCTAAAAAAGCCGAGATGATTAAGAAATTATCATCATTGAAATATGGCCGACCAAGAGAATTGGTGGAAGCGGAAATAGGAAAAAGGGCGAGATTGTAAAACCCACCCGCCCTGCGGGCACCCTCCCTTGAAAAGGGACGGCTTATTTAGAGTTCTTTTAATTTGATGCCTTTGGATTCTTCTTTAGAATCGATTAATTCCAAATATTTTTCAGTAGTAGAAATGCGTTTATGGCCAACGACTTGAGAGACAATATCAATTGGAACACCTGACTTAAGCTGAAAAACGATGAAAGTGTTACGAAGATCATTAACTTTAATATCTTTAATGTCAGCCTTGATAAAGTAACGATTTAAAAGACTTCTAATGTTTCTGGCTAATAAACTACGACCAGTTTTGGTAACAAAAACATTTTTAGCTTTTCCTGGATAGCGACCATCATCTAAATATTTTTTAAGAGCAGTTTTGGCTGAGTTATTTAAAGGAACAACTCGAGAAGAATGAGACTCATAACTTTCGATTAAAAGCTCATTGTCTTTTACATCGTCAAGTTTTAAACTTTCGATTTCTTTAATTCTTAAACCCGATTGAAGCATTAATTCAACAATGGCAGTGGCACGGCTATCATTTCGACAGGCGTCACGAAGGGATCTGTATTCAATTGGCTTTAAAATTTTTGGTAAATCGTTTTCGTATTTTGGATGTTTAATTTCAAGAGAAGGATCAATAGTAATAATAGATTCATTTTTTAAGAAAGAAAAAAAGTTTTTAACCGAATTAAGTTTACGAGAAATAGATTTAGCAGTATATTCGTTTTGAGTTAAATTTTTTTTAAAAGCTTCAATAGAATCTTCATTAACTAAGTCAACGGTAGAAATTTGAAATTGTTTTTGTAAAAAAACAATTAATTGGTTCAAATCACCTTTGTAAGCTACAATAGTATTAATTGACTTACCATTTTTGGTAAGCGCGCTAGTGAAAAGACTTAAAGCGTTTTCAATTGATAAGTCGGCCATAAAGAGAACTTTTTATAATAATTATGGCTTATAATAACATTAATTAGGATTAAATACAAGCTATGAAGAAATTTTTTTTAATTTTACTGGGGTTGGTAATAACTGGCTCAATAATTAGTAATATCACGACCCAGTTTGGAACCCTAAAAGAAGCTAAAAAACAAAATATAAAGATAGAGAAAGAAATTAATAATTTGAGCCAAAAAAACCAAATTTTGAAACAAAAAATAGAATACGCTACCAGTAGTGCTTTTATTGATCAACAAGCTCATGAAAAATTTGGGATGGGAAGAGAAAACGATGTTTGGTTGAAGCTAAACAAAGAAGAAAATCTGGATTTATTTCCTAAAACAAATGAAAATAAAGAAATACCTAAAATTAGACAATGGATTAAGCTGTTTACTCAGTAAAATGACTGTGCTAGAATAGCGAACAAAGTCTTCTATGCGTAAAGCTTTGTAGAGACTATACATGCGGGGTAGTGTACGGCTGCACGTGAGGCTCATAATCTCACAGGCTAGGTTCAACTCCTAGCCCCGCAACAAACAAAGGGGCTGTCTTTAATTAGGCGGCTTTTTTGTTTTTTGTCTTAAATCCCTCTCCCCGCTGTTGCGGGGCATCTCTCTTTGATGAAAGGGAGAAATCTTTATAAATTTTGGTATAATTCATATACTTTGGCAGGGTAGCTCAGCCGGTTAGAGCACAGCATTCATAACGCTGAGGTCGTGGGTTCGAGTCCCACTCCTGCTACTTAGGGTATGTAGCTCAGTTGGTTAGAGCACCGATCTTATAAGTCGGGGGTCCATGGTTCGAGTCCATGCATACCCACCTAAAATTATCTAATTCCCATGGCTGACAACACTTCGTCTAGAGTTTTTTGAGATTCGAGACTAGCTTTTTTAGAACCAGAGTCAATAATTTGGTCAATTAAATCTAATTTACCCTCAAATTCGGCTCTTTTGGCACGAATTGGGTCTAAAAATTTATTGATAGCCAAACTTAATTTTTCTTTGACCTCGACATCCCCCACTTGTCCTTTTATGTAACGAGCTTTTAAATCATCAACTTCAGCTTTATTGTCATTAAAAGCATCATGATAGATAAAAACTGGGTTACCTTCGATATGGCCTGGATCGGTTGGTTTAAGACGAGTAGGATCAGTGTACATACCCTTTACTTTTTTATTAACAGTTTCAGTATCATCAGAAAGATAAATACAATTACCAATAGATTTACTCATTTTGGCTTGACCATCAGTGCCAATTAATGTTCCACCATCACCAATTAAGGCTTTTGGGATTGGGAAAACTTCACCATAAGTTTTATTGAAAGTAGAAGCAATTTCACGAGTAACTTCAACATGACTTTCCTGATCTTTACCAACTGGAACTAAATTGGCCTTGACCATAAGAATATCGGCAGCCATAAGAGCTGGATAATTGAGAAGACCAAGGGAAGGCTGTTTAATATTTAAATCGCGAATGACTTCTTTTAAGGTAGGAACTCTTTGAGCTCTAGGAACAGTAATTAAATTGGTAAAAATGCTCTCTAAGTAAGTAACTTGGGGGACTTTACTTTGTTGGTAAATAACAGCTTTGGCTGGATCAATACCGACAGAAAGATAATCAAGAACTAATCCCCTAACTCGATCTTTTAGAGTAGAAGTTTTATCTTTTGAAAAATCAGTCGTTAAAGTATGGAGGTCAGCCATAATAAAAAAACAATCAAATTCATCTTGAAGTTTGACCCTATTTTTAAGAGTGCCAATGTAATGACCTAGGTGGAGAGGGCCAGTAGGTCGATCTCCAGTAAGAATTCGTGGTTTATTAGACATATGAAATTTTACCATGTGTTAGAATATTTAAATTAATATTTTTTGCCCGGAAATATATGACAAAAGTAGAAAATAATGGTGTTGGTTTTCATCTGTTATTAACAATAGAAAAACCATCTCAGCAATTAATAAGAGAAATGCTGGATGTTCCGGTTCCAAGGCATATTAATTTAAGAAGGATGAGCGTTGATTTTGTTGACAATGGTAAAAATATTGAAGTTTGTAATTACTCAAACACTAAGGATAAATTTAGTAAAATTAGAGATGAAATTTGGCCAAAATTGATTGGAGAAAATTATAAAGTTAAAAGATTTAACCTTGATATTTCTGAACATAGAGAAACAAAAATAACTATGGATGATAATGCACTAGAGTTATTCATCAATAATTCGGATAAATCTTTGAATGAAGATGCCAGAGCAGTATTGAGGTATTGGTTTGAAAACTTAAGAGAATTTAAAACATCTGGTAAAACAGAACCACTTTATTATTATACTGTTAGGATTCCTCGACAAAAAAGCAAATAAAAATTGATTTAATTTATTTGATTTGGAAAAAATAATTTTACTGGTATAATAGACGAAGTTTATTAAAGCCGAAGTTAGGTAAGCATTAAGCTGAAGGAACATTAGGCAAAAGAAAAAAATGACAAAAGAAAAACATCAGATGATAGCCGATATTAGAACTGTAGTCGGTAGAAAAGTTAGACAATTAAGAAAAGAAGGTTTGATACCAGCAACTGTTTATGGACATAAATTCGAATCTCTTTCAATCCAATTTAAAACTTTAGAATTGGAAAAACTTTTTAATGAAGTTGGAGAATCCGGTTTGGTTGAACTTTTGATTGGTGAAGAAAAATTACCAATATTATTTAGAAATCCTCAATATAGTGCAATTTTAGGTGATCTTATTCATATTGATTGTTATAAAGTTAATTTAAAAGAAAAGATTACTGCTTCAGTGCCAATTGAATTTATTGGTGAATCTGTGGCTGTTAAAGAAGGAAATACTTTAATTGAAGTTACTACTGAAGTTGAAGTTGAGGCTTTGCCAACTGATTTACCGAAAAGCATTGAAGTCGATATTTCAGTTTTGAATGCAGTTGATGACGCTATCACTGTGGCTGATATTAAACTTGATGAAAAAGTAGAAATGGTAACTAGCTTAGAACAAGTTATTGTTAAAATTGAAGCCCCAAGAGCTGAAGAAGTGATTGAAACTCCAGAGACAGAAGTTGTTCCAGAAGATGTCCCAGCAACTGAACAAAAAAGTGAATCCGATTCTGACGAATCTTCAACCGACAAGGAAGAAAAAGCCGAATAACGGGTTATTTAGACAGAGAGTAATAAAGCCTGTCAACATCATCCCTAACAGGATCGAGTTGACGGGCTTTTTTGATGGATTGTAGACTTTCTTGTTTTTGACCTAAAAGGAGTTGTATTCTTGATAATTCGATATAATCTTCAACTGATTTATCTGTTTTATTATTTAAATAATCAACTTTTTTTTGAAGTTCTGAAGGTTGATAATTAAATTTATAGTCGCTAATTTCGGTTTGATTTAATTTTGGCTCAAGCTTGACAGCATTTATCCAGTCGTTGTTTTGAACTAAAAGACGCCACAAATTGAGACGACCAGAATAACTATCCCCTAAATTTTGGCTAAATAAATCTTTTTTATGTTTAGTAAAAATATCGGAACGAGTAGATAAAACAAAAAAATTGACAGAAATAATAAAAATTAAAAAAAGACAAATAAAAAGCTTTGATAATATCTTTTTAATATTTGATTTCATTTGGCCAGGAAGAAGAAATTAACAATTCTTTTTTAAAATTGAATTTTCCCTGCAAATTTTGGTAGACGGTTTCAGTTATAAAAGGAATAAAAGGATGAAGAAGTTTTAAACTAGTTTCTAAAACGGTCAATAAAATAGGAATAGTTTCTTCTCCCCTATCTTTGGCATTTTCAATATAAACATCACAAAAATCTTTCCAAAAAAATTGATATAAATCTTCAGAGGCTTGGCCAAAATGATAAGTTTCTAAATTTTTAGTAGTAGAAATGATAATTTGATTTAATTTATCTAAAATATTTTTATCTGCATCGGTTAATTTGGATTTATCTATATCAAGAGAAATTTTTGAAGGATTAAGGCGATCGATGAGCATTTCAACAAAACGGGAAGCATTCCAAATTTTATTGACAAAATTTCTTTGGGCCCTAATTTTATCTTCAGAAACGACAAAATCAGAAGCTGGGGCAATGCCATAGACAAGTGACATACGAAGAGCATCTGTCCCGTATTTTTCGGTTACATCCAAAGGATTAACTACATTACCTTTACTTTTACTCATTTTTTGACCTTTAGCATCGGTAACTTTAGAATGAAGATGAACAGTCTTGAAAGGAACATTGCCAGTTAGATAGAGGCCAAACATGGTCATTCTGGCCACCCAAAAAAATAAAATATCCCAAAGAGTGTCCATGACGGTGGTGGGATAAAAATAATCGAAATCTGGAGACGATTTGGAGGGGTCTTCGGTGTTAAAACCAAGAGTACTTAATGGCCATTGACCACTTAAAAACCAAGTATCAAAAGTATCAGTTTCTTGGATAAGAGAGGTAGATTTACATTTTGGACAGTGATCGAGATGATCGACAGTAAAATCGGCATCGACTGGAGCCACTAATGATTGCAAACCATTTTTAATTTCTTCGACTGAATATTTACCTTTTAAATCTTTGTAAAAACCAGAAACAACTTCTTTGTTTTTATCTAAAAAATTTAATTTAATGTCGGGATTGCAATCGAGACAATACCAAGCCGGAATACGTGGACCCCAGACAATTTGACGGGAAATGTTCCAATCTCGGATATTTTCCATCCAAGTGGTATAGGTTTTTTTGAAACGAGTGGGGAAAAATTTGATTTGACTAGTTTTAGCAGCTTCGATTGCAGGTTTGGCTAATTTATCTATTTTGACATACCATTGAGGAGCAGTAATTGGCTCGATAGGGCGACCACAACGATAACAATGACCAACTTCATGCGAATAATCTTCAATTTTTTCCATGAGACCAAGAGCAGTTAAATCGTCGATGACCATTTGACGGACTTGATTTGGAAATAGGCCACGATATTTTTCGGGAACATTATTATTTGATTTACCATCGTAATCGAAAATACGGACAAATTCTAGATTGTGTTTTTTGGCCATGTCATAATCTTCA
>Ga0172381_10004315_pt1 | contig 14760 bp, 18 predicted proteins | sample Leawel6488metaG_FD_119754 | JGI IMG/M metagenome (GOLD analysis project Ga0172381, IMG submission 119754) | Leachate microbial communities from a municipal landfill in Southern Ontario, Canada - Leachate well 64-88 metaG | ecosystem: Engineered > Solid waste > Landfill > Unclassified | place...
CCCATCTATTATGCTCTAATTTACTTAAAATATCACTTATTGAATGATCACCGTACCTTTTCCACTTATTATAATATTCACTTTTTTCTTCTTCAGAATCAACCTCTACACTACTAGAAATAAATCCTCTAATGTATTTATGTTCTGTTTCAATGTATTCTGTGTATATATTTCCTTTGAATATTCCTTTTTTTATCTTCTTTATCCTAAAAAGTTCAGGATCTCTTTCTACATCTAAAAATAAATCTCCTACTTTTATATCATAATCTTCTTTAAGAACTACAGAAATCTCTCGGTTATCAATTTTTTCCTTCAGTGGAGGGTTGATAGGTGTTTTGTCTTTACGTGTATTTACAAGATTTATAATTTTGTTTTCCAATTTACTCTCTTAAAATAATTTTATTAATTATATTTTTATGCATGAGAACCTATTCTCACTACTCCTCCATTTATAGTATATTCTTTTACAGTACAACATCCAAAACCTGTACCTTCATCCATCCAACTATAATATTCCTCTTTTATCTTGTTCGGTATAAAAGCAACCCAATCTTCGTCTCCTCCATTTTCAGATAATATTTTATAACTTTTCGGTGCGTTTTCCCATCTCCAAACTTTAATAAGCGTAGATTGATCATTTGACATATCTAAACTTGTATAATTTTCTAATTTAAGTCTATTTGTTTCTACCCATTTTTCTGTATCATTAAAGTATTGATTAATAAATTCTTTACGTTTTGCTTTTGTCTTTCGTAAATCTTCATTTAATAATAATCTGTATCTTGCATGATCAAACTTTAGTAAACCTATACATAAATCACTATAAATTTTAATTCTCTTTTGTAATGTTTCCGGAATTGGTTCATGTTTCAATTCTGTTTTATACATACCATACCTTGTTTAATTTTTTGAAAACTGCAAAACAATTTAAATCTAATTATAATATACATTAATTTATTAAAAAATTTAATTTTTCAAACAGCACAAATAATAGCTAAATCTTCGCTCACGGTTTAGGTAATGGCATATATTTAATAATGTCTGTAGGAAAAATAGTTTCATCTTTCGTATAATCGACCCACCTTCCCTTCTCAAAAGTTATTTCAGAAACAAAATCACTGCCATCACAAGTGATATACTGCCCGTCTTTTTTCGGCAAATCGTGAATCCATTGTCTGAACAAAGATTCGCTCGGCTGATTAACAAGTTTTTCAGCCCGATTTGCTTTTATTTTCTCGATATAACCAAGTATATCTTTGTCAATTCCTAATGTTGAACAAACTCTTTCATAGGCATCTGCTTTCGGTCTAATTTCTTCAATATATTCTTGTAATTGTTTCTTTGTCATAATACTTCTCCTTTTATTTACGCAAACCGGTTAAAACCAACTACGTTAGCTAACATTCCCTAACTCTTTGATTTTATCTTTCACATTATTAACCATATAGCCCAAACTGTCTATCGTGTTACCCACTGTACGCTTAAGGTCTTCAAATTCTTCTACCATATTTTTAACTACACTTTTAACAGTTTCAGTTGATTCCTTTAGGTCTAACGCTTCTACCATCAACTTATCATTAACTATTATTGCTTCTGTTGTGTGTCCGGCTTCATTGTATTCTTTGACTTTCGCCTTCAATGTCTCAAGTTCATTATCATATATTTTATAACTCGCAAGATTCCCGTTATCTTTGTTTTTCATTAATACGGCTAATTTCATTTCCATTCTCCTTTGTTTACGTCCGTCCGCTTGCGGTTTAACAAACCAATCAATTTGACCTCAAACTTGAGGATGATTGTTGTTAAGTTTTTTCGGCTATGTTTTATTATTTAATATTCCATTTATTATTTCGGCAAATTATCGGCAAAGTCGTTATACAACTTTTTTAACAAGTGTTGTATTGTAAAAAGCATACATCTTTTTATTGTTCACCGCTATGATATATCTGTGCACCAGCTCTGATGTGTCATTAGTTCTCTCAGAGGTTGACTATTTTCTATACTCATCTCTTCTCCAATAAAATTTAATCTCTATTTACTACGTGTGGGTAATCGCTAGCTTTGTTAGTTTGATTTTTGGGCTTGCATCTTCCGGTACTAAAATAATCGTGCCTTCGTCCAAACCTGTTGATGCTGCGATTCTGTACCCTCTGCTTGCATCGTCTTTAGATAATTCGCCATCTACAATATCACCAAAGTGCGCTGCTATATTCCAAATTTTATACGATGGAAATAAAAATTCTCTTATCAATTCTCCATTATATCTTACTTCAATCAGCGCATCGCCTTTTGATTCTTCTATGTCCTCCAGATACCACGCTTTAACGTTATACCCTCTATCATCAATGTTAAATTGTGACTCTTCTTTTTCTTTTTTTCTGCCAATCACTGTATACTCCGTTCGCCCAAAACAAACTAACTCGCTAATCAAAGCGAATTACTTTTATCTTTGGCTTATTTTGGTTTCTAAATAATTATTTAGTTTACTTTTTAATTTCACTCCCTGTTACTTCCGTAATCGCTTTATCAGCAAATCTGTTATAAAGCCAGATGGCTATCATTCAACGTCAATAACCCTTACTTTGTCAATGCAACTCCGAAAATTAATTTGTAAAATCTATTTTGGTTTTTCACGTTACTTTCTCCTCTATTTTATTTAATTTCTTTAAAAAGATTACAATCAAAACAATTTAAACAAATTTTATGATTATGTTTACTTTTAGGTTTTAATATATACATTTCTGACATTTTTCTGCATTTACAAAATTCTCGTTATACCATCTATTAAAACACATAAAAAAGGTGGGTCTATAATCGTAACTCATACCTCTATTAAATGCTTCTTTTAGATGTTCTTTAGTGAATATCATAATACTATCCTATATAAATTACAATCGTACTTATATTATACAATACGTTTATACATAAAAAAAAGAGCCTTTCAGCTCTTTCTTTTAAGTTTAACACACTTAAAATATTAATTATTTAACTTAACAACTTAATAATAGAATCCTTTTCTAAATCCTCTGGAGAAAGGTTAATATCACAATAATCTTTAAATTCTACTAGCTCAGCTCCTGCTTTTAATAATATATCATTCAAACTAAGGGTATTAGTATAATAATTAAATAAAAATTTTCTACTATTTTCAGTAACTGCAGATTTTTTAGATACGATAGCTCCGCCTGTGTAACTTTCAACAAAATAAAATTTACATTCTTTTGTAGTTATAACTAGCATACCTAACATTTTTTGTTTTTCATCTACTGTAGATTTAACTGTAAGCACTACTTCATTAGGGTCAATCATATAATTTTTAGGTATTCGTTTTAACTGAGTTTTACCCACTATTATTGTAAAAGGTGTTTAGTTTAAGTCATCATTATAGTTATCGTAAGTATAATTATTAACAAATAATAAATTAACATCCTTAACTTGTCTTTGAACATAAAATAGTTCGGTAGCACCTTTTGGAAGAGGGGCATCTGTTACATCGCCTGAAAATAAAAGTGTTCTTTCTTCATTTCTGTAATAACTATTCCATCCTATCTTTCCAGTTTCACTTAACATTGATAAATCAAGATCAACTCTTTTATTTTTAAAATTTTCCCAATGAATTCCTACAATCATATCTTTAGAAAGTTTAACATAACTACCTGTAGGTATACTTCCAGTAAATTGTTTTTCAGTTGAAGGTAAAGTATATACTACTTCTTTAGGAATATAAATCTTTTTGCCTTTTACATTCTTTTCAATATCAGTAGTAATAGATTCTAATACAATTTCTAATACCTTAATTGTTTCTTCTTTTTTATTAAAATCAAACTCAGTAGCCCACCCTTTTCCGTTTCTAATTCTATAAACAATTGAATCAACTTGATTTTTTGTTCTGAAATTTAAAGCATAAGCAAGTCTTATTTTTCTAAAAATGTTAACTTCTTCTAACCTTTTTATTAACTCTTTTTTATTTATTCTTTCTCCCTTTTTAATTTTAGCAGTAACTGTATTAAGGTAATCTTCTTCCATTGGTTTGTGATTTTTTACTGCAAGTTTTCTTATTTTATTTAGTAGAGGATGCACTTTTTTTAACGATTTAAAAGCTAAGAAAAGAGGCTTAAATCTATAAAATATAGTGGACAAACTTACATCTCCGTAATCCTTTGCACAATATTTTATAAATAACTTTTCAATTTTGTTACCTGTTTTATTTTCTACTAAATTTTTCTCAATTGCTTCAATTGTAGCTTTATTTTTGATTAAAAGAGTGTTGTTAGTTGCTTGATACACAACATATCTTAAAAATTCAACAGGGTTTTCTGGAAAAACATCTAATAGATCATATAAAGCTGTTTTTACTTACTTATTTTTAATATTAATAATATCTTTTTCAGTCAATTCTACATAATTAGCTATTTCAATAACATCTTTAATAGTTTCTTCTTTTAAAGCAACTCCTGATTTTAACAAATTTAATAATTTTTCTTTTAATTCATTTTTTGTATACCCTTTAATTAGTGTTAATCTTACATTTTCTGTTAATTCAGGAATTTCTAATTTTTCATAAGTAATATAAACAGATTTTTCATCATAAATTCCTAAATTCTCGAATCCATAAACAGTGATATAATGAAAAATTTGCTCAAGGTATAATTGTTCGATAGGAGCTTCTTTGACTTTCTTCCAAGATTTATGAAAGGTCGCATTCATTTTTTCTGGAGTTAAACCTATTTCTTTTTCAATTATTTTAATTAACTTTGTTAATTGAAATTCTGAATAAGAAAGATAAATTTAAGGAGAGAATACAAATCCTCTCTTTACAGTTTCTTTTAATATATTAGTATTTATTATTTCCTTTTTATGTATAACAATAGAAAGTGCTTTAAATAATCTTATAATAGAAGTAACGGGTATCAGAGACAAATTTGTTAAGAATTGCATTTTTATTGTTCCTTATAAAAGCAGAGGCGAGGGGTAATTTTAACCCAATGTTATTAAATAGGAACTCCTTTTGCCTCAAAATTTTAAGATAGGACGGAAAGTAATTCTTAGACTGTGGCTCACGCCTAATAGGAACTTTCTATACTCTTTAATTATAATTATTTTAATATATCATGTTCAATCCTCTATTAATTTCTTTTGTTATTATTTGTATTATACATTAATTTTCTAAATTACTTTTAATAAATTTTAACCACTCTTCGTATGATGCAGTTCCATCAGCAAAAGTATTAATATTATTATCTGCTAAATAATGAGCTAAATCTTCTGCGGTTTTCAAATGTCGGACTCAATGGGGTTCCTTCACTTGTAATTTCATACATTATTATATGGGTCAACTCTTCTTCTTTTCATTCAGGCATGTAATATTCTTTAAGAGGTCGTGAACTATCCCCTTCTTCATAACTCATATTTTTGTATTCATCTTTAATAATTATCCATCCGCCTTCCCAATCATCTCTCAACTCCTCTTTCTATTTTTGATTTCCTAATTCCCACTCACTTAATATGTCAGAAAAACTACCGCTAAATAAAAGAACATATTCTCCGTTATCATCTTTTGGATGTTGTCAATTTTTAGAAACTCTTCTTACTTCTCTACCCATTAAACTATGTCCTTAAGTAATTATTTTATAATTCTTTGTTTGTATTATACATTAACCCATTCATATTTTAGACTACCGCAACCCCAAATTCTATCATATTTGTTATTTAACATATTTTGATATTCACTAAGTGTATCATCAAAGATTTCAAGCTTTTTAATAAGCTCTGATTTTCTGTAATTATATCTATGTTCTTTTACACCTTTCATACTAACATACCAATAATTAGGAATACCTTCTGATATTTTAACAAACCCAAGCCTATCATACAAGTTTAACTTTGTTAAGGTTGTCCAGTGTCTATCAGCATAACTAATAACTCTTAAAGGTTTATAACTGTTTACAAAATAAGAAAATAATTTATAAGCTCCTCCTACTACACTATTCTTTGAACAAAATCGAAGTAATTCGTAATTGCCTACTTCAGTATCTGATCCCAAAGCTTTTCTTAAACTTCCAAATAACATACAAGCAACTAGTGAATTTTGAATAAAAAGACCTAAATAAATTGACGCTCCTGTAAAAGCTCCTTGTAAATGGTACTTATTTAAAAATTCACAACTATCCTGATAAGTAATTTCTTTTATAATAGAGTTTCTTGCATATAATTTTTCTTTACTTACATTCAATACTTGCAATAATCTACTTTTTACAATATCTTTCTTATATAACCAGTCATCCTCAAAAATATGAATAAGTTGTATACCTAAACTTTCCGCTTCCTTAGTTTTATCAAGGTGGTAATTTTTAGTTAGGTTTCTACTTTTTAACTGTTGTTAAGAATGCCAGAATAATCCATTGTACTCTATACCTATTTTTTTATTAGGTATATAAATATCTAACTCCTTGCCTGAAGGAAGAATAGATCTGTTATTTATTTGTATACTAAAATCTAGAGATTCTATATATTTACAAAGTTGCTTTCCTTCAAATGAATTACCGTAATTATGGGTTTCTATATTTGCTTTTTTTAAATAGCTAGCTACAAAAAAACTACTTACATTAAATTGATGTGCTATAGTTTCAATAGGTATTTGTTAGTAATATGCAAATCTTCTAAAAATTCTTTATTGTTAAATTCCTCTAATATATCTGGAGAAATATGTTTCTGTTGAGGAAAAGACACTCCGTAATTTTTAATACTGTTCTTTATTCTTCTTTGCTGTATTTCAGAAGATTCACTAGGGTTTTCTACTCCGTATCTTTCTAGATTTGTTCTTTTAAGAATTTCTCTTTCACAAGAAGGTTTCCCGCAAGTTCTGGGTTTGGAATAACCTTTATCTCTATTCTTAAAAGGTTGGTTACAGATTTCACAATTCAATATTAAAGTATTTTTTAGTTGTTCTTTTGATCTTAATTCGTAACCACACTGCACTGAACATGTCTCTACTCCTTTAAAATCAGGTTTAAATATGTCTCCACAGTTTTTACAAAATCTTTCTCTCAGATCCGCAAAAATAATTCCTTTAGTTTTTGCTTCTTTAATCTTATTTAATTTATATCTATGTTCATTACAACAAGTTTTTTTATGTTTTGATGTTGTTTCAAATTCTTTACCACATTCTTCCCATTGGCAAGTATTAATATATAACTTTTTCGGTTTACCGTATTTTTTACCTTTATTCCAAGCAATTCTACCTTTTCGAACAGTTTTATTTACTTCTTTAATTCTTTCATTTGCTACAACCTTTCCAAAAGTATCTTTCCATATTTTTAAAACTGCTCCTGGAGTAAAATATTCTTTAAATCTTATAGAAACATTTGTAGCAGTTAGCGATCTATCATAAAATAAATTTTCAACTTCTTTTCGTATACTTTTATAAAATAATGTATGTTCATTATCTTCTTTTGAAAATCCTGATAAGTGATTAGCAAAACTATTACGATTAGTAAAATTCTCTTTACATACGGGACAAATAAGTAATTTTAACATTTATTTTTCCTTTAAGTTATCATACATCATATAATACATAACAATACACATTCACAAAAATGGGTATATAAAAAAAAAGAGATATATTGCTATATCTCTTTTTAAAATTAAATTATAAGTAAATTAAAATTTAATTATGGCTTCCTACTGATACACCGTTGACGTTAAGAACAGATTGACCTTGTTCTTCATAACCAACATAGCCTATAGAAGCCGAACGAGGCTCGTCATCGGGCATCAATATAACTTCTGTTCTAATAGGCATTACACCAAAGAATCTTAGTTCAGCCATTGAATAAACAACACCAGTTGGAACTAAACGAGAAACAATTAAATCTATTCCCCATATTGTTCCGTAAAGTCCTGTTTCGAGAATCTCACGCATCGTAACGGTATCAAAATCTGTATTGTCCCAAGCTCTGATGTCCTTAAATGAGTCAAATCTCATTAAATAACCATAGCATGGAAGATCATGATCTTGAACAGTAGCAGAAAGATCGTTAAAAAATGTTTTATCTGCACCGGATGAAGAACTTACTGCAGGATTAGCTGTCAAATTACCGGTAACAGAGGTTGCAAGAAGAGCTAGAAATTGATAATCTTCTTGTTTCTGCATTTCAATTCTGATCTTTTCTTGTGTACGATCGAGAATGTTAAACCTTCTTTGCTGGATTTGAGAAAGACGAATTTGAGCCGGTGCAAATATTTCCCATGTATGAGGCTCTACATATTCACCCTCTATAATCCATTGATCTACTTTACCTCGTTTTGCAACGACGTAAGAAACTGCTTCAATATCTTTGTCATAACGCGCTATCTGACCTTGCGCTAAAACATCAATCTCGAAAAATTTACGAGCTGTTCCCACATAATCGAGCTGGGATCTTATAGGCACCAAAATGTTGTATTAATTTATCATTAATCACTCTATATATCTCTATATAGTTCGGACTTTATCTTATTATACTTTGTTGTACAATCTCAGCATAAAGTCTCTGAGGATTTTGTAAATAGCGACGAAATTTATATTCCATCGATGGACAAATATAAGGACCAATTAACTCTTCAAACCTTTGAACACTCTTTCGAACAATATACAAATTATAGATTATTCGATTTACTTTAGGATGACCAAAACTAGAAATTCTTGAAGTCTTTAATTCGCAAGGACAAATATTGGTGTATAAACCAAATTTTTCTCTTAAGAATTTTCTTATAATATGATGTTCATCTAAAGTAAAACCACTTGTTGCAATCATGTAACTAGTTGATTGAGCCCATCCATCATCCATATACCAACAAGCTAAACCAGGAGCATTTAAATAATTAAGAATTTCTTCTGTAACTACTTTTTTGTTTAAAGGGTAAAATTTATTTCTTAGATCTTCAAACATTGGATGAACTAATGTACCTCCTCTCCAGCCGTTAATTATAGGTAGATACATTGCTTCTGTTCTCATACAAAGAGGATATAATAAATGCATTTTATATTCTGTGTACTGTTTTTGAGAATTTTCATGCTCCCAAGCTGCATTATATCCTGTTGTGTTTTTCATCACCCATGCATCCCCTAATAAAGTACCTGTTAAAATACCAAGTAACTCTTGAGGCATTTGAAGAGTTGCTTTATAAGCCTTTAATCCTTTTCTATCCATCTATTTACAACCTTTCCTGCGGATTGTCTATTGTATTATCTCTAACATTTTTACTTTTAATTGTATTTTTATTATACACTTAATTAGTAGTTAAAGCTTTAAGAGTTTCCCGCATATAGCTGAGTTTTAAATGACCATTGCCTTTATAGTTTAGCCATTTGCGCACCCACCGCTTGACGACCTGCTTCGGTTAACAGATTATTCCACAGCTCGTCTTGATTCACAACATAATTAGAATAATTCTGATAAGAATCAATAACATTGGCTTGCGATTGCAAACCGTAACCCTGTGATGGTTTCATTTACTACTACTCCTTTTGTTTAATGAACGATTAGTTTTTATAATCGTAAAAATTCTAACAAAGAACTTAAGTTATTAAGACTTATTTCTTATATTAGAATAAGACTAAAATTATCAAAATTTGTAGCGGGTGACAGATTCGAACTATCGACCTTTAGGTTATGAGCCTAACGAGCTGCCACTGCTCTAACCCGCCATCAAAAATTAGAGGAGTTTATATTTCAAAACTCCTCGAAAAAGAACTTCAATTAAAAACGTGTAATAACACCTAAACCATAACTGTTAGCTGCACTAGGTATCTGCCATACTTTTGCTTTTACTGAACCTGTAGAAGCTGTAGTAAATTTACCAACCGCATCTACGTACAAATCTTGATTCATTACTGCACTTTCTGGATTACCTACTACACTATAAGCTCTAGTGGTATCTGCAATTTCAGCCGCACTGTGTTCAATTACAAGTTTAGTACCGGATCCGTATAAACAAGTACATAGAGAACCAGTAGGGGGAGCGGATAACTCAAGATCGTCATCAGCTAATACAAATAATGTTTCATCAGTAATGGCTAATTTAATACTTGATCCGTCACTATTGAGAGCACCTAATTGACCTGGTTTCCAACCTGTAGCAATTACAGCTGCTGATGCTGGATAACTATCTTTGTTTGGTGCATGATAAATAACTACTTTTGACATTTGTCTTATTCCTTTAAATTAATTTAACATCTTACGATCGTACGAGTTTTTAACCGTTTCTACGCGACGGTAATCTTAATCTTGTTTCTTGAAAATTCACTCCTAAACTCTGCAATTTCTGCTTAGTTGTAGTAAAGGCTCCTGATATTTGCAAACCTTGAGGAGATGATTGAGATATTTGAGGTACAAAACTTGCTTTCTTTGCAATTTTAGCATCACCGCTAACAGTTGGATTTAAATTTTCTGTATCAGCTTTAGCTTTAGTATCTCTTACACCTTCTGCTGTGTTACCTGTAATACCTGTTTCAGATTCTGGAATATGTCCTTCTTTAAGAGCTGCTACATTAACAATGTCTTCAGCATTTAATGATGCTTCAATAGCTTCAAGTTCAGCAGTAGATTTTGTAAATAATCTCGTTCCGTAAGCTTTCAAAGCTGTCTTGTTAAAAGGTATTAAACCTGCAGCAGCAGCCTTTCTTCCAATTTCAACTAATTTACGAGCTTTAATAAGATCTGCTTTTTTGTTTGAAATTTTACCTACACCATCTTTTGCTTTTCCAAATCCTGGATTGTCTTGACTATTTTCTACACAATCTTTTTCTGGTTTGTAAGCTATATCCATTTCTTTGTCACCTTTGGCTGAAGTTAATTCTTTTGCATAACTTGCATCACCAAACGCTTCTGAATAGTACTTTCTTGCACCAGCTTTGTCTTTTGTTTTAGCAGCAATTCTTTGATTTGTAATGTATTGACCGCCAACGTAATTTCTGACACTTTCGATTCCGTCCACTCTAACTGCATCAATTATAAGATTGGCATAATTAGAGCTTGCAAATTTTGAAAGACCTTTTTCATCTTTGCTACCTAAATATGAAGGGGCATTTTTAAAGGAAAATCTAATTGCCTTACCTGTTTTTCCATCATAAATATCATAAGAGGCACTCATCTTTCCTTCAAATTCATTACCAGGATTAAAAGAAGCATTAACAAAAGGTTTCTCATCATGAGGGTTGCCTAAATCATTTAATCTGTTTTCATCAGAAGAATTAGGCATGGAATCTTCTTTTTTCTTATCTCTCTTAAATTCATTAACGCCAGCTTCAAAATGTTTTAATTCAACTTCAGCAGGATCACCTGTTTTACCGACAATTTTATCACCTGTAAATTTAGCACCTGTTGTAGGTACTGCTGTTGCTTCTTTCTTAACAAAACCTAATTTGTTAAAAGCTTTTTCTACTAAAGACATTTGATGTAAGGTACTGGCAACTTGTTTTAGATTAGGATCTGTAATTTCTGATAAATCTAAATTAGCTTTTTTCTTCTTTGTAATTCTTCTTTGTAAGAATGCCCAATGGTTCATTGCTTCTTCAGCGTCTTCAATTGCTTGGCTAGCTTCTTTGGCTAAACTTTTAAGAAATGTTTCATACTTGGAACTTTGGCGTTTAAATGCAACTTTTTCTTCTTCTTCTCCAGCTTGACCTATTACACCTTCAAGATTTTCAACAACTTGAGTAATGTCTTCTTTAGCTTCTTCTAAAACTTTTTTAGCGTCTTCAGGAGTTTTAATTTCAACCGGGTGATCTTTGTCTTCTTTTCCTTCTTCAGGACCTTCTTCTTCACTCTTATTCTTTTCTTCAAAATCTTCGTCAGTATCTATATCTTCAGGTTTGACATCTTTAAAATTATCTAGCATTTCTTCAGCCGCTGTTTTGGTTGCAAGCAACTCTTCTTTCATTCCAGAAAGACCTGTTTTCTTTTCTGCTACCTCAGTTATCATATCTATTAACTCCTTAAAATTAAAAATTGGTTTTTCACGCTTTGTAAATGTATAGATATGTAAAACTTGTTTTTCAAGTTTTTTCTAAAGGTATACAATAATAGGAATACAAAAGCCCACTGCTATTATTGTATAAAAAAGGAATAAGTCTTTTTCTGGAGACTAATTAGATACTAATTAGTATATAGGATGGTGTTATTTATTGCAATTAAGAAAAATTACAAATTTCTTATCGTAAAGTATTTAAATCATCTATCATTGCAGCATAGATATTCAAAGTTTCGGTAAGTATATTAATTTTATCATATTGCAATAATTTATCAGATTGAAAAGCGGTTACGATACCTCTATTAACTTCATCTATTTTAGTTTTCGTTAATTTACTTGTTTTGTTTTCGCGAAGCATTTCTAATGTTGATTCCGCTACCTGCATTCGTATATCGTAACTCTCTTTAACACCTAATTGATCACATATATAACAGGATTCACTATTACAAAAATTTGACATTTTAAAACCTCATTTAATGTTTGTAATTTACTAATTAATAATTGTTATTTCTTTATCTACTTGAACATAAAAAGCTGTATTAGGATTACTAGCATGTAACTTTTCAAAAGCCGTATCAATTACCTTTCTAAATCTTTTCAACGCGTCAGGTAAATTCTCTATAGTATCTCTATATAATTCTCTACGTTTTATACCAATAGTTACATGTTCGTGTAAAATACATTCAGTAAGAGTAAGAACATTTAAAGAATTGACGTTGACAGTTATGCAAAAAGGTACTGCAAAGTAAGCATTCTGAAAATCTTCAGTATTCTTTGAAATATAATAAGGTCTCATCGGATGACCTGCTTTGTCACATACTAAAGTTACATCATCTTTACGATTAGAAACATTTTCAGTACATTCAATAAAATAATTTACTTTATGATCTAATAAAAGATCAGGTATTCCGTAAGTATTATTACTTAAAAGAGGTAGATCTATAATTATAGCATTTCTTACTAATCGGCACGCTATGTTACCTGCTTTTAAATCATCTAATAGTTTTTGATTTTCTCCTTTAATTCTCGCTGTAATTTTCATTATTTGTTTTCTTCCCCTGTATATTTTGTATTTTCATTTGTTGTTAAATTATTAAGCATTTGTATAATCTTTTTTTGCATCTCTTTTTGACGTGTAATTTCTCTTTGAGAATCTCTATACATACGTTCTAAAATTAGTATGCCCTCAGTTTCTTTACCAAAGTATACGCTATATTTTGTATCAACAAAAATAGTTTCAAAAAAGACTAAATCCTCTTCACTATTTATAAATGCTACAATATACTTTACTAACTTTTTTTCGTCAATATTTTGCATGCCTCTTATTTTCCCTTTACTAAATAATAAATTCTGAAAGATCCTGTAAAAAAGAATAAACAGAATAATATCCTTCGCCATGTTTTTCGTCCCAGGCGTAATTAAATATCTTATCTCGTTTAGAGTAATTAGATAATCCGCATTCTTCTAAACAATCTTTTTTAAATTCAGCATGTAATCTTGCATCTTCCTGTCTGTACTCTTTTATCTTTTCACAATATTTTTCTTCACACTTAGATTCTTCTGCACTATCTCCAGGTTTTGGATATCTTGGCTTAGTTGGATGTTTAGGGTATGGTAAACTGTTTTGATATTTTGCAAAATCCATTTTTATTACTCCTAATTATTTCTATGTTTATAATACATCAAATTTTCTAATTCTGTAGTTAGATTTTGAATTAAACTTTCATTAATAAAAACTTCGTATCTGTCAAACCGGTTAGCTCTGATTTCATGAGGTCTATTATCGTGATTTCTATGATATTCTCCAAAATAAGCTTTTTGTTGATAATCTTGACTATGTTTGAATTCATGTAAAATCACTTCGCACATTCTCTTTGCACGATCGCAAGTACTTTTACTAGTTCTTAATTCTGGCCAAATAACAACAAAACCTGCATCGCTCTTAATAAATCTATTACTTTTAAAGTGTCTTTTATATTGCAATGTTTTACTGCGATAAAACAATCCTTTACCGTGTCTTCCGCGAGTTACAACTACAACTATTTTACCTTGAATTGAAGCAAGTTTGTAAGCTTGTTTTAAAATAGGAAGTAACACTTCAAACGAAACTTTCGAATTGTTGTAAAGCTTTATCATTTCTAGTAACTCTATTATTTGTATAATCTTTACCTATATAATACATTAAAAGTATATTAATTTCTTTAATTTCAATTAAAAGTTTAAATCATCAAAATCATTAAAATTTAAATTATGAACACTTGAAGGAGCTTTATTTATAAGTTGAGCACACTTCGGAAAATCTTTATTTAAAATATTTACTAATTCAGAAGCTTGAATATTGTCATGCAAAGGCCAAATATATTTACTTTCTGTATCATAATCGAAACTATATTCATAAGAAAATTGTTCACAAAATTTTTGAATTGAACAAGGTAAATTATTTTTATCTAATAATATATAAGAAACAGGTTGATCAATATTACGATCAGCTTGTTTTGTCAAAAGCAAAACTCTACGCCAGTTATTATCTAAATTTAAATTCATATTAAAAGTTTTTATATTCTTTATTTGTAATTATAAAATTAAAAATATCTACTTCTTTCCAAGCTAACTTCTTTCTACCACTCTTTCTATCTTTAGGATTAAATTGAGAGTTACGGTGATTATAAGAAATTACTCCATCGTTTTTAAATATATCATATTTGTTATTAGGTAGAGATGTAAGAGAATCAAGATATACATATCCTC